>JAEEGJ010023094.1_pt1 | contig 13105 bp, 10 predicted proteins | sample 8958761 | NCBI WGS metagenome assembly JAEEGJ01 (sample SAMN16246546, study PRJNA631951) | gut metagenome | biome: gut microbiome; feature: rumen; material: RS-attached | host: Bos | place: Iran: Karaj | collected 2018-10
TAAAACTCCACTTCGGGGTGGTCCTTCACCATGCGACGCAAGGTTTCGTAGGCCACCCAGCCGATGCCTTCCAGCTTGTCTTTCAGCAACAAGCGCGTATTTACCGCAATTCTCATGACAGGAGATCCATCAATAACGATAGATGTCCGACTTGTAAGGACCCTCAACAGGCACGCCGATGTAGTCGGCCTGCTTCTGCGTGAGCTTGGTGAGCTTCACGCCAATCTTCTCGAGGTGCAGACGAGCCACTTCCTCGTCCAAATACTTGGGCAGGCAGTACACACCGACCTTGTATTGTCCGCGTTTCTCCCAAAGGTCCATCTGGGCCAAGGTCTGGTTGGTGAACGAGTTACTCATCACGAAGCTGGCGTGACCCGTGGCGCAACCAAGGTTGACCAAACGGCCCGAAGCCAACAGGAAGATACAGTGACCGTCATCGAAGACGTACTTGTCGACCTGCGGCTTAATGTTGATCTTCTCCTTCAGATGCTCGGTCTTTTCAAGGCGGTCCACCTGGATTTCGTTGTCGAAGTGACCGATGTTGCACACGATGGCCTGATCTTTCATCTTGAGGATGTGTTCCAGCGTGATGACGTCGCAGTTACCCGTCGTAGTGACAAAGATGTTGCCTTCCTTGACGGCCTCTTCCATCGTCGTGACCTCGAAGCCTTCCATAGCAGCTTGCAGAGCGCAGATGGGGTCGATTTCGGTAACGAGCACACGGGCGCCATAGCTCTTCATGGAGTGCGAGCAGCCCTTACCCACTTCGCCATAGCCACACACCACGACCACCTTGCCGGCAATCATCACATCTGTGGCGCGCTTGATGCCGTCGGCCAACGACTCGCGGCAGCCATAAAGGTTGTCGAACTTCGACTTAGTCACCGAGTCATTCACGTTGATGGCGGGCACCAGCAACTCGCCACGCTCGTGCATCTGATACAAACGGTGCACGCCCGTGGTGGTCTCTTCCGAAACGCCCTTCCAATTGGCAACAACATTATGCCAGAAAGTAGGATTCTCTTTATAAGTGGCCTTGATGACGCTCATCAATGCTCTTTCTTCCTCGCTGCCCGTAGGTGCGTCAAGGAGTTTGGGGTCGTTTTCGCAGGCATAGCCCTTGTGAATAAGCAAGGTGGCATCGCCGCCATCGTCCACGATGAGGTCCGGACCCGTGCCGTCGGGGAAGGTGATGGCGCGCTTGGTGCACCACCAATAGTCTTCCAACGTCTCGCCTTTCCAAGCGAAGACGGCGGTACCCGTCTCGGCAATGGCCGCAGCGGCATGATCTTGAGTGGAATAGATGTTGCACGAGCACCAGCGCACCGTGGCACCCAACTTGACCAAAGTCTCAATCAGGCAGGCCGTTTGGATGGTCATGTGCAACGAGCCCATGATCTTGGCGCCTTTCAGCGGCTTCGTGTCACCGTATTTCTTGCGCAGCGACATCAGGCCGGGCATTTCGTGTTCCGATACTTCAATTTCCTTACGTCCCCAAGCAGCCAGGTTCATATCGGCTACCAAATAGGGCAATTTGTTGTCTAATAGTCTGTTATCCATTGATTTAGGTGTTTTGTTTTCGTGATAGTATGAAAAGGCAAAGATAAACAATTTTCCGACACAAATTGAAAAAGGCCAAGATTTCAAATTATTGTGTACTTTTGCCCAACAAAATCAAGTCAAAACAAAACAGTCATGAATCAACCTTACACCAACATCAACATCAACCCCAACAAAAAGAAAATCGGACGTTACATCGTTTGGGGCATTGTGGGACTCTTCGCCATCCTAGTGTTCTTCTCCTCGTTCTACACCATCCGCTCGACGGAACGCGGCGTGCTCGCCACTTTCGGCAAGATGAGCGATGAGGTCATCGGGGACGGCCTTCACATGAAGATCCCATTCATCCAGACCATCAAACGCGTGAACGTGCAGCAGAAGAAGTTTGACGGCAAAGAAAACAGCTACACCAAGGACGTGCAGACCTCGGAGGTTGAATACACCATCAACTACGACCTAGTGCGCGAAAACGTCAGCAAGCTGATGAAAAACGTGGGCGACGACTACCACAACCGTATCGTAGTGCCCTTCATCCGCTCGGCCATGAAACAAAGCTTTGGTAATTTTGCCGCAACGGAAATCGTTGAAAACCGTGACGCCGTCCGTCGTGAGATAGAAGCATCATTGCGTCAGACTTTGGACAGCAATTATTTCATGAATGTCCAATTCCAAATCACCAACATCGACTTCGACGACGACTTCGAGACTGCCATCAAGGAGAAGCAGGTGGCTGAGCAGAATGCCTTGAAAGCCAAGAACGTCACCATCCAAGTGGAAGAGCAGGCCAAGCAAACCAAGATCAAGGCCCAAGCCGAAGCCGAGGCCATGAGCATCAAGGCAGCTGCTTTGGAGAGCAACCCCAAGTTGGTGAACTATGAAGCCGTACAGAAATGGGATGGCAAGATGCCGCAGTACATGCTGGGCAACTCAGTGCCTTTCATCGATTTGAAGTAAGTGTCAGAACTCCTCCTCGCGTTCCACGCCCATGACGCCGAAGAGGCAGAGCAGGAGATAGACAGGAAGCAATCCCACCAGGAAGGAGATGATCCCACCCTTCCAGGTGGGTTTGTTCATGATAGGACGTCCGGTAGCTTTGATTACCATGATGGCGATGATGACCAGGGCCACAAGTATCGATGCGATGATGATCCACATAATGCTCAATTGTTTTGTTAGGTTTGCCTTTCTTCTTGCAACAATCGTACCACTTTCAGAATACTGTGCAACAAACACGTTATCACCCACTTGGATTCAGCAGCCATGTCATCCGACGCTGGCTGATGCGCGGACGGGCATCTATGGCTGCGGCATTTTCAGAAATAGCAGCGCCACCCCTATTGCCCAAACAATCGTCCAAAGCGGGACAAGAATCTTAAAGCGAATATGCTTGGTCTTATGCCTGAAGAGCACCATACCGAGCCAACAGCCCGCTCCCCCGCCTATGCGTGCCACCCAAAGCAAAGTCCGCTCTGGAATACGGCCTCCCTTGCGCTTCGCCTTCGCCTTGTCGAGGCCATAAAGGAAAAAGCCTAGGAGGTTGATGAGGATGAGATATACAATAAGAATGTATTTAAATGCCATACTCTAAACTCTAAACTCTAAACTCTAAACTAAAACCTAAACTCCCCCATCACCTCAAAACTCCTCCCCGGCATGGCGCGCCAAATGACGTTCTGATAGTCCTTGTCGGTGAGGTTGTTGCAGCGCAACTCGATACGGAACTTCTTGAGCTGCTTGCCCAAGGCAACATGATGCAACACATACGAAGGAAGGTCGTAGGCGAAGAATTCTTGTTCGTTATAAGAGGTGCTGCGACGACCCGTCACTTCAACGGTGTAGCTAAGGTTCCAAGTCTTCCACTGGGTGTTGAGAAACACGTTGGCATGGTGGCGCGGGATGTAGATGAGCTGTTTGCCATTGGTGCCTTGTTGGTGGGCTTTCTCGCTCTCATCAGTGGTGACGGTGAAGACATAGTTGCCCGACAATGTAACCTTCCAGTTGTCTTTAACAAAAGCGGCATCAATGTGGTTCTCTATGCCGCGTGCATATACTTTGGACACGTTCTCCGGCACCCAAAAACGATATGAGGTCGGCATCCATTGGATCCAATTCTTCACGTTGGAGAAATAGCCACCAGTGCGCAGGTCGAACTTGAAAGGTCCTTTCTGCAAGCCATATTTCACAGCCAAGTCAACCGTACGCCCGTTCTCAGGCAAGAGGTCAGGGTTACCGCCAGGATACCAATAGAGGTCGTTCAGCGAAGGATTGCGATAGTTATGGCTGTAGCCCAAGGTGAAACTCATGGCCTTGTAGAAAGGCAACTGGTAAGAGAAGGTGGCTGTCGGGAACAGGCCCATGCCCTTGCCGTCGGTCCAATCGTAACGCGCCGTGAGGTTGAGTTGGGCGCAATCGAAAGGCTCACCGCTGATAGCAGTGTAGGCCGACACCAAGTTGCGACGCTTCAAGCCCTCATAATTATTGCTCCTCACCTGCTCGTTGTCCCACTGCAATTTGGCTTTCAGGGTCCAGCTCTGGTAGAGGTGCTGCTCCAAGTTGGCTATCTGGTGCAGGATCAAGGCGTGGTTTTCGGAGTTGATAAAGGTGACCGAATCGTCGGTGACGGGATTGCGCGTCAGCAAAAAATAGCGCTGGTTTTCCACAAAGGCCGCCGACTTCAGCTGTAGGCTGCCTGTCTCCCAAAAGGTCTTGAACGAGACGAAGTTGCGCGAGAAGTTGTCCCTCGTCCACTCCTCCGAGTTGACGTTGAACACGTTGGGCATGATGGGCGGCAGGTTGCGGTTGTTCCACTGGTTCCACGACGACACGGAGATGACATTCCTGCCCAACAGCACACTCATCTCAGGCATCACGCCGTAGTCGACGAAGTCGGCATTGCGCTGCTGCATCTTCTGATGCGGGATGGTGGCTAGGTTCTCGTATTCGAAGTCATTGTCGGAAGAGTTGCGGTAGGCTTTCACGCGGAAAGAGAACTTCTTACCATAGTTTCCCACAGTAACAAAACTTCCCAAAGTGTTGAAGCTACCGTAGGTCTGCTTCAAGTCGAGCAGAAAACCATCGCCAAAATGGTGGGTGTTATCGATGTTGACCGCACCACCCAAGCCGCCACTGTTGTTAGAGGTGCCGCTGCCCCAGTTGAGGCTGACGTCATCGGCCAAAAACACAGGGATGGTGCTGAAGTCGACCTGTCCGAGACTCGGTGCATTGAGCTGGAAACCATTCCAAAGCACGAGGGTGTGGCTAGCCGTCGTACCACGGAACGAAGCCGTGGAAGTACCGCCTGGACCGTATGTCTTAATGAAAACGGGACTGTGCTGAATGAGCAGGTCGGAAAGGTTGGACGTGCTTTTGGATTGCAGCACCAAGGTGTCAAGCTTCTTCGCCACCAAGGGCTTCAACGCCTCAATGTCGTTCTTCTCTGCCGTAATCTCAACGGATTGTAGCAAAATCGTATCTTGGGCATGAAGCCTCAAAGGCATCACACCTATGCACAAAAATAAGAGGATCAGGAAATTACGGTTCAATGCTTACTTCTTTCCAGCCTTCTCCTTTTCGGAGGTCTTGGTTTTTGGTTTCTCTGAGTAGGTCTTCTCTTTGCCAACGAGCTTTCCGTTCTTGTAGGTGGCTTCTTTCTTGAGTGAGCCGTCCTCATAGAAAGCCTGCTGGAGGCCGTTGAACTGGCCGTCCTTATACTCGATGGTCATCTTCTTGATGCCACTCTCGTAGAACCAAGTCGTCAGGCCATTGCGATAGCCATTCTTGTATTCCGACACTTCCAGGTTACCTCCCTTTTCGTAGCAGAGCACCTGCTTGCCGTCCATTTTGCCATTTCTGTAGGTGTGCATCTTGGAGAGACGGCCGCCACGATACCATTCGCTGTATTGTCCGTCGAGTTCGTCGTTCTTATACTCGGCCTTCTTGGTAATCGATCCCGTCTTGTCAATCTCAATGTAGATGCCATTGCGCTTGCCGTTCATGTAATTCACAATCTTCTTGGGCAAATAGCTGTTGTTGTTGAGATACTCCACCCAGGTGCCTTCTTTCTTCCCGTTCACAACATTACCTTCTATGGTGTATTCACTTGTCTCAGTGGTGAATTTCCCATTAATGGCTTTTGAAACGTCGACGCTTTCAATCGTTTGTGCAAACATAGGCATGGCAAAGAAAGCCATTGCAATGATAATCAAAGTCTTACGCATTGTCTTATTCGTTTTATGATTGGACAAAATTATAAAATTCACGGCAAATGGGCGCAATTTTCGTGCAAAATCTTTCAAATTCGGTTTTTTTTCGGACTTTTGTAGGAGTAAATTGCTTCTGGTCTCTGGCTTTTGGCCTCTGGCTGTACTGCCAAATAAGCCAATAGCCAGCAGCCAGTAGCCAAAGTAATTACCATGAAAAAAATCGAAGTCAAAAACTTTAAGCTCTACACCACTGCGGTCATCAGCATCGAGTGGAAGCAGGACCTGCTCAACGTCAACCTCGACCTCGCCATGATGCTTAAGATGATGCACATGGAAGGTCTCACCGAAGCCGACATCGAGCGTTACAGCAAAAACGGCCAACCCATCCCCTTCAAGAAGGTGACACTCATCCTCTTCCAGGACGACGACAAACCCGGACAATACTATACTGACGAGTCATTCTATGAGGACGATGACCCGACGGTGTTCTACGTTGAAATCAAAGAGTAATAACAAACCCCTATTTCCTCATTGCGGGCTTGACCCGCAATCTCCCAAACGATAGAGACTCGTCTCCGCGCTTGGGAGATGGCGGATGTCCCTCCGCCATGAGGGAAAAGGGGTATTGTTTCCTACGCAGTTAAGCGTCAATGCAGGCTCTTAATGTACTCATCAATCGCCTTGGCGGCCTTCTTGCCGGCACCCATGGCGAGGATGACCGTGGCGGCACCACTCACCGCATCGCCACCAGCAAAGATGCCGGGACGCGAAGTCGTGCCCACCTCGTCGGCCACGATGCAACCCTTCTTGTTCAAGTCGAGGTTGCGGGTCGTGCTACCAATCAACGGGTTCGGCGAGGTACCGAGAGCCATGATGATCATGTCTACATCGAGGACAAACTCCGAGTCCTTGATCGGAACGGGGCTCCTACGGCCAGAGGCATCAGGCTCGCCCAGTTCGCATTTCACGCACTTGAAGCCTTTCACCCAGCCGTTTTCGTCGCCCAGCACCTCAACGGGAGCCGTCAGAAGGTCGAAGATGACGCCTTCTTCCTTGGCATGGTGCACCTCCTCCACTCTCGCAGGCAGCTCGGCCTCGGAACGACGGTAGACGATATGCACCTCGGCACCGAGACGCAAAGCGGTACGCGCGGCGTCCATGGCCACATTACCGCCACCGACAACGGCGACTTTCTTACCCACATAGTTCGGGGTCTGATAGCCTTCCTTATAGGCGAAGAGCAGGTTGTTACGGGTCAGGAACTCGTTGGCCGAAACCACACCGCAGAGGTTCTCGCCTGGCACGTTCAGCATCATCGGGAAGCCAGCACCCGAGCCGACAAACACAGCCTCAAAGCCTTCGCGTTTCATCAACTCGTCGATGGTGATAGTGCGACCGACGACCACGTCCTTCTCGAACTTGGCGCCCAACTTACGCACGCTCTCCACCTCTTTCTTCACGACGGTGTCCTTTGGCAAACGGAACGACGGAATGCCATACATCAACACGCCACCCAACTCGTGCAAGGCCTCGAAGATGGTGACATCGTAACCCATCGAGAGCAGGTCCTTGGCGCAGGTCAAGCCTGATGGACCACTGCCGATAATAGCAACCTTGTGACCGTTCGGAATGCTTTGGCTGCTGAAGTGCAGGTCGTGTTCGATGGCGTAGTCACCTACGAAACGCTCCAGTTTACCGATGGCGATAGGCTCGAACTTCTTGCCCATCACGCAGGCACCTTCGCACTGGGTCTCCTGCGGGCATACACGGCCGCATACGGCAGGCAATGCCGATTCGCAGCTGATGACACCGGCAGCGCCTGCGAAGTCGCCTTGGGCCACGCGAGCGATGAAGTCCGGGATGTTGACGCTGACAGGGCAATGCTCCACGCATTGCGGGTTCTTGCAGTGCAGGCAGCGTTGGGCTTCCATGATGGCCATGTCGGCCGAATAGCCAAGACACACCTCGTCAAAGTTGTGGGCGCGAATCTCGGGCTTCTGCTCCGGCACGGGAACACGTTTTTTCTTGTCAAAGCTCTCTTCAGAGATGCCTCCGATATGGCACTTGTGGCCTTCGGCTTTCTCCTCTGCTTGGAGCTGTTTGCGCGTCACCACATTATTATACATGGCTTGACGTTTCATGGCCTCGTCGAAGTCGACATCCTTACCCAAGAACTCGGGACCATCGATGCAGGTGAACTTGGTCTTTCCACCAATGCTCACACGGCAGGCACCGCACATACCTGTGCCGTCAACCATGATCGAGTTGAGCGACACCGTGCAGCGGATACCCAACTCCTCGCAGGTCTTGGTGGCAAACTTCATCATAATCATAGGACCAATGGCCACGGCTTCGTCATATTGCTTGCCGCTGGCCACCAACTGGCGCAACACATCGGTCACCAAACCCTTGCGACCCGTAGAGCCGTCATCGGAGGTGACATACAGGTTACTGACCTCGGCCAATTCCTTTTCGAAGATGAGCAGGTCCTTGGTACGGGCGCCGATGATACAGTCGGCCGTGGCACCATGGTCATTCAACCACTTCACCTGCGGATAGATTGGTGCGATGCCTACGCCGCCGCCGATGAAGACGAACGAGCGCTTACGCAACTCCTCGGCGGTCATCGTGGCAAATTCAGAAGGCTTACCCAAGGGACCGACAATGTCGGCAAAGCGGTCGCCTTCCTTGTATTCAGCCATCTTCTTAGTCGATTCACCGATGGCCTTGAAGACGATGGTCACCGTTCCTCTGACACGATGGTAGTCGCTGATGGTCAAAGGAATACGCTCCGAGTTCTCCTCCATTTTGATGATGAGAAACTGACCCGGCAGGGCCGAATGGGCGATACGCGGCGCATAGACATCCATGAGGTAGGTCTCAGCCGCGAAGGTTTCTTTGTGTAAGATTTCGAACATATTGTATGGAATAAGAGTTAGTTTTTCATTGGATTATCCTGCAAAGATAGTGTTTTTCATTAAAGAAAGATAAAAAGCAAGTTTTTTTGCCTTACTTATCATTCACCTCAATGATGTCCTCCGGCATTATACCCATGGCCATGAGGGTGATCTTCAGTTGAGCTGTACTGCTGAACGTCATCATATTGAAATTTTCGTCTTCCATGCCAATGAAGATATTGTCGGCAACCTTGCCAGGATAGAAGCTGTTGCCAACTATGTTGTCCTTAATGGTGTTCATCCCGACCATCTGTTTGCGCAAGGCGGTGTTGTCAATCCAAGCAGTTAGGCGACCTGGAAGATTCAAACGCTGGCCCACTGCATAAAGGCTATCGAGTCTTGCGGGATCGTACATCTCCTCTTCAAACAACTTGAAGAAGTCCTTGCCACATGTCAAGATGTAGGTCTTACAATCAGGTTCGACCCTTGCGATGAACCCATCATTGCTCAGCATGCTGCGTGTCGGCTGGATGGGGTTCCTCTCCTTGACCAGGACATTCAGTTCTTGAACCTCGGGATTCACCAAATCGGCACCCAAGGCGCTAATCAAGGCCAATGCCTCTTCGGTGCCATAGAATGGCCTGGGATCGTAAAGGTTGTCGGCCAACGAGAAGACGATGTCGCCTGCGATGATACCGGGATAGAATTGTGCCGAAACAGCGTTGACAGGCAATCCTTTTCGTGGTGCCTCAAGGTCGGTCCATGCCGTGAGACGATCGGTCAAACCTATCCTCTTCCCTATCTCATCCAAGCCATTCACTCGGATAGGAGCCAGACGTTTGGCGCCAATGAGGGCGGGCACGCCGTTCCACTCGCTCTTCTCGACATGGCAGAGCAAGGCTTTGCCGTCCGCGTTGACAACGACCAGTGTTGAGACGGCGGAGTTATCATCCTCTTGTTGAGTCATGGGAATATAGATTTTCTCGATTTCGTCAGCGCAGTCCTGCAACTTGCCTGCCCGATAGGCCTCCAACACCTTGTCCAGAAGGCTCAGGTTACCACGACGTAGTCCATTCAGTCGGCAGGTAGCAGCAAAGTCCTCGGGCAGTCCTTGGGGACAGAAGCCCTCATCCACCATCTGGGCAAGACCGCCATAGGCATAGCCATCCTCCAGATCTATGCCCTTGCAAAACCATTGCCAAGCCGCGTTGTTGTCCTCGGCAAAGCCATATTTGCCATAGTAGTTGCAATAACCCAAATAGAAAGCCGCCCTGCCTTGGCCCGAATCCACGGCTTTCTCAAGGTCTTCCTTGATCTTCTCAGTGAGGACCTGTTGTTGGGCAGCGTCTTTCTTGTCATAGAAATGAATGCCTTCCAATGCTCTATACAAGAAACAGTTGGGGTCTTTTCCGTCACATCCGAAGTCAAGGAAGAAGTTGAACATCTCCCTGTTGAACTCAGCGTTGGGACCACTAAGCTTGTTCACGAACCTCGAAGCAGAAGCCTCAAAATAGCCCAAATCGACAGCTTTCTCGTAACATTCGTCCGCCTTTGACTCGTTGCCCATTTCCTTATAGGCATCGCCCATCACGGCATAGAAATAAGGATAGGTCTTTTCGTTTATCTCACTGGTGTAGATCTTGTTTAGGATGGTGTCAATGGCTTTCTTTGGATTGGCCTTCATGCCATGCAAGCCGTAGACCATATCCAACAATTGCTTTCTGATAGCCATGCCGCTACCTCCTTCCAAAGCGCTACCCATCAGGCTGTCGTAGTTCTCCTTGTTGACGGGGCCATAATAGCCATCTTCCACCATGGTAGCCAAAGCCCAAAAGGCATCAGCTATGCCATCGTCGGCAGCAGCTTTCAGGAGCTCGCCGGCATCGCCTATGGTGCTTCCCTCCGGCCTCACCACTTGGTAATAGCGACCCAACACGTATTTGGCCAAAGGATAGCCTTTTTCGGCTGTCATCTTTACCAAATCAATCTGTTCCTCGGTCAGCCTGAACAAACGCGTGTCGATGCCAGGGATGACCAAAAAGATGTTTCTGGCAACCTCGTTACGCAGTGCAGATACATAGATGGTATCAAAAGCTTCCTCGATGTTTTTTGACTCCAAGTCGTACCACACCGAATCAATATTATTTTCATCGTCAACTCCTTCAAACAATTCATCCTCTTCTTCCTCTTCCTCCTGCTCTTCTTCCTCTGCTTCGCCACCGCCACCGTATTCCTCTTGAATCTGTTTAATCAAGTAGTTGACGGCCTGCTCGCCATCGAAGCCATATAGCTCGGCAGCATCGGAAATATATTGGCGTTCATTCTCGTCGATTTCGCCATCGATCATCATCAACAGGGTCATATTCTTCAAGAAGGCAATCCTATCCTCTTCTGCATCGGGCATCGATACCTTAAGGATGTCTTCGTCGGTTTCCTGCCATGTGGCCAAACAATGGTTGAACTCCTCATTCGTCAGGCCGAGGTTGTCGGAGATATTACAGATAAGGTTTTTTTCCTCTTCGGTAATGCTACCGTCGGCATAGGCAATCGACAACAGATTGATGATATGCCCCATAATCGTGTTTTTCGTCATGGTCTTTCTTTTTTGATTATGAGGGCAAAAGTAGGAAACTATATTGAGTTTCCCAAACAAAAACAAAAAAAAGCCCCGAAAAACTTCGGGGCTCTTTTGTTGCTTTAAATCGGGACGAACTTACTCACCCATCAAAGCCTTCACTTCTTCCATCATGTTCAGCTTCACATAGATGGATTTCAGCACGTTCTTCACGTCGTCAGAAGGTTGGGCGTCGTAGGCCTTCTTCAGGTAAGGCAGACCCGTACGCAACATCTCGTTAGCCTGCTCAATCAAGCCGTTGTACTGATCCTGTTCCTTCTTCGAGAAACCGGTGATTTCGTTGGCTTGCTCGATGTACTTATTGGCCATGCCCATGTAGAGCACACCGATGTTGTAGGTGGCATCGTAGTAGTCAGGGTTGACTGCGAGGGCGTCCTCGTAAAACTTGCGAGCCTTTTCGACATCATAAAGGTCCTTGTTGTTCTCATCACCATAGATGGTACCAAGGGCGAAGAGCAGCTGTGCGTTATTGGGATCGAGCTCACGGAGCTTGTTGAGGTCGGCAACGGCTTCAGCAGCTCTGCCTTCCTTCATATAGGCATTGACTTTCTCAACGATGAGGCTGGCGTCGCTGGGATCCTTCTCAAGACCGGCGTTGATCATGGCCATGGCTTGTTCAGCATCACCCAGACCGTTGTAGCAAGCAGCAAGGTGCTTGTAGATGTCCACGTTGTCGGCGCCATTGGCTTTCACCTCGTTGAAATAGGTCAGAGCCGTGTTGTAGTCCTGGGCTCTCAAGGCAGAAGTAGCGGCCAAGTTCAGCATCTCGTTGGCTTCAGAGCTACCGAGCGACTTGGCGATGTCGTATGCCTTCTTGAACATCGGAGCGGCCTCGGCGAACTTACCTGAATTATAGTCGTCGGCACCTTTAGTATAATAAGTGGTCATGACGGAACCCACACGCTGGTAGATTTCCTGTTTGTTGTCCTCGAGGAATTCGGGGTTCTTCATGCAGTTCATCAGCGATTCGTAGACAACCTCCAAAGCGTTGGGAGCTTTGGCAATCAGTGCTTCGTCACCCGATTGGAGGATGTTCTGGTAGATGGCAGCACGATACAACCAAGCTTGCGACTGGTCGTTGGGCTTCATACCAAGGAATTGTTCGTGGTTGACACATTTTTCAATGGACAACATGGCCTTTTCGTATTGGCTATTCTTGTTGTACATGAAAGCATCGGTTCTGTCTTTCTTTTGGGCCATCATCACATTGGCAGTGAGGGCGATGACCAGCAAAATCATTACTTTTTTCATTTTTTCGATTATTTAAAGTTTGACAATTATCGATTGATGGTTATTTCTTTCCTTACAATTATTGTTCCAAAGTGGTTTCGTTTGTGCTTTCTGACTCTTCGGCAGGCTTTTCGTCAGGCTCAACGACTTCGGTTGCTACTTCAGTCGATCCTTCAACGGGTTCTGCCGTCTCGGTTTCTTCTGGCTCATCCTCATGTTCCGTCTTGGTGACAGCAGCAATCTCATCGGTGCCGCGCAGGTCGATAAGTTTCACGCCTTGGGTGGCACGACCCATCACACGCAATTTGCTGACGGCCATGCGGATGACAATGCCCGACTTGTTGATGATCATCAGGTCTTCGTCGTCGGTCACGGCCTTGATGGCGATGAGGTCACCGGTTTTGTCGGTGATATTCAAGGTCTTCACGCCCTTGGCGCCACGGTTGGTGATGCGGTAGTCCTCGATGTCGGAACGTTTGCCGAAGCCCTTCTCTGAGACCACCAAGACGGTCTGTTGCGGGTCGTTGATGCGCACCATGCCGATGACTTCGTCGTCAGGCGATCCCAAGGTGATAGCCTTC
>JAEEGJ010023096.1_pt1 | contig 13102 bp, 8 predicted proteins | sample 8958761 | NCBI WGS metagenome assembly JAEEGJ01 (sample SAMN16246546, study PRJNA631951) | gut metagenome | biome: gut microbiome; feature: rumen; material: RS-attached | host: Bos | place: Iran: Karaj | collected 2018-10
GGGCGCGCATACATGGCCTGCTCCAAGAACGCTCGGAAACGGATTTCAAGACCCGAAACCGGCATGCCCATATTGTGACCGGAACGCGCGATGAACACCACGCCCGCTAAAAGCGCGAAGCCAAGCACCGCCAACAGCCGCACCGTAATCGTCCTGTCCAAGATCCGCCGAATTTGCGCCAGCGCGTCGTCTCCCTCCGCCAACTTTCCGTCAAAGACGTCGAATCGCTGCATAAAGCCCACCGCCACCAAAATCAGCGGCAGCACAAACGTCAGCTTGATGCCTCGGAAAATATTGACCTCCAGGAAATACTCAACGTCCGACAGCGAACCGGAAAGATACGCCGCACCGATAAAGGACAGCGCCCCCGTTACCCACAGCGCTAACGCCGCCGAACCGATGAGCCGCGGCAGCGACCAGCCTGCGTCGGGCTCCTTGTCCCGAATCCGGTCGAGCATCCAAAGCATCGCAATGGACGGGAAGAGATTCGCCGAGGCAAGGGACGCAATCAGCCGTATTTTTCCTCCATGCCCCATCAAAACGGGAATGGCCATCAAAAGCGCGCCCGCCGCAAAAAGCAACAGCTCGATTTTCGGACGGCGATTCAGCCACGGCAGCACCAGCGAGAGATACAATACGCCAGCCGCCGCCACGCCGACCATGACCAGCGCGCGTAAAACGCGGGACGGCTCGAAAGGCTCGAACCAAGTCGCCGGTCCGAATGAAAAACCATGCGCCGCCAACGCGTCATGGGTCGCGCGGAAATAGTCCATGTTCGTTTCGTACAGCGTCTTGCCGACCTGCGGCTTTTCAAAAATCCGCAAAAGATCGACGCGGATATTGCGTTCCTCGTCCGTGTTGACCCAGCGCTCGATGGCAACGGGAATCGCGATTTTTTCCATTTCGTCCTTGGCGATGGAATAAAGCCGCGCCGCGCGGTAATCCAGCATCTTCGCCAGTTCCAAAAGCCCTTCCTGCTTGTAGAACTGAAGCTGGGTCGGCGCCTCGATCAGCCCAATCGTAAGATTACGCGCCCTGCATTCTTCGGCTGTCGCGGCAAGCGCGTCGGGAGCTCCGAGCGCCTGCTTGTCGGAAAAAATGACTTCCGAAACGCGGATGCCGTCAAGACGGCGAAACATCGCCGCCACGTCCTCGGGCGTCGCCTTGACGTAATTGGTGGGCCGGGCGATGACATAAAAGCCCGCCTCGTTCACCGCGCGCATCTCGTCCGTCGGCATACCGAGGTGCATTTTCTCAAACGACTTATATTGCGCCTTGACCGCAAGCGCCTCGCGCCCGTCCGCAACAAAAGGCCGCACGCGATCCGCGCCGAGACGCCGAATCAAGTCCTCCTTGACCTCACGATAAGTCAAAGGGTCGTGGCTCGTCACATAAACTTCGGTTCCGACGATCTCTCCGCGCTCGACCATCGCGCGCCATTCCGCACTGGCCAGCGCGCCGCTCTCATACCGCTCCAGTATCGAGGCTCCCGGCACGGCGGTCGCCTTGCCGCTGAGATTCATTTTCTTGAACGTGCGTTCATAGACAGCCAGCGAAGTAAAGCCCGCTTCTTTCGCGTCCGCAAGCACCTTCGCGGGAGGAAGCCCTTCTCGCTCCGCCAGTTCCAGCAGCGATTCATAGTCGATGGCAAAATCCACCGTCATATTCCGCTGCTCGACCTCATGACGGCGCACGTTGATGACCAACGACGCCACAAGCCCGATCAGGATTGCGACGCAAAGCAGCCGATTGTATTGAAAACGCTTCATGCCTTGTCACCTTTTGCACGCTTCCGACCGTCGCCGTACGTCTTCCCGGGATGGCGACTCGCTTTCAGCACGACCTGCCCGTCCTCGTGTATTGCTTCGTCCAGCTCCACGGGCATATTGAGCCTGTCGAAATTATAAAGATTGATGCGGTCAAACAAATTCGCGGTCAAATCGCGGCCGAAGAAGACTTTCTTGACCTGCACGTTCGTCAGCCGAAGGCAAATCGTGTTGTCCTCAATGAAGAAAACGCCTTCGATATGCACGTCCGCGCTGCGCCCCATGACCTTCGTGGTCGCGTCCGCCAGCACTTTCTCCTTTGTGATCTTGACCTTCGCGTCGTTAATTTCCTTGATGTCGCGGTTCAGATAATCCGCAAGATCGTCTTCGGTCACGATGCCCGTCAAAGTCAGCTCATCCGCATCCGTTATCGCGAAGTTATGGTGCAGCAACACGTCGGGCGGCATCTGGACGCACTCTCCGTGCAGCGTCAGCTTCGCCGAGCGCAGATTGCCCAGCATTCCGTTCTCCGCCTCGATGTCGATAGTTCCGATGTGCCCTATCAGCAGCCTGCACGCGGGAAACGTCCTCGCGCTCACATTCACCGTCTCTGTTTTCAGCGCGTTCCGAAGCGCCATATCCAGCGCTCCCGAAGCAATCCTCGGAAGTCCCGCCTCAGCCAACCCAATCAAGAGCAGGAACAAAAAACCGACAATCATCAGAAATTTTTTCACAAGGAATCCCCTGCCTTAAATTTGATGGTTCGCTTTCGCCGCAAGGAACGACTCGATGAACGGGTCGATCTCGCCGTCCATGACCGCCTGCACGTTGCCCGTCTCCTCGCCGGTCCGATGGTCTTTCACCATCGTATAGGGCTGGAACACATAGGAGCGGATCTGGCTGCCCCACTCGATTTTCTGCTGCACGCCTTCGAGTTTCGCTCGCTCTTCTTCCTTCTTTTTCTCTTCCAGTTCAAAGAGCTTGGCGCGCAGCATCCGCAGGCACACCTCGCGATTCTGTATCTGCGAGCGCTCGTTCTGGCACTGGACCACGATGCCCGTCGGCATGTGCGTCATGCGAACCGCCGACGAAGTCTTGTTGATGTGCTGACCGCCCGCGCCGCTGGAACGGTAAGTATCGACGCGGACGTCGTCCATGTCGATCTCGACTTCCTTCGCGTCCTCCATTTCCGGCATCACGTCGCAGGCGGAAAAGGACGTATGACGACGTGCGTTCGAGTCAAATGGCGAAATACGGACAAGACGATGAACGCCCTTTTCCGATTTCAAATAGCCGTAAGCGTTATGGCCCTTGACGAAAAGCATGACGGACTTGACGCCGGCCTCGTCGCCGGGCTGCAGGTCCAGCGTCTCGACGGAAAAGCCGTGCCGTTCCGCCCAGCGCCCGTACATGCGAAGGAGCATCTGCGTCCAGTCCTGGGCCTCGGTTCCGCCCGCACCGGCATGAAGCTCGAGATAGGCGTTGTTCGCGTCGTACTCGCCGGAGAGAAGCAATTCCAGTTCCAGCGAACGAAGCTCGTTCTTCAGCGAATCATACTCCGCCTTCACGTCCGCCTCGACGCCCTCGTCCTTTTCCTCCATGCCCATTTCCCAGAGCGTCATCAGGTCGTCGGTCTTCGCGACAAGCGCGTTATAGGTATCCACGCCGCCCTTCAGGTCGGCCAGTTCTTGATTGAGCGCCTGCGCCGCTTCCGCGTCGTCCCAAAAATCGGGGGCGCCCATCTTGTATTCTAATTCCGCAATCTTTTCCTCTTTGCGTGCGACGTCAAAGAGACGACCCCATTTCGCCCAGCTTTGCCTTCAAAGCCGTTATTGGAGCCTTCCATTCTTCCAGCATCGACGATTCACTTCCTTAAAATAAAGAAATCATTACGCGGCTTTTTTCGTGCCGCTCTTATTTTCCTCAATATGGGTACGGATTTCCCGCATGACTTTCTTGAAACAGTCTCGCTTGGCCCGCATCTCGCTGGAGCGGGAATCGCCGTTCTGCGAGGCGCTGAAGAGGTCCACCATCGTGCCGTCCGCTTCCATGACGATAACTCGTGCATTCATGGACGTGCGGATAATGGACCCCACCCAAATATCCTTGGACTGCTCCACTACGGGCGTTCCCGTCGTCACATAAATAATCCTATCCAGTCCGCTGTACTTCGCGAACTCGATCATCTCGTCCTTGCTCATCTTGGTCTGGTCCTCGACAAAACCTTTATCGTACCAAAAGAGCGCGAGCTTCTGCTGCAGCTCCTGCCCTAACTGATATTCCGCCCCCATCTGCTCGCTGGCCGCTCTCAGGAAATCTGCCGTCGTAAAATCCGCGCCGCCAATGATGACCACACCCACGCCGGGCTGAATGGGCGGCTTTTCCTCCGCAGAGCAGACCGTCCCCAAAAGTAGGCACAACAACATGATTGCCGCCTTCATTACGTTCCGCTTCATATTCATTGCCTCCGTTAAGTCTGCTTTCTGATTTTACTTCCCTTTCCCGCAGCAGTTCTTGTACTTCTTGCCACTGCCACAGGGGCAAGGGTCGTTTCGGCCGATATGCTCGGCGCGGACCGGAGCTTTCTTGACGGGCTTCGCCTCGGCGTCTTCCACGTCTCCGCCGTGGGACGCCTGCGCCGTAGCGAGACGATCCTCCACCTGCTGGCGTTCCTCTGTGACGACGCTGACGCGATACATGAGCTTCGCAATGTCCGTCTGGATTTGATGAATCATCTCCTCGAACATATTGTAGCCCTCGATCTTGTATTCCACAAGCGGGTTGCGCTGCCCGTAAGCCCGCAGATTGATGCCCTGCCGCAGCATATCCATATGGTCGAGGTGCTCCATCCACTTGTTGTCCACTACGCGAAGCATAATGACCTTTTCCAGTTCCCGCATAACGCCCGGCGTGAATTCCGCCTCGCGGGCCGCATAGTTGTCCTCGGCGATTTTCACCAGCGCTTCGCCCAGCTCGTCGCGGCTCATAGCCTCCAGCTCTTCTTTCTTCAACGAGCCCTTCGGCGCGTAGATGCTTTCCGCGTCCTCGATCAGGCCGTCCAGCGTCCACTCCTCCGGATACAGCTTCTCGTTCGCGTATTGGTTCATCTCGGACTTGATGATTTCCTTGATCATATACATGATGCTCTCGCGAAGTTCCTCTCCCTTCAGGACCTTGCGGCGCTGCGCGTAAATGACCTCGCGCTGCTGGTTCATCACGTCATCGTATTCGAGCACGTTCTTTCGCATGTCGAAATTGCGCGCTTCCACTTTCTTTTGGGCGTGCTCGATGGAACTGGTGACGATGGAATGCTCGATGGGCTCGTCCTCCTCCATGCCCAGCTTGTCCATCACTTTCGCGATACGATCGGCAGCAAAAAGGCGCATGAGATCATCCTCCAGGGACAGGTAAAACCGGGACGAACCCGGATCGCCCTGGCGGCCCGCACGGCCTCGGAGCTGATTATCGATGCGCCGGGATTCATGGCGCTCCGTGCCGATAATGGCGAGTCCGCCGAGTTCCGCAACGCCGTCACCTAAAATGATGTCCGTGCCGCGTCCGGCCATGTTCGTCGCGATGGTCACCGCCCCGAGCTGACCTGCGTCCTTGATGATTTCCGCTTCCTGCTCATGATACTTCGCATTCAGCACGTTATGGGGCACCTTGCGCTTTTTCAGCAGCCCGGAAAGTTCTTCCGACTGCGTGATAGACGTGGTGCCGATCAAAATCGGCCGCCCCGTGGCGTGCAGTTCGTCCACCGCATTCGCGACGGCATTGTACTTCGCCCGCTTCGTCTTGTAAATAAGGTCCGGCTCGTCCGTACGGATGACCGGCTTATTCGTCGGCACGACCACGACGGGCAGCTTATAAATCTTGAGGAACTCGTCTTCCTCGGTCTTCGCCGTGCCCGTCATGCCCGAAAGTTTTTTATACATACGGAAATAATTCTGGAACGTGATGGTCGCCAGCGTTTGGGACTCGCGCTGGATTTTCACGCCCTCCTTAGCCTCAATCGCCTGATGCAGACCGTCCGAATAGCGACGCCCGAACATCAAACGGCCGGTGAACTCATCGACGATGATGACCTCGCCGTCGCGCACCACATAGTCGCGATCCCGGTGCATAATCGCCTTCGCACGAAGCGCCGCATTGAAGCAATGGGAATATTCGATGTTCTCCGGCGCGTAAAGGTTCTTCACGCCAAGCATTTTCTCAATCTTATGGACAGACTCGTCGCTGGGCGCGACGGTTTTCTGCTTCTCGTCCACCGTGTAGTCTTCGCCCTCGCGAAGGGTCGCCACGGCCTGCGCCATGCGCCCGTAAACTTCCGTGGACTTCGCCCCGGGCCCGGAAATAATCAACGGCGTCCGAGCCTCGTCGATCAAGATCGAGTCCACCTCGTCCACGATGGCGAAATGCAGGTCCCGCTGCACCATCTGGTCTGGAGAAATGACCATATTGTCGCGCAAATAGTCAAAGCCATACTCATTGTTCGTGCCGAAAGTCACGTCGCAGCTATAGGCGTGTTTTCGCGCAGGAAAATCCAAATCGTGCTCAATGAGCCCTACGGAAAGACCGAGGAATTTATAGAGATGCCCCATCCATTCACTGTCTCGCCGCGCCAAGTACTCGTTGACCGTGACCATATGAACGCCTTTGCCGACCAGCGCGTTCAAATACACGGGCAGCGTCGCCACCAGCGTTTTGCCTTCGCCCGTTTTCATCTCGGCAATCTTGCCTTCATGCAGGCACATGCCGCCGATTAGCTGCACGTCAAAATGACGCATGCCGAGAACGCGCCGGGACGCCTCCCGGCAGACCGCAAAGGCCTCCGGCAGGATATCCTCCAGCGTCTCGCCTGCCGCCAGCCTTTCCTTGAATTTATCCGTATGGGAGGCCAGCGTCGAATCCGTAAGATTCTGAAGTCCCGCCTCCATCGCGTTGATTTTATCAACGGTCTTCTGCATACGCGCAATTTCTTTATCGTTATTATCGCCCAAAAAGCGTTTCAGGAATCCCCACAAAACCGAACCACTCCTCAAATTCTTTCTCTTTTATACAACACTAACTTCTGATTGTATCAGACAATGCCCGATAAGTCAAAACCACAAGCCTTTTTTCATGAATTTTTTTGCGCGCTTAAAAAAAACGGACGTCCGCTTCTTCCGCCAGAAAAAGCGAACATCCGAATCATCAATGCTTCGATAAGTCGTTCAGTTTTTTATCGGGATAAATGCGCGTCCCTTTCAGCGAAAGCTCCAGCGCCAGCCCTTTCGTCGTAAGTTGATAAACCCAAACGCCGTCGGCAATCATCGCCGCTCCTTCGAGGCTCCCTCCATTTACGCCGTCGTTTGCCGCAGCAGTCGCCGAGCCGCCGGCTTTCCATCCGGAAGAGCGGACAAATCCTTCCCAAGCCGCTTCCGTCTCAAAGACGAAAACAAGCGCATATTCTTTCGCGCCGACTCCGAGCCCCACGTCCCCCTCCTGCATCCGCAAAAAGACCTCTTCGCCGTCCATGTTGCTCACCGCCAGGCCTCGCCCGTGCGCGCTGCCGAAAAGCAAAACCTTGACCCCGGTGTTATGTAAGACCGCATATCCGTAATTATTTTCCACCGCGGATTGCGCCGACGGAATCTCCTCATACAGTTTTTCCAAAACCTCTTCGTTCTTTTCCCGGATCTCCGCCCTCTGTTCGTCTAAAGACTTAGCTGCGACGGACAATGTGCCCAACAACAAAAGCGCCAACGTCAAACCGAGCACAAAAAAAATGCTTTTCTTCACAATTAAAATTTCCTTTCCGAAATACAATCCATAGCTCCAAAATTTTATCGAATTCCGCACTACCGAAAAAGGACGTCCGCCGGAAAACAAACCCGACAGACGTCCTCCCTAAATTTCTTATTTGTTCTCCTGCGCACCCGGCTGGATCAGGCCGTAGTTGCCGTCGGCACGGCGATAGACCACGCTGATTTCTTCCGTCTTCGCATCACGGAATACATAGAAGTCGTGATTGATCATGTTCATCTGCATGATCGCTTCCTGCTCGTCCATCGGCTTGATGGAGAAGTGCTTGGTGCGAACGACGGTGTACTCGCCCGTATCCTCTTTCTCGTCGGCGCGCACCTTCGCGGCCTTGGATTCCTCCGCCGCCAGCTCTGCCTTGAACCCGCCCTCGCGGAAACGGCGCTGCAGTTTCGTCTTATGCTTGTGAATCTGCCGTTCAAGTTTTTCCACCACGAGATCGATGGACGTATACATATCCATCGTAGCTTCCTCGCCGCGGAGCACAAAGCCGTTGTCGATGGGAACCGTGACTTCCACTGTGTGCCGTCCCTTCGAGACCGTCAGGAGCACCGTGATTTCTCCGACCTTGTCAAAATACTTCGCAATTTTCCCGACGCGCTTCTCAACGTAGTCCTTCAGCGCCGGCGTAACCTCCATATTTCTTCCTCTTACCGTGAATGTAGCCATTAAATAAGCCTCCTTTACGATAATACTGTAATTATTATTTCTGCATTTCCGCTGAAAATCCTTCTTTTTTCAAAAAATCCTCATTTTAGCCAGAATCCGCGTTTTTCCGCCTCCTCGCAATACGCGTCGTAAAGCGCCAGCGTCGGTTCGTGATGTTCTCGGATATAGGCGAGCTGCTTTTCCTTTTCCGCTTCCGGCCCGTCGAGATAAGCATGACCCGCCATCTCGAGAGCCTTTGCCGCCTCAGAGAGCTTCTGTCCTCCGACGGAAAGCGCGGTGGATTTCAGCGCGTGGACATGGGTCGTGTAGTCTTCCCATTTACCGGCGTCGTAAGCGTCGCAGATTTTCCCAAAAGTCTCTTCCTTGCGCTCGCAGAACATCTTGACAAACTCCTGGAACATCTCTTCCATATCTCCGCAATACTGCATGCCGAGCGCCTTGTCGATTTCCGTGCCGTCGGAATCTGCCGCCGCGCCGTCCGCACTTTCTTCGGCTTTGCCGGCGGACTTTTCCTCCGGTGGCGGTGCATTCGTCGTTTCGACGATCTCCGATTTCGGTTCCTCCGCCTTGACTTCCGTCTCAGGCTCTGCTTCCTCCGGCTCGAGGATCTTGCTCTCAGGCAGATATTCCTGAATCATGCGTTCCAGAAGCTTGCTGTTGATGGGCTTGGAAAGGTAATCGTTGAAGCCCTTTTCGAGGAACATTTCCCGCGCGCCTGCGATGGCGTTGGCGGTCAGCGCGATGAACGGCACGCCATGACACTTGCTCTCCGGCATCGCCTTTGCCCGTGCCAGCGTCTCGATACCGTCCATTTCCGGCATCATGTGGTCAAGGAAAACGATGTCGAATCTCTTTTCCGCAATCAGCCGCAGGCAATCCATACCGCTTTGCGCTTTTGTAATCTTGATTTTCGTGGATTTCAGCAGACTCTCGAAAACGAAGAGATTCATGCTGTTGTCGTCGACGACCAGAACCTCGGCCTCCGGCGCAATGAAGCTTTCCTTGTATGCCTCCTCGCCCTTGATGAAGGTCTCGACGCGCTTCTCGAAATCGCCGATAGGCGTGGGATCGTTGACCTTCTGCGGCAGCGTAATGGTAAAGGTCGAACCCTCGCCGTAAACGCTTTCCACGTCGATGTTGCCTTTCATCATCTCCACGAGACGGAGCGTAATGGAAAGGCCGAGACCCGTGCCTTCGACGTTGCGGTTCTTTTCCACGTCGAGCCGCTGGAATTTCGAGAACAGCTTGCCTTTGTCTTCCTCCTTGATCCCGAGTCCCGTATCGATGGACGCTACCCGAAGCAGCACGCCGTCGTCGGTCTTCTCACCTTGCACGTCGAAAGTCACGCTGCCTTCGGGCGTGTACTTGACCGCGTTGTTCAGGATATTGACAATGACCTGGCGAATGCGAACTTCGTCGCCGATCAGGCTGTCGGGAATCGTCTCGTCCACCTTGACGGCAAAAGCCAAGCCCTTTTGTTCCGCCTTGTAGCGAATCATATTCACGACGTCGTTCAGCAGCGAGCTGAGCTGATACGTCGTCTCGACGATTTCCATCTTGCCGGACTCGATCTTGGAGAAATCCAAGATGTCATTGATAAGGGAAAGCAGCGTTTCGCTGGCGCTCTTGATGTTCCAAGAATATTTGCGAATCTGCTCGTCGTCCGCCTCGCGCCGGATCATCTCATTCATGCCTAAAACGGCGTTGATCGGCGTACGGATTTCATGGCTCATGCTGGCAAGGAAGGAACTCTTGGCCTGATTGGCCCGCTCCGCCTCTTCCTTCGCTTCCTTCAGTTCCTTGCTCTCCTCAGCCTGCAGCGCCGCCGTGAACGAATACAGCGTAAAGACGCTGAACAGAAGAATCAACAGGCCGAATACCCAGAGCACCAAAAGATGGATTTTCGCCAGCCCGCTGGAAAAGAAGTCCCTGTCCGCATATCCGACGACCATGAAATTCCAGTTCTGTACCTCAGCCGCGCAGGGGAAATACTCGCCGCCCAGCTCGTTCGTAGTGACTGCCGCACCGCCGACCTTTTCGACCTCAGGCATCAGCCGGTCAAGGTCGATCAGCGTATGCTCATCGTCCTTGTAGAAATGCCCGGAATCGGCGTTCCCGCCGTAATCGGCAACGACGCGGCCCGTGTCCCGCTCGCAGAGGAAAATGCGCCCCATGCCGACGCGGGACCCCAGCGGAAATCGCTCCGCCACCGTCTCGCTGCGGTAAAATTTATACAGCACATAGCGGATATTTTCATTCTTCAGCACAGGCACCGTCACCAGCACGCCCCGCCCCGCATAGTTTCGGATAGAACGAGCGCCTCGGAAGCTGTACCCAATCTGTTCGCTGGCCTCTTTAAACATCGGTATGCCCGCCACCACGTTGCCTCCGTACTCGACGAGGCCGATAGTCGCCGACGGGTCACGGGCTGCCAGCGCGTCCATGAAAGCCGACGGGCGCAGGTTTTCCCGCATGAAAAGGTCGCCCGCGTCCTCCAATTCCCGCGCCACGCTGTCAAGCTGCAGCGTCAGGTCGTTGGCCGCGTCCTCGGTCTTGTCCCTCACAAAATGCGTCGCCTCAAAGTCGATCAGCACATTCATTTTCCAATGGACGAGAATACCGATGCTGGCGATAATGAGAACAAACACGGCAAAGGACAGGAGGAGCCGCGCGGCGAAGCTGAATATATTTTTCTCTTTGCTTGCTGCCGCTTCCTTATTCAACCTGCTCGACCCCCTTTACCAGCCAGTTCATATAAACCCGCAAATATTCGTTGCTCAAGATTTCCTTCGCATCGCACCGCTTCACGCCGTTGTTGTCGTAAATCTCCCCGCCGTAAATCAGGCGCTCTCCTTTTGCCCGATCCCTGACGGAACGGGCGATGTCCTCCCGTGCCCGCGGCGTCACCCTTTCGCTGAGCGGCGCGACGGACACGATATGCTCAAGAAAGCCCTGCCAAAGATAGTTGTTCGCGTTCGCCATGCGCCCTTTGCGTACATGCCGGCTCAAAAGGTTGTGATAGACCGTCCTCCAGTCCGACTGCACGGCGGTCAGACAATGCGTATGTTCCGGGTGAACCTCATGAGCGTCGATGTAGTCGATGTCCCGCCGCTCGGCGGCATCCGCCACCGTACGTCCGTCCTGCTGATAGGAAAGCACATCCACGCTTTCCATCGCCAACGCATCCACCGCCGCACGTTCCCGCTCCGGAGTATCCCAATCGCTGGACCATGCCACCTTGATATGCGCCCCTGGGTTCGCGCGCTTCACACCGATGGTGAAGGCGTTCAGCCCCCGATTGACCTCCACGCAAGGGAACGGCGCGACATAACCGACGACGCCCGTCTCCGTCTGGTAGCCGGCAATCAGCCCTGCCAGATATTGCACTTCGAAAAGCCGCGTCGAGCAGGACAGCATGTTGTCCTCGGAAAACTCCGTCGTCTGCAAAATGAATTCCATTTTCGGATACTGCCGGAAAAGTTCCCGAAGTTCCGGCGGATACCGGTGCATAGTGACCACGACGCGCTGAACGCCCTGCGCGGCGAGACTGTCGATGATTTTTTTGTAATCGCCGAGCGACCGGATCACATTCTCCTTCACGATGACGTCCATGCCGAGCTCCTTCGCCGCATCGCGAAGCCCCTCATACTGCACTTTATTCCAGCCGTCTTGATCCTTCGAGCCTCGCATGATCATGCCGATTTTCGGACGCGACTGCCTTGGCTCCGTATGGAACTGCGCCACCGAAACGCCGATACAAAGAAGGATCAGGAGCGCCAATCCCAAGATGAAATGCCGCTGGCGCTTTTCCAGCCGCTTCTCTTCCGATATTTTCACGGCGCGTCCTCCTTTCCGCCCTCCGCTGCATTGATGCGATTAGTCACGATGACGAAGGGCGCGTAGATGAACACGTCAAGAATAAAGACGACAAGATGCAGCACGCCGCCCATCAGGGAGCCCGTCCCCAAGACGCCGCTCAACACCACCGGCACCGTGCCCGCCGTAGCGAACTGGAATACCGGCACGATACCCCACGAAACCGCCGCCCAGCCCACCACCGTATTCGCCAGCGGCGCGACCAAAAACGGCAGCAGGAACGAGGGATTCAAAACTACGGGCAAGCAGAAGAAAAACGGCAATGAAATATTGAACACAAGGAACGGCAGCATGAACCAGGTCACGCTCCGCCACCGCCGGTTCGCGGAAAAAACCAGCACCGCCGCCGCCATCGCCAAAACGTGGACGTCCGCCGTGCGGAAAAACTCGCTGGTGAACACATAACCCTGGGCCAAGCTGTCCCCCTGGGCGAACATGGAGGCCGCCGCCGTCGCCTGGTTTGCGAGCTGCGCGGGCCAATAAGCGAAATCGCGGAAAATCTCGATGAAGCTGTCCCCGAAGAGTCCGCACCACCACAAAAGCCATGTCGCGCCTTGATACAGCAACGCAAACACCAGCGTCTGGGACGCAGGGCGGAACGTCGTTTGTACGAAATAATCGATCTCGGTGTACGAAGCCACAAACAGCCGCGTCACCACAATACTGAAGAGCAGGAATGAAACGAGCGTCAGGGCCGCCGGAACGCACAGCTCCAACGGCTTTATCACTCGCTCAGGCAATGAGTCCGGCACGCGCATCCGAAGGCGTGGGAAGCGGTCAAGCCATGACAAAATACGCGATGAAAGCACCGCGAACAAGAACGCCGACGGCACCCGAATCGGCGGATGGCCTAAAATCTCCGAAGCGCCGCTGACGAATTCCGCCTCCATCTGCGTAAACATTAAAAAGCCCCCTAGCGCGCAAAAAGCCGCCAGGGACTTATCCCCGCCCCAAATCTTCGTGAGCTGGATTGCCAGCGTCATCGTCAG
>JAEEGJ010023097.1_pt1 | contig 13102 bp, 7 predicted proteins | sample 8958761 | NCBI WGS metagenome assembly JAEEGJ01 (sample SAMN16246546, study PRJNA631951) | gut metagenome | biome: gut microbiome; feature: rumen; material: RS-attached | host: Bos | place: Iran: Karaj | collected 2018-10
GATTGGATTCAATCGTATTACCAGAGAAATTGACTGTCATAGGAGACATGTGTTTTGCAAGTTGCGAAAGCTTGAGACGAGCTGTCATTCCTGAAGGCGTAACTCTTATTGATAACTCGGCATTTAATAGCTGCTATAGCTTAGATTCTCTGATTATTCCCAATTCTGTCACAAGGATAGAAGATTGGGCATTTGCTTTATGTAAAGGTCTTACGTATGTCGAGATGTCAAGAGGTCTCACTTACGTAGGCAGGGGAGCATTTGGTGATTGTAGCGCATTAAACACCGTAATAATCCCAGACCTTTCTTCATGGTCAATGATTAATTTTGGGGATTATAATTCTAATCCGTTGACAACGACTAAGACATTGAAGATTAATAACGAAGAAATAAGAGACCTCGTTATTCCTGACGACGTAACATATATTGGTGATTATGCTTTTAGGGGATGTACCAACATTACCTCTGTCACCATGGGAGAGAATGTCACGAAAATTGGCACATCGGCTTTTTATGGCTGTAAGAATTGTGCCTCAATCACCATTGGCGAGAATGTTACCAGTATTGGCGGTTGGGCTTTCTATGGTTGCTCGGCAATGACCTCGCTGACATCTCTGCCCAGGAAGGTTCCCAGCACAACCAGCAATAGTTTTGATAGTGCCATTAAGGATCAGGCCATCCTCTATGTGCCGAGCGCTGCCATCGAAGCGTATAGCAGTAAAACACCTTGGTCGGATTTTTATGACATAGTGACTCTAAATATCCCCAAGCACCAGCTTGCTTATTATGTTGATGATGTATTGTATAAATCATTCACGCTGGAAGAAGGCGAATTTATTACTCCGGAGCCTGCTCCAGAAAAAGAAGGCTACACTTTTTCAGGATGGAGCGAAATACCTGAGAGAATGCCTAAACATGATGTTACTGTAACAGGTTCATTTACTTTGACAACTGAGCAATTAGCACTTGACGGAATACAATACACACTTTGGGTTAAAGAAAAAACGGCAGAAATTGTTGGATTCGATGTGACTGATGGGTTTACGGGGCAAGTGTCCATTCCTTCTATAGTAACTAAAGATGGGACTTCTTTCGATGTGACCTGCATAGGCGACTTTGCCTTTTCTAAATGTGCGAATTTGACATCTGTTACTATACCAGAAAGTATATTATTCATTGGTGAATCTGCCTTTACAGGCTGTATGCTTGAAAATATTTTTGTGAAAGATACTGGTATACATCTGAATGAACGTTCTTTCTCGCAAGCTTCTTACAATCATACTATGTTATATATTCCTAAAGACAGTTGGTCGGATGCAGTTTATCATGGAGATTTTTGGCGTTTTATCAATATAAGAGAGACAGTTACGAATTCTGTTGATTTATCTTCAAAACAGGTCTATACCCTCATGGGAGCCAACACCTTCAATTATATAGTATATGATGCAATAAACGATATGACAACTTTTAGAGATGCCTACTATCAAGTTGATGAGAATTCGGAAAATAATTGTTGGCAAATTGTTGAAGAAGATGACAAGAACTATCTTTATAATATAGGAGCAAAAAAATATGCTCAACTCAATGCTGATGGATTATTGAAACTAACAAGTTCTCCCGTTGCTATTAATATAGATAATGGAAAAAGTGGTATCGTTTTGGGTGACAACAATCAAAATCAGTGGATTTTTGTCTTAAATGATAAAGTCAGTGCTGAAGATCTGCCCCTAGGAATAGAGTCTGCAATCGATAGTTCTACTACTAATATTAACCAATACTACTCAATCGATGGTGTTCGTATTGCTCAACCGAATAAGGGTATAAACATCATTAAGATGAGTGATGGAAGCATCAAGAAGGTATTTGTAAAATAAGTTTAATCTATATGAGTGTTGGGCTGCCATCCCTGTTGGGGTGGTAGCCTTTTTAGTTTATACAGGCTGCTTTTAGTCCGACGCCTGCGGACTCTCAGTCCGTAACTAACGTACTCTCAGTCCGACGCCTACGGACTGTGAGTCCGTGCACTTTCGGACTTTAAGACGAAACATATGACCTTTAAAAATTGCACACTTGGATGATTTTGTCTTCTCATGTGCGCACGCGATACATATGAAAACTTTTCTTGGTCATTTTATGTCTGATTAGCAGAAAATTCGTACCTTCGCGGCGCGAAATTGTAATTATTATGGAACAAGCTCTTTATGTATATAATACGTTGACGAGACGAAAGGAAGTGTTCAAGCCTCTGAATGAGGGTCATGTGGGCATGTATGTGTGTGGTCCTACTGTGTATGGAGACGCCCATCTGGGGCATGCCCGTCCTGCTATCACTTTCGATGTGGTATTCCGTTTTCTGATGCATCTGGGTTACAAAGTGAGGTATGTGCGCAACATCACTGATGTAGGCCATTTGGAGCACGATGCCGATGAGGGTGAGGATAAGATTGCCAAGAAGGCTCGTCTGGAGCAGCTCGAACCGATGGAGGTGGCTCAGTACTATACAAACCGATACCACGATGCAATGGATGCACTCGGATGTCTGCGTCCAAGCATCGAGCCGCATGCTACCGGACACATCATGGAGCAGATTGACTTGGTTGAAGAGATTCTGAAAAACGGTTTTGCATACGAAAGCAACGGTTCAATCTATTTTGATGTAGAGAGTTATAACAAACAGCATAAATACGGAATCCTCTCTGGTCGTTCGTTGGAGAACGTGAAAGACGCAAGTCGTGAGTTGGCTGGTGTTGGAGAGAAGAAGAATCAGGCTGACTTTGCCCTTTGGAAGGCAGCACAACCGGAACACATCATGCGCTGGAGAAGTCCTTGGAGCATCGGTTTTCCAGGTTGGCACTGTGAATGTACTGCTATGGGCAGAAAATACCTTGGCAGTCATTTCGACATTCACGGAGGCGGAATGGACCTCGTTTTCCCTCATCATGAGTGCGAAATAGCTCAGGCAGTTGCCTCTCAGGGCGACCAGATGGTTAAGTATTGGATTCACAACAATATGATTACCATCAACGGTCAGAAGATGGGTAAGTCGCTTGGCAATTTCATAACCCTGCCTGAGTTCTTCAGCGGAAAGCACGAGAAGCTGGAACAGGCTTACAGCCCTATGACTATCCGTTTCTTCATCCTTCAGGCTCACTATCGTTCTACAGTTGATTTCTCGAACGAAGCATTGCAGGCAGCCGAGAAGGGACTTGAACGACTGATGGATGCATGGAAGGCTCTTGGCGGGTTGCAACCTGCCGAAGGTGAAGGTAGCGTTACTTCTGCGGCTGTAGAAGACATCCGCCAGAAGTGCTACGATGCTATGTGCGATGATTTCAATACCCCGATAGTCATCTCTAATCTGTTCGAGGCAAGCAAACTGATAAATAGTGTTGCCGACAAGAAAGAAACCATCGGCAAAGAAGCCCTTGAGGCTCTCACCACACTTATGCACACCTTTATCTTCGACCTGCTTGGTCTGAAGGAAGGTAATGGCGAGGGTGGAAACGAAGCTCGCGAAGAGGCCTATGGCAAGGTAGTTGATATGTTGCTCGAACAGCGCATGAAGGCTAAGCAGAATAAAGACTGGGCAACCAGCGACTTGATTCGTGACCGCTTGGCAGAACTTGGTTTCGAGGTAAAGGACACCAAGGACGGTTATAGTTGGAAACTCAATAAATAACCGGAGGTTTCGCGATGGAAATGAATAAAGTCAAGAAGATAGTGTTCAGTCTGTCACTATTCTTTGTGATAGTCTGTTTAGGAGTCAGCATCTGGCTCGCAACAGTCCTGGGCGACACTACTTCCTATGCTATGGCAGCATTCTTCGGTGTTGCTGTAATTTGGTTCGGAATAAACGTAAAAAATATATTTAAAGAAAAGCAATGAAAGTATTAAAGTTTGGCGGAACATCCGTAGGTTCCGTAGAAAGCATTCTAAGCTTGAAGAAAATTGTTGAAGCAGAGGCTCAGAAGCAGCCTGTAGTAGTGGTCGTCAGTGCGTTATCTGGCATAACAGATAAGCTGATTGCCACCGCTCACATGGCTCAGGAGGGCAACAAGCAGTATCGCATGGAGTTCGATGCTATGGTTGAGCGTCATCATCAGCTCATCGACAGCGTCGTAAGCAATATAGAGCGCCATGCAGACGTGATGCGTGCTGTCGATTCTCTATTTGAGCAGCTTAAAAGTATATATCATGGTGTCTATCTGATTCACGACCTGAGCGAAAAGACTCTCGATGCCATCGTAAGTTATGGTGAGCGTCTGAGTTCCAACATCGTTGCAAACATGTTCGAACAGGGTGTGAGGATGAACTCTCGCGACTTCATTCGTACGGAGCGCAAGGGGGGCAAGAATGTGCTCGACTCCGAACTGACAAACCAACTGGTTCGTCAGCAATTCAAAACATTGCCACGCATCGCTGTGGTTCCTGGTTTCATCTCTCGCGACAAGGATAATGGCGAAACAACCAACCTCGGACGTGGTGGTAGCGACTATACTGCAGCCATCATAGCTGCCGCCCTTAATGCTGAGGTGTTGGAGATTTGGACTGATGTGGACGGATTTATGACTGCCGACCCACGCATCATACAATCTGCATACACCATCAACGAACTCAGTTATGTTGAGGCTATGGAACTTTGCAACTTTGGTGCAAAGGTAATCTATCCGCCTACAATCTATCCGGTTTGTGTAAAGAACATACCTATCAAGGTAAAGAATACTTTCAACCCAGAACACCCAGGAACTCTCATCAAAGCTAAGATTGAAGATGATGAGAAACCAATCAAGGGTATCAGCAGCATCATGGGTTCTACACTCATCACAGTTACTGGTCTTTCGATGGTTGGTGTGATTGGTGTGAACCGTCGTATTTTCTCTGCCCTTGCCGACAACGGTATTTCTGTGTTTATGGTAAGTCAGGCATCATCAGAAAACTCCACTTCTATCGGTGTACGCGACGAAGATGCTAAGGAGGCTGTCAAAGTATTGAATGCTGAATTCGCTAAGGAAATCGAAACTGGTGCTATGTTCCCAATGAGCGAAGAGAGCGGTTTGGCTACTATCGCTATCGTTGGTGAAAACATGAAGCATACTCCAGGTATCGCAGGAAAACTTTTCGGAACTCTCGGACGCAGCGGTATCTCAGTTATCGCTTGTGCACAGGGAGCTTCTGAAACAAACATATCTTTCGTGGTTGAGGGTAAGGCTCTTCGCAAGGCTCTCAACGTACTCCACGATTCTTTCTTCCTTTCTGAATACAAGGAACTCAACATTTTCCTTTGTGGTATCGGTACTGTGGGTGGTATGCTTCTCGAGCAGATTCGCACTCAGCAGCAGATTCTCATGCAGAAGAAGCGTCTGAAACTAAACGTAGTAGGTATCTCCGATGTTGACAATTTCGTACAGGATCGTGAAGGAATCGACCTGAACGAATACGAGAAGCGTCTGCGTGCCGGCGAACCAGCAAATACAGAGAAGATGCTTAATGGCATCATCAATATGAACATATTCAACGCTGTATTTGTCGATTGTACTGCCAGCAAGCAGATTGCATCACTTTATCAGACTCTGCTCGAACACAATATCTCAATCGTTGCAGCTAACAAGATTGCGGCTTCAAGCGATTATGACAATTATGCCCGTCTGAAGCAGACTGCTCGCGATAAAGGTGTCTGGTATCGCTACGAAACTAACGTAGGTGCTGGTCTGCCTATCATTGGTACTATCAACGACCTCTGCAACTCTGGCGATAAGATTCTTAAGATTGAAGCTATCCTTTCAGGAACACTCAACTTCATCTTCAACGAAATAGCTGCCGACGTACCATTCTCAGAGACTGTCCGTCGTGCTAAGGAACAGCGTTATTCTGAACCAGACCCACGTATCGACCTGAGTGGAACAGACGTAATCCGCAAACTCGTTATCCTTACTCGTGAGGCTGGTTATAAGGTAGAACAGGCTGATGTAGAGAAACATCTCTTCGTGCCAGATGAGTATTTCGAGGGTAGCCTTGATGATTTCTGGAAACGTCTTCCAGAACTCGATGCCGACTTCGAAAAGCGTCGTCAGCGTCTTGAGGCAGAAGGAAAGCGTTGGCGTTTCGTTGCAACAATGGAGAACGGAAAGACCAGTGTGGCTCTGAAGGAAGTACCATCCGACCACCCATTCTATCCGCTCGAGGGTTCCAACAATATCGTTCTGCTCACAACAGAGCGTTATAAGGAATACCCAATGCTCATTCAGGGTTATGGTGCTGGTGCTGCTGTTACTGCAGCAGGTGTATTTGCCAATATCATGTCAATTGCCAACATTTAATCAGAGAAGGTGAAACACATCATTATTTTAGGCGATGGAATGGCCGATTGGCCTATCGAGTCGCTTGGAAACAAAACCATACTTCAGTATGCCCACACTCCTTATATGGATATGTTGGCACGCATGGGACGCACAGGTATGCTAAAGACTGTTCAGGATGGATTCCATCCTGGCAGCGAAGTAGCCAATAGTGCAATCCTTGGGTATGACCAGAATGAGGTGTATGAGGGACGTGGACCACTCGAAGCAGCCAGCATCGGAGTAGATTTGGCTTCTGACGATATGGCTATCCGCTGCAACATCATTTGCATCGAAGGTGACCACATCAAGAACCACTCGTGTGGACGTCTGGAGACATCCGAGGCCGATGTGCTGATAAAGTATCTTCAGCAACACCTTGCAACCGACAAGGATATTATTGCCAAGTATGGTGATGTGGTTCATTTCTATACCGGCATTCAGTATCGTCATCTTTTGGTCATCAATGGCGGTAGTAAGTATATTAAATGTACTCCACCTCATGATGTGCCGATGAAACCGTGGCGTCCTCTGCTCGTTCAACCCGATTTGGAAGCTGAGAAGAAAAGTGGAAAGAACACACGACTCTCTGCTCAGCAGACAGCTGACCTGATAAACGAACTGATTGTGAAGTCGCAGCAGTTGCTCGCTGCTCATCCTTTCAACCAACAGCGTATTGCTGAGGGAAAAGATCCAGCAAACAGCATTTGGCCTTGGGCTGGTGGATATCGTCCTCATATGGTACCACTTACTCAGACTTTCCCACAAATCCGTCGTGGAGCAGTCATTACAGCTGTCGATTTGATTCGCGGTATCGGTTCGTTGGCCGGTCTTCGTGTCATAAACGTACCTGGTGCCACCGGACTCTACGACACCAACTATGAGGGGAAGGCTCAGGCTGCTATCGATGCTCTAAAGACCGATGACTTCGTATATCTTCACATAGAAGCATCAGATGAGGCTGGTCATGAAGGCGATCGTGATCTCAAAATAAAAACGGTTGAATATCTCGACCAACGTGCCATAAAACCTATCTATGAGGCTGTGAAGGACTGGGGACGTAAAGGTACTGCAACAGAGTCGATGGAACCTGTATGCATCGCTGTCCTGCCCGACCATCCTACACCTGTGGCTCATCGTACCCACACCAACGAACCTATTCCGTTCCTTATCTATGCCCCTGACATTGAAGCTGATGGGGTACAGGTATTCGACGAGGATAGTTGTCGCCAGGGAGTTTATGGTACATTGGAAAAAGACGGATTTATCCGTGCACTTATGGAAATAAAATAACAAGAAAATGAAATATTACAGTACAAATGGTAAGGCTCCCATAGCTACTTTGGAGAAAGCCGTAGTGAAAGGACTGGCCGAAGATAAGGGACTCTATATGCCCGAACGTATCAAACCGCTGCCAAAGGATTTCTTCGATAACATCGATAAGATGTCTTTCCAGGAGATAGCCTACACAGTTGCTGATGCTTTCTTCGGCGAAGACGTCGATGCAGCTTCACTCAAGCAGATTGTTTACGACACATTGGCGTTCGACTGCCCTTGTGTAAAGGTAACCGACACGATTTACTCGCTCGAACTTTTCCACGGTCCCACACTTGCATTCAAGGATGTAGGTGCCCGCTTTATGGCTCGTCTGCTTCAATATTTCCTGAAGAAAGAGGGTGAGGGGGCTCAGGTTAATGTGCTCGTAGCAACTAGTGGCGATACAGGTTCTGCTGTAGCAAACGGTTTCCTTGGTGTCGATGGAATCCATGTTTATGTTCTCTATCCGAAGGGTAAGGTAAGTCCTATTCAGGAATGTCAGTTTACAACTCTCGGTCAGAATATTACAGCTGTAGAAGTAGATGGAGTCTTCGACGATTGTCAGGCTCTTGTGAAGAATGCCTTCATGGACGAAGAACTAAACCATCACATGAAACTGACTAGTGCCAATTCCATCAATGTAGCTCGTTTCCTCCCTCAGGCATTCTATTATTTCTATGCTTATGCACAGATGAAAAAGCTGGGAAAAGCCGATGAAATGGTTGTTTGTGTTCCGTCTGGCAACTTCGGCAATATCTGTTCTGCACTCTTCGGAAAACGTATGGGATTGCCTGTAAAGCGATTCATAGCTGCCAATAATGCAAACGACATTTTCTTCAAATATCTGCAGACAGGAAAGTACGAACCGAAACCATCTGTACAGACTATTGCCAACGCAATGGATGTGGGCGATCCGTCAAACTTTGCCCGTGTCTATGACCTCTACGGCAAGAGTCACGAAGCTATCTGTAACGACATTAGTGGAGCAACATATTCCGACGAGCAGATAGCAGATACCATTCGTGAAGTAAAGCAGCAGACAGGATATGTATGCGATCCTCACGGAGCTTGCGGTTATCGTGCTCTTAAAGAGGGACTTCGTCCAGGTGAAACGGGTGTGTTCCTCGAAACAGCCCATCCTGCTAAGTTTAAGGATACTGTCGATCGTATTCTCTCTGCCGACATAGCTATACCTGCTAAACTGCAGGCTTTCATGAAGGGCGAAAAACAAAGCGTGCCTATGACTAAGGACTTCGCTGCGTTCAAGTCGTTCCTTATGAAGCAACCATAATAAAACAATATCTTCATGGCAACTAAACAACAGAAGCGTGAACAGATACACAAGTTCGCATTGAAGGCAGCACTCGTGCTTGTCTCCACATTCGTTACCGTGTTTTTCTTGCCTCGTAGTGGTAAGTTCTCCTACGAATATTCGGTTGATAAACCCTGGCGCTATGGTCAACTCATCGCTACATTCAAATTCCCCATCTATAAGGATGATGCTGTGGTAAAGCATGAGCGCGATAGTGTCCTTCGACGTTTTCAGCCTTATTTCAATCTTGATGAAGAAGAGGAGAAGAAGATGTTGAAGAATCTATACACTACAAAACTCGATGAGTGGAAATTCCAGAATGCCAGTCTTTACGTAAAGCATATTGCAGAGATGCTCGTAGAGATATATGGCAAAGGAGTCATCTCCTCCGATGAGTACGATAAACTCACCGCCAGCGGTATCAAATCCATTCGTATCGTCAAGAATAACGAGGCTCAAGTGGTTCCGCTTTCTCAAGTTTATACTACCCGTTCTGCCTACGAACATATAATGAAGAGTGACTCAGTTGGTTATTCAAAGGTGGTAATGCAACGACTCAATCTTTTCGAATTGCTTGTTGCCAATCTTAAATACGATAAAGTAAAATCTGATAACACAAAGAACGACCTTCTCTCGAGTGTATCGCTTGCCAGCGGTATTGTTCAGAGTGGTCAGAAGATTATCGACCGTGGTGAAATCGTTACTCGTGAGACGTATAATATTCTCCGTTCCTACGAGCGTGAAGCAGACAAACATGTTACTTCTGAGGAAAACATCCCTTATCTGCTCATTGCCCAAACGGTGTTCGTATTCTGCCTTCTCGTTATCCTCATCAGTTATCTGGGTTTATTCAGAAACGACTACTTTGACAAAATTCGTTCCGTAGTCCTTCTCTTCGTACTTTTGGTATTCTTTAGCGTGATAGCCAGTATAATGGTTTCGCATAAGTTCATGCATATCTTTATGCTTCCATGCACCATGTTGCCTATCATCATCCGTGTGTTCATGGACAGCCGTACGGCGTTTATGTTCCATTGTGCCACAGTAGCCATCATATCGCTTACGCTCAGTTCCCCATACGAATTTCTGCTTTTGCAACTCCTCTCTGGTATGATAGCCATTCAGACCATGCGAGAACTCTCACAGCGTTCACAGATTATTCGTACAGCCTTCATCATCCTTCTTTCCTACTGCATCTTCTATGCCGCTTACGAAGTGATTCTTGAAGGCGACATCATGAAGATTGACACCCATCCGTTCGTTTATTTCTTCATAAACTGCGTTCTGCTGCTCTTTACCTATCCGTTGCTCTACCTTCTCGAAAAGGGATTCGGATTCATCTCCGACGTAACCCTTGTCGAACTCTCCAATAACAACAACCCTCTCCTGCAACACATGTCGGAAATTGCTCCTGGCACCTTCCAACACTCTATGCAGGTGGCAAACCTCGCCAGCGAAGTGGCACGTAAAATTGGTGCAAGAGCCCAACTCGTACGTACTGGAGCACTCTATCACGACATAGGTAAGACTGAACGCCCTGTATTCTTCACGGAGAACCAAAGTGGTATTTCTCCTCATAAACATCTTACCCCTCAAAAGTCGGCAGAAGTGATTATTGCTCACGTAGCAAACGGACTCGCCCTCGCCAATAAGAATAATCTCCCCGACAGCATCAAGCGATTCATCGCTACCCATCATGGTACGGGAATGGCGAAGTACTTCTACATTACATATAAGAATGAACATCCAGACGAGGAAATAGACACATCTCTCTTCACCTATCCAGGTCCCAACCCTGCTACAAAGGAAGAGGCAATACTTATGATGGCAGACTCTGTTGAGGCTGCATCGCGATCCCTTCCTGAATATACTGAAGAGAGCATATCTAATCTGGTTGATAAGATTATCGACGGACAGGTTGCAGACGGATTCTTCCGCGAGTGCGACATCACTTTCCGCGATATAGAAACTGCAAAGGATGTACTCAAGGAAAAACTGACAACTATCTATCACACACGTATCAGTTATCCGGAACTCAACGACTTCGCAACTGTATAATCTCTGATTCTTGATAGAAACAAAAAATCGCTAACTGTCTAACAGCTAGCGATTTTCTTTGTGGTACCACCAGGATTCGAACCGGGGACACACGGATTTTCAGTCCGATGCTCTACCAACTGAGCTATGGCACCATCGTTGTTTGCGGGTGCAAAGGTATGAATAATTGTGTAATTGCCAAAATAAATTACAGAGAAAATTCAAATATGCTATAATTTTTGCAATTTTGTTGCTTGTTTTTCATATTTTATGTATTTTTGCCCTGTTTAGGGAACAGTTAAACTCTTGCCACCTATTTATTTCTCCATAATTCATAGAAGACCTGTGGAAAAGCTTTTTAAACTATATACATTTATAATCATGAAAATCAAGACACTAAAGACATGGGCCATGATTGTGGCTGCAGTCTCTGTCGGGTTCACATCATGTAACCTCGACATTCCACAAGAAATTCCATCATCGTTCGATACGATGGTAGTAGAAAAGTCCGACATCACTATTCCTCTCAAGTTTAGTGCCAGGATGAAGGGTAAGACCGATGTAACCATCACTCCTCAGGTGAGTGGTCAGTTGATGCAGATTTGTGTCGTTGAAGGAGAAAAGGTGCAAAAGGGACAGACCCTCTTCGTCATCGACTCCCGTAATGCACAGTTGGAACTCGAAGCAGCACAGGCAAACTACGAAGCTGCTGTAGCAAGAGAGAGCAGTGCAAAACTCGAGTACGAATCTAACAAAAACCTCTATGAGAAGAATATCGTAAGTAGCTACATGCTCGACAACTCACTCAACTCTTATCGTCAGGCTTCGGCAGCTGTGGCTCAGGCTCGTGCTTCTGTGAACCGTGCTAAGGTCAACCTCGGATTCTGCACCGTGTCAGCTCCTGTAGCGGGCATCATCGGTGAAATTCCTGTACGTGCTGGCGACCAGGTATCTCCAATGGTACAGCTGACCATGTTGAGTGGCAACACCGACATGACTGCGGAATTTTCAGTTACCGAGTCTATCGTAGAGGCAATGGTGCAGGCTGGCAAGGGTGCTGTAGCTGTTGAAGAGTTTATCTCAAAGATACCTCCTGTAACTTTCGTGATGAAAAACGGTACAGAATACCCGCACAAGGGTAGGGTAGTCAGCCTCACTGGTGTAGTTAATGCTACTACCGGTTCGTTGACCAGTAAAGTGTCGTTCCCTAACCCTGAAGGCTATCTCTATTCAGGTATTCAGGGTACTATCGTCATTCCTTTTACAGAAAAGAATGTTATGATTGTTCCACAAAATGCTGTTGTGCGCCTGCAGGACAAGTCATTGGTGTATAAGGTAAAGGCAGACAGCACCGCTACTGCTGTAGATGTGACTACCGAGGATACTGGCAATGGTAAGGACTTCGTCATCAAAAGCGGTCTTAATGTAGGTGATAAGATTGTAACCATCGGTGCCAACAACGTGACAGAGGGTATGAGAGTTCTGTATCCAAAAGAAGAGAAGAAGTAAGTCGAAAACAGGAAGAACTATGAAGAATAATATATTTATCAACAAATACGTGATGGCGTGTGCCATCTCCATCGTGATAGCGCTTGTGGGATACATCGCGATGAGTACTCTGCCCGTGGAGCAGTATCCTGATATTGCCCCACCTACGGTGAATGTCACAACCAGCTATACAGGTGCTGATGAGAACACGGTGATGAAGTCGGTCATCCAGCCGTTGGAGGAGGCTATCAACGGTGTGAACGACATGACATACATGACTTCAAAAGCCTCGTCGAATGGTGAGGTGGAAATCAATATCTACTTTAAGCAGGGTACTGACCCCGATATGGCGACAGTGAACGTGCAGAATCGCGTAACCCGCGCCCAGTCTCTGCTGCCTGCCGACGTGAACAAGGTGGGTGTGAAGGTGGAGAAACGTCAGAACAACATCCTGCAGATTTTTGCAGTGAAGAGTGCCGACGGCAAGTACGACGAGGACTTCGTGTCAAACTATGTAGATATCAACATCAAGCCGCGACTGATGCGTATCACCGGTGTCGGTAAGGTACTAAGTCTTGGTAATACCTATGCTCTGCGTATATGGCTTAAGCCC
>JAEEGJ010023099.1_pt1 | contig 13099 bp, 15 predicted proteins | sample 8958761 | NCBI WGS metagenome assembly JAEEGJ01 (sample SAMN16246546, study PRJNA631951) | gut metagenome | biome: gut microbiome; feature: rumen; material: RS-attached | host: Bos | place: Iran: Karaj | collected 2018-10
GGTGCCGAATTTTTCTTTTGTGGTGCCGCCTTTGTACATTTGGATTTTTTGAATCCGGGCAGATGACAGTTTCTGTAAGGCCGATGCATCCTCCGTACGCTCTCCGTCAATAATATAGAGCATTTTCTGAGATGGATTGCGCAGCATGATGGAACTTCCTGAAAGGGTAATGCTGTCCGCATTGACATGGACTCCTTTCCCGAGGTCTTTGGGCAGCGAGAAGTCTTTGGGAAAATCGCCGATAAAGGCATTGATGGAAGGTGTTGTGGTAATCGCGTGCACGGTAATGGCTTTGGTGCCTTTCCCGGTTGTCGTAATCTGATAATCTTTGATGTTCTTCCCTTTGAGTTGGGAACCGTCGAAATTGTCCACCGTCACGTTGTCGATGACGTAGATAGTTTGCTGTCCCCAGAGAATGGCTGAGGAGAATAACATGCAGATAGCGAGGGTAATAACTCTTTTCATGGGGTTCTTTTCAATCATTTAGTGAAACAAGATAAAAGGACTGGCCGCCCTCAATCGGCGTGAGGATGAAAGAGGCCTCCCTGCCGTCTTTGAAATGGGCGGTCATGATGAAACCGTCTCCGACCGGTTTGAATTCGTAGTCATCGGCATCGGCCGGGTCCAGGTTGGAGATGAACTGGAGTTTCTGCAGCAACTCCATGGTATCTTCGGGTTCCGGTGACTCCTCGTCCGGTCTCCTGACCAGGAATACAACGGCAACCAGAATAGCGGCGATTCCGGAAACAGCAAGGCCCCAGTTCCGGATCTTCCGCGTGCGCGCTTTGCGGATAATCCGGTCAAACTCATCCCCGGCCTCCGGAAGTTCTTCCGTCCGGATGGGCGTAATCGCCTGGAGCATCCTGTAGACAGCTTGTTCTTCCTCGTCGACGGGAGGCGAGATACTGAAGGAGTCGGCAAGTTCCTTTTCCTGGACGGAGGTTGACTCCGATTCCAAGTAGCGTTGTATCAACTCTTTCCGGTCCATTTTTATTTCGGGTTAATCGTTTTCATGATTTCTTTTCGGGCGGTGGAAATGGAACTCTTGATGCTGCCTTTCGGTCTTCCCGTCACGGCTGCGATTTCGTCCAGCGAGAGGCCTTTTGCACGAAGGCGCAACAGATACAGGGTGGCAGAAGGAATTCTCTCCAACGCTTTCGTCACAGATGCTTCAACTTCTTTCTCCTCCATCTTGCCGGAAGGCGTATGACCGGCCACAAATTCATCTCGGAGAGGCAAGACGGTTTCCTTCCTGGCTTTTCGCCATAATGAGACGCAACAGTTCTTGGTAATGGCCATGGCCCATGCCTCCGCATTTCGGATTTCATCACCCCGGCACCTGGCTTCCCAAAGCCGGAGCAGCACATCCTGCACTACATCCTCCGGATCTCCGTCCAGCCCCGATACCCGGAAGAACCTCTGTGCCGTCGACAGAACTTTGGGCCTGATCTGCGCGAGTTCTATTTCAAGCGTTTTATCCATACCTCACTGATATAGACGCAAAAAAAGGAAAAAGTCAAGAAGAAAAAGCGTTTTTTCTCTCAAAACGAATAATAACGCTTAAACCGTGTTCGGTCGAAAAGAAAAAGGGCAATAGCCCTTTTTCCAATAGCGCACCCCGGCAATAATCCAAGAAAGACCCGTCTTGACGGCTTATGGCAAAGAATGCCCTCCGCTCATAATAGATTCAATCTGTTCTTTTAGGATGGGGACATCCACCAGGGCTGTATACCATAGCAGTTCCGGCAGAATGGTTGCATAGCCATGCACGAGGACGTGTCGCATGCGGATGATGTCATTCCAGGGTATATGCGCGTGCTTCTCCTTGAACTCCAGAGAAAGCATATAGGCCGCTTCCCCGATGATTTCCACGTTCTTGACGACGGCGAAATACCGAAGTTTATCGGAGGACAACTGTTCTCGTGTGTGTCCATCAGTGAAGGATAGGATGTTGTTCGCGGCTTGAATAATGTCTTGCAGCCGGCCAAGGTCTCGTTCAGGCTCTCTCATAAACGAGGACTTTGTCGCGGTTGACACTCTCCTGAGCGAAGGGCTTTATGCTGTCTTTGGCCACTAGATCGACCTTGCGGCCCAGCAAGGCTTCCAATCGGTTGATCATTCCGGCATACTGTAGAAGTCCGATGGGGGAAGAAGTGTCCAGGTCGACGAGAATATCGACATCGCTGTCCGGCTTTTCCTCCATTCTGGAGAAGGAACCGAAAATCCAGGCTCGTTCCACGGGTTCATGCTGGAAATAATCTTGAATGGTACGGACAGTGGCAATCCGGTCCTGGTCGATTCGATCCAGTCGGCTGCGGATTTCTTCCTTCTTTCCCTTTCTGCCGGCATACCGGAGCAGTCGGGACGTATTGATGGGATACAGTTCAAAGGCCCGTTGGAATTCTCGCTGGATGTCTTGGCCTGTCAGGGTGGCGTATTCTTTGTCTGCTTCATAGTCCACCAGGCGCTTTTCCAGATGCGGTATAAAGACGCCATCATTCTCAAAAACCGGAGATTCGGAAATGAGGGGCTTCACCAAGATGAAGTCGTGCAGATCCTCCATCATCGGATAGGCGTTACGAATCAGCGTGACATCCTGGAAGCGCTCCTTCAGGGCAGTCCTGACCGTTTCGCACATGCTTTTGGGAACCTCCACAATCAGATTCCGCCCTGCATCCGTGATGCAATGGTCCATCCCCACAAAAGCCTCCGTCAACGTATCCGCGACGGATCTCATCCTGGGTGTTATGATACACTTGTACTCCATATCTTTGTGTTGGGACAAAGATAACCGAATTTGGCAATATTTCAAACAAATTGCCAACAAACATTTCGTTGAAAACTCCCGAAAGGCTGCTAAAGCGCAATTCCCGCATGGACACCGTAGGAGGGTCCGATACTTAAACCGAAGAAGAAGTTTGACTTTCCCCACATCCTGATGGCGATACCGGGCTGCCAGGAGAAGTACCAGGACAAGCCGCCGGGCTTGCAAGTAAACCACCAAAGAGATTCGCCCGTTTGGGCCGGATATGCCGTGGGGACATCGCTCCCGCTCATTTTATACACATACATCCCGCCGCCCATGATATCGCTGTAAAACGAAACTCTTTGCCTGTGCCCCAAAGGGATGTAATGCCGATGGTACAGGTAAATGGTCAGGCGCTGGCCAACGGGACGGAGTTCGGGCTCATAGATGAAGAATCGCTGGCCCCAGCCGGCGCCGAGTCCGAACACCTTGTTCTGGCTGGTCCTGATGCCTCCCGTCAAATTGACCGAGCCGTCCAGAAGCATGACATTGGCTCTCAAACTGAATTCCGGTTTCCATGCCTTGCGCCCTTCAGCGGAAAGATGCGCCTTGACCCCGTCGAAGTAACTGGTGATGAGGATAGTCGGCCGTTCAAAATCCAGTTTCGTGGTATCGGCATCCTGCGCCAGAGCCGACAAAGCGATGCAACTGGTGGCAAGGGTAATAATCAGGTGTTTCATCATTTATTGCTTTTCAAACATGGAACGAAGGTCCTGGAGCGTAGCGGAGCCCTCCAGGTAGATAATCGTGATCATCCAACCGTGAAACGTCGTCGGACGGGCCTGATAACAGAGATATCTCCGCGTAATCCCCAGGGGTTTGAGTTGGACAAGGCCATAGGTCAACAACTCCCCGGTCTTTTCGGTTTCCGCCGAATCCGCCGTCAGGGCATCGGCCTCCACCAGGGCGGCGACTTTCCGGGCTGTCAGGGTATCGACCTGAAAACGGACGCTTCTATAGTAACTGAGTTTATAGGTCGCCATGCCGTCACCACGGACTTCCGTCATGACCATCTGCCTTTCGGGAATCACCTTTCCCTGGAAAACGGGAAGGCTGTTGAGTCCCTTCTGGGCAAATGCCGCGCCCGTGGACAGAAGCAGGGACATCAGGCATATGATTATCTTTTTCATCGCTCGAACAGTTCAAACAGATTGGACTCGGCCGGAGTGTTTCCAGCGAAGAAATCGGCAAGGGAAGACTCGACGGATTCCATGATCGATGTTTCGTCATCCTCTTTGTTGCCATAGGTATAGCGGATACAGGAATTTTGACGCTGATTGGAAAGGGTTATGCCGATGGCCGTCACGATCGCAACGCTTGCTGCAGCCACCATCGAGAAGAACCGGACCGTACGGATCTTCTTCGCTTTTTTCTGACGGCCGATGGACAGATATCCCAACACGCCTCGCAGTTCCTGGAATGCGGGATCGTCCGTCGATGCTGCGTACAAGGCCAACGCCTTCTCCTCATCTGGGGAAGTCTCCGCATCAAAGTAACGCTGCATCAGTTCCAAGTATTTCTCCTTGTCATTCATGGCTCATGCTGTTTCTTAGTGTTTTCCTCGCTCTGGAGAGTTGCATCCTCACCGCCGCCGGTTCCATCTTCAGTTCCTTCGCTATATCCTCCAGCGTCCGCCCTCCAAATTCCTTTTCCTCCAAAATGTACTTCTGTGTCGATGTCAATTCACTGTCGATCTTCCGTTTCAGTTCATCGTATGACCATTCTTTCTCTTCAGCATCCGGTCTCTCATCGACAATATCCTTCTCCAAGGGCACTCCTCGCTTTCGTCTCTTTTCATTCAGGCTCGCATTCTTTACCGTCTTCGTCAACAATGCCTCGGCTTCTTTGTCTGATTGGAGCGGATACTTTCGCCGCCAGAGCCGGACGAAACTGTCCTGAAGGATGTCTTCCGCCCCAGCCGAATCCGCAATCATGCGTCCGGAAACCGCTTTCAACCTCTGTCGAAGCCGTATGAATGCGTCGGTCAAAAAGTCCTGTGACATCGCAGTTTATCCCCTCATCTATCGTGCCGTCCACTTAAATAACACATCAACACCCGAAATGTAACATAAAAAAGGGAAAAAAGGACCGAGCATAGTCCAGTCTCTTTTTCCACCATTCCGGTATCTCCGACCGGGGTAATGGCTACAGCGCCGGTGACCCCTTGAATGGTAATTGCGTTGATGAACTCCATATCACTTGCCCTCCCGGATTTCGACGATTTCCTGGACATCCCAGTATTCGTGTTTGACTTCGTTCTTGGCAAGTGGGCGGAAACCTGTCACAGGTCGATAGGGGGTTAGCACATGGTAATTTGTAAATAATTGATAATCATTCATTTGTTAATTCGTTTGTGCTAACCCCACCCAATTTTTAGAGGGGTCAGCACACAGGCGCGCTAACCCCTGTAGAAAAACCAGGGGGTCAGCACAAGACGAAAAATAAACGTATAGTAATCAGCACATTACGAATAGCCACGTGCTGACCCCCTCAAATTGGAGCCTCCACTTTCGGAGACGGGGGTGGAAGGGCCCATCTGGGCACGCGAACGGCGGCTTCTGCCGCCGAGTCCCTCCCCCGAGGGGAGGGATTAAGACCTGCGGTCTTTCCTTTCTACTCGCCTCGGAAATCTGAACAAGTTCGATTTCTCTCGGCTCGGGCGAAAGGTTAGGGGTGGGGGTAACGTGGAGGCGCCCTCGGGCGCGAGAACGCAGGTACAACGGTCGATAAATGGAAAATCGCCAGCAACTTGCAGGCGATGCTACGAAGTGCTGACGATATCCGTTCTCGTGCCCAGAGCGGAACTACTATTTGATTGAATTATTTGGACATTAGTGTTTGTCCGCAAATTCTATTCCTTTATGGACTTTGATGAAGTGATAATGCCCCATTGCAGTTTCGCCCGTGAATGGATTGGGATGGAGGGGGCTATATTGAAGTTCTTGGATGTGGATTACTTTCAGAAGGCCTCAACCGGATCACTTTGCACAAGAATCTCCAAGTTACTCTGTCGAGTGATACTGATAGAAGAAGAGAGACAGGTCAATAGATAATATCGTCTCCTTCGCAGATTTGCACCTGGAGATTCATCTCCTGTTGCCATCCCTTTTCTTTTGCATGGGCATTCCAAGTGGCACCGGGAGAGTGGTCCCAGGTTATATGGACCATGAATCCTGGAGAACTGCCTTCCATTTCCACATTCGTCGCAGTGTATAGGACTCTGCCGGTGGCAGGATCGGACAAGGTGAAACCGTCCTTTGTGAATTGATAGGAAAGATGTTCCTCGTCGGTGTCGATATACTGATTGTCAAGGTATCGACACATTCCTGAACGGACCAGTGCGGGAATCGTCTCGTCTTCGGGAATCCAGATCCACATCTGAAACTTGTTCTCTCCTTGATTGCCGGCGTATAGATATCGGACTGGAGGAAATGTCTCCGTCTGTTCCTTTTGGCAGGCACAGGCAAACAAGAGAAGGGCGGTGACAACGGACAAGCGAAGAATGGTTAACGGTTTCATGAAAAGGGTTCATTAACAATGATATACAAAGATATACTTTTTCATACAATCCCGATAACTGCCTAATCTTGCATCGTCGCGATATACAATTATTTCCACCATGCCAAATGTGTTTCCAATAACAGAATACCGATCAATCACTTCCCCTTCCCGATAAAACTTCCGCCCGTGGAGGGATTGAGGTGGAGGGGCTATTATTGTACGGGATGGTGATGTCGCTAAAGAAAAAGAGTAACCGAGTCATCAAAGTGTTCAACTTCCCTTTAATGGAAAACAAGGTCGATGATCTGGCGCCCCTGCCACTCCTTCAACTGCTTTTGCTCTCTTGCGACTCTAGGGGCCCCATTCTGAGGGTTGAAGAAAAGGCCTTCTATGGAAACGAAAGTGTCCTCATCCCCTTTGATTTCAATCTCTTGGATTACTTGTCCATCCCGGATCAGGTCCCAGTCGCTGCCATTATAGACAAGACTGCATTTCACATAAGACTCGGGTGAATCCGGAAGCATCATCTTGTACATTTGCTGATACGTCTCCCAGTCATATCCTTTGACTTCCATGGTAATCTTGTCCCCGGCTAAGAATCTTTCTCATGGATTTCAGTAACAGGTATTAGAAGGAAACCGTATATTTCAAACTGGGCATGATGGGCAGCAGGGATACCTGATACCATTCACCCGTGCTTGCATTGTAGGAAAGCCAACTTGCGTTGTGCCTGTTCAGGAGATTGTAGATTCCCGCCGCGATTTCCTGCTCGTGCCGGCGGCTCTTGAGTTTGAGCCGGACCGAGAGGTCCAACCGGATGTATGCCGGCATCTCGTAATTGTTGACCCCGGTATAGAAGTCGATGTCAATGGGGCCCGTGACGAAATTATCCTGAGCCCATGACCCTGCTGGAACGGTTTCCCAATGCCCTGACTGGTAGGTGAAGAATGTCCCTACGCTGAGTTCCTTCCGCTCGTCGGACAGGATGTGGCCGGTGAGGCTTGCATTGAAGATGTGCCGGCGGTCAAACTTCGCCGGGAACGCTTTCCCTTCATTCAATCCCGGGAACAGTCTGTCCGTCTTGGACAGGGTGTATGCGAAATCATATTCGAGAACCTTGCCCTCCTTCCTATACTGGACTTCCAGGCCCCGGGACGTGCCCAATCCGGTCTTGATCTCCTGTTCCCATCCGATGATGGCCGAATCGAAAATCCGGCTCGCATCGGTAAACCACAGGAGATTGCCCATCTTCTTGCTGTAGCCGCTGACGTGGAACACATGCTTGCTGATGTCCAAGTATAATCCGGCACTCAGTTGCTCGGATCTTTCCGGTCCAAAATGCTCACTGGACGGGATCAGCATATCCAGGGACCACCCCAGCGGGATTCCTTCCAGCGTGTGATAATACTGACGCAGGCGGTCGTAACTGCCTTCGAGGCCAAAGCCCTTGAAGAGTTCGAACCGGCCCTGGGCGCTGAACTCCGGTGCGAATCCGTCGGCGTTCTGGTAGTTCAACCTTCCGGCCAGTTTCAGTCCTCTCCTTTGGATATCACCCAGCATCACCTGGGCGTGGACCGTGCCGAGCAAGGATGTGCTGATATGGTCCACCATCGGGGAACTGCTTTTGAAAAGGAGACCGTCCGTTTTGAGCAGGCGTGCGGAACCGGGATTGAACCGGGCTTCCCGGAACTTCAGGCCATATCGGAATTCCCACAGGCGTCCCACTGGGGAAACCGCATCCGCCTGCAGGATCACTTCGCTGAGGCTGCTGCGGATCAGGAGGTTGTTGTCGGTTTGTCCCAGCCGCTTCATCATGCCCTGGCTGTTGCTGAACCGGTTGAAGGACGCGGAAGCCGTGAATCGGCCCTTGCCTCCCAGAGGTCGGTCGTATTGGACGAGCCCGAGGAATTCCCACCATTGCATGGAGTCTTCCGACCGGTTGTCCAGCAGGTATTTGTATCCGTCCAACGTATGGAAGACAGAAACCGACAGTTTCTGGCGTTCATCGATCCTGTAACAGAGTTTTCCGTAAGCATCGTAGGCGACCGCCTTGTCCAGATTGAAAGTGAAGTTATTGTCCACGAGTCCGGAGAGTGCCGCGTATTCAAACTGCACCGGGGACACCCGCAGCGAAGCATTGAGCGACAGTCTGTCCTTGATGAGCGGGGTGCTGACACATCCCCCCAGCAGGAAGTTGCTGGCGTATGCCTTGGCCGTCAGTGTCTTGAAATCTCCATCCTTCGAGGTGAGCCGGACGTGGGAAGCGGTCAGGTTCCCTTCGTCGGAGGAGAATCCTCCAAGTTGGAAATCGGCCCTTGACACGATGTCCAGCGGATAGGAAGAAGTGAGGCCCAGCAGATGGGACGTTGCATAGACCGGCACGCCGTCCAGCGTCTGTAGATTGGCGCCCAGGTTGCCGCCACGCACATAGAAAGCATTCCCTCCTCCTGTTCCAGAGGCTACTCCCGGCAGGGTCTGGACGAACTTGATGATGTCCGTTTCACCGGTAGCCGAAGCGGCGAGCGGCATGTTCCCTGGATCGACTGTTACCGAACTGATGCTGACGTGGGGCTTGTTGCCCGTCACGATCGCAGCCGTGATGGAATCTCTCTGCGTAACCGTCTGGCCGAAAGAGAAGGATGCCGCAAGGATAAGCCCTGTTGCGACGGATGCTACTCTGTATCGTTTCATCGCCAGTTGATGTAAGTTAAGGTATGACTGACGGCGCCGAAAATACCTTTTCCGCCCGTTATGTTGGAATAGACCGGGTCTTCAGAATAGTAAGAGGCGAACTCGTCCCCGTGGACCAGGAATTTGCCGGCGACATCCCTGAGGAAACGGTCATATTCGTCCGAAACGAAACGGCACAGATATTTGATCTCCAGATGGTCCGCGATGACCTTTTCATAGTCGAACTCTGCATTCAACAAGAACAGCATCCTTGAATCGATCCCATCCCGCTGGTTAAAACTGTATGTCGTACCTTTCTCAAACACGGAGGGCATCTCACCTGTCTGATGAATCCTGACGAACCGGTCGTGCGCCGAGGACTGGGCCCAAGCGTCATTGTAAAGAGTCCATAGGGCGTCGAGAATATCTTCATTCACAACCTGCCCGGTATACCCGGGATATCCCCCCCAATGATGATTCTTGTAGAAATCATCTTCCTGGAAAGACCTGCTGTTTTCAGTCGGCCAGTCACCGCCGATCACATTGAAGCCATCGGCTTCAGGGTGGTTCGTCATGATGGGAATTCCCGGCTCATCCGATCCCTCCGAGGCCGATACCCAGACCGTGTACGGCTTCAGGAAAGGGCGATACTCCCAAGAGATGCTGATTTCTTGATATCCCGGTGCGATTTCCCGGATGGTTCTATTCTCATACAGCATCTCTGAATAGAAGTAGCGGGAGTATGAGTGGGAAAATCCCATGGACATCACGGGCACGCTCTTCAGCCTTACCCTGGCAGGGAAGGTCGTTGTAGCCCGGAGCGTCTTTTTATCCGAAGTCGTGATTTCCAGCCAGTATGCCATCCCATAGCGGGGAAGGAACGTACATTCGTACCGGTCTCCGTTCCATTTGAATTCGTGGACCTGTCCCCTCCCGTCAATGATGGAGACGTTTGCATCGTCTATCTTCTGGACTTCGGTTTCCGAAGGTCTTTTCGCACGCACAAGATCGACATACTGCGTCGGGACGACCTTGCCTTCCGGATATCCTTCATAGAATTCCCAATCGTCCATTTCCATCCACCATTCATACGGCCTATCCAACACACAATTCACCACCAGAGGCATTTCTTCCTCCGGATCCAGGATAATCGGTTCGACGCATCCCGCGCACAGGAACACCGTTGCCGCAGATAGGATAAAACGATGAAGTGTCATGCCGTATTACATTCAGAGTTTCAAGTAATTAACGCACGGATTCCGGAAATACGGCCTTAAAATACAAAAAAATCGTAACTTGTCGGCCGTATTCTTCCGACACGTGCGTTTATAAGGTGAAGAGAAATTGGAAAAAGGCCTTGACATAGGCGAGAAGGACCTGGCCTTGCAGTGCACCAAGGGGGACCGTACCGCCATGAGGGAGTTGTATAACCGCTATGCAGCCAGGCTCAGTGCGCTCTGCTCCCGCTATGCGACCGGGGCTGAGGAGGGAGTGGATCTGATGCATGACACGATAGGAAAGGCTTTCCGGAACATGGACCGGTTTCATTATAGAGGGGAAGGGTCCCTCTACTCCTGGCTGAGCCGGATGGCGGTGAATCTGTGCATCGACCGGTTGCGGAAGGAAGGGCGGCTGGGGATCCCTGTTTCCGAGGATGTCCTTTTGGATATCGAAGCCCCCCCGGCGGAAGAGGTGAAGTCGATTCCCTTACAGGACCTGCAGGCGATAATCGCCTCGCTTCCAGACACGAAAAGAGTGATTTTCAATATGTTCTGTGTCGATGGGTTCTCTCACCGGGAGATTGCGGAGAAACTTGGAATCGCGGAAAGGACATCCTCCTCCCTGCTGGCCAGAGCCAGGAAGTCCCTCGCCCAAATGATTCACGAATACATGGAAAAACAAGATGGAAGATTGGATTGACATCATCAGACAGCGGCTGCAGGAAGCGGAGACTCCCCTTCCCCCGGGCGACTGGGAAGCGTTCGAGGCTTCCGTGCCGCCCGCCAGACGGCCTCGCGTACTGCCTTGGGTGATCTCCGCCCTGGCGGCTGCCGCCGTCGCCGCCGTGCTGCTCATTCCCAAACCGGAAGAAGAATCGGTGCTGGAGCAGTCCCTTGCTTCCGTCGAGCGGGTCGAGCCGGATGCTCCGGCCACCCTAGCCGAGGTCCTGCCGTCTGATTCTCCGGTCCGGCCATCGGCTTCCCCTTCCACGCCTGCTGTCCGAAAGCCGACGGCGGTTCCCGCCGCACCGACCCAGGTCCCCGCTGAAGAACCGGTTCCCCAGAACCCGGTCTCAGAGCAAGAACCGGAAGCCACAGAAGATGTCCTTGATGAACCTGTTGCCGAACCGACTGTTTCCCAGGAGACCCAAAGCGCCGAAGAGACTGATTGGAAAGGCGGCTTTGATTCGGAACAACCCTCCGATGCGACGTCTGGATACCGGATTGTCTTTTCTCCTCATATCGGCAGTACAGGCAGTCGCTCCCGGTCTTCCGTTCACAATCCCGTATATGTCTCTGAGAGTTGGGCTCATGCCGGGGGGGCTTTTTTCGAGTCGGATCCTTATTATCTTTCCTTGGAAACATTCCCGATGCGCCATTCCCTTCCGCTGTCGTTCGGTCTGGAAATCAGTTACTTTCCTTCGTCCCGGGTGGCTTTGACATCGGGCTTGGATCTCTCGATATACAACTCGGTACGCACCGTACGGACACTGGAAATGCGCCAGCGTGTCCATTATCTGGGAATCCCGCTCAAGGCGGAATGGGTCGCCTGGCAGGCGGGACGCTTCTCCACCTGGCTGGGGGCAGGCGGAAAAGTAGACCGCTGCATCCGGGCCCGGATTGGCGACCAGTCCGTCCAAGACAACACCTTCCACTGGTCCGTGATGGCCGATGCATCCCTGCAGTATGCCTTGACAGAACACCTCGGCCTGTATGTCCAGCCCGAGGTATCGTGGTATTTCAAACCCACCCATCCGGTCCTCCAGACCTACCGTACGGAGCACCCCTTCATGTTCACCGTCGGCGCCGGCCTCCGCATCGGTTTTTAGGCTGGTCTTCACACCCCTTTCCAAGACGCCGGTACCGGGGCTTCGAGGAAGATTTCCGTTTTCTTGACGGGGTGGATGAAGCGGATGGAGCGGGCGTGGAGGGAGATACCGCCGTCGGGGTTGGAGCGGGGGGCGCCGTACTTGAGGTCGCCTTTGATGGGGCAGCCGATGTGGGCGAGTTGGCAGCGGATCTGGTGGTGGCGGCCGGTGAGAAGTTCCACCTCCACCAAGTGGTACCGTTCGGTGCTCTTCAAGAATGTATATTTGAGTTTCGCTTCCTTCGCCTCTCCCCCGGGGCCTTTGGCGATGAAGGACTTGTTCAGTTTCTCGTTGCGGGTCATCCAGTCGGTCAACAAGGCCGTTTCCGGCGAAGGCTTGCCGCAGCACAGGGCCCAGTAGGTCTTGTGGACCTCCCCGCTCCTGAACATCGCGTTCAGCCGTTCCAGCGCCTTGGAAGTCTTCGCAAACAGGCAGATGCCGCTTACGGGCCGGTCCAGGCGGTGCGGGACGCCCATGAATACCTGGCCCGGTTTGGCGTCGCGCTGGGCGATAAAGGCCTTGAGCGTCTCGCTCACCGGCTCGTCGCCCGTCTTGTCGCCCTGGACAATCTCACCTGCCCGTTTCGAGAAAACGAGCAGGTGGTTGTCTTCAAAGAGAATCCGGGACGCGAGGTCCCGGAATTCCCGTTCGTCAAGCGTACGATAGACGCTCATCCTAAATGAAAATGTACTTGCAGATGAACAGCGCGGCGAGCACCCACATCGTCGGGGAGATCTTCTTGAACTTGCCCGCGCAGGCGTTCAGGAGCACATAGGAGATCACGCCGAGGAGGATACCGTCGGAGATGGAGTAGGCCACGGGCATCATCAGCACGGTGATGAACGCCGGGATGCTCTCGGAGTAGTCCTCCCAGTCGATCTTCGCGACCGGGCTCATCATCATCACACCCACGATCACCAGGGCCGGAGCCGTGGCGGCGCCGGGGATGGCGAGGAAGATCGGGGAGAAGAGGAGGGCCAGGGCGAAGAGGATCGCGACCGTGAAGGCGGTGAGGCCGGTACGTCCGCCCTCGC
>JAEEGJ010023100.1_pt1 | contig 13098 bp, 7 predicted proteins | sample 8958761 | NCBI WGS metagenome assembly JAEEGJ01 (sample SAMN16246546, study PRJNA631951) | gut metagenome | biome: gut microbiome; feature: rumen; material: RS-attached | host: Bos | place: Iran: Karaj | collected 2018-10
CGCTACTACATCACAAAGGACGGCATGCTGATTTTGAGTTCTGAAGTCGGAGTTCTCGACATTCCTGAAGAAAACATCAAAATCAAATCCCGTCTTCAACCGGGCCGCATCCTGCTGGTAGATACAGTACAGAAAAAAATCATCAGCGATGAAGAATGTAAAAAAGAATATGCATCGCTTTATCCATACGGCGAGTGGATTGATATGAATCTTGTTCATCTTGCCGACTTGAAAATCCCTAATAAAAAAATTCCGGTTCACACACTCGAAGAGCGCAATATTCTTTACCGCGCTTTCGGCTGGAACTACGAAGATGTAAACGAGATGGTTCTTCCAATGGCAAAGAACGGCGTTGAACCAACAGCTTCTATGGGTGTAGACACACCTCTTGCAGTTATGAGCGAAAAGCATCCGAGCCTTTTCTCATATTTCAAGCAGCTCTTTGCCCAGGTAACAAACCCACCTATCGACAGTCTTCGTGAAAAAATTGTTACAGATACAACCGTTTACGTTGGTAAGGACGGAAACCTTCTTGAGCCTGCAGCAAGAAACTGCCGCGTACTCGAAATCAATAATCCGATTCTCACCGGTACTGACCTTATAAAAATAGCCGCCCTCAATCAGCCGGGCCTTAAGTCAAAGACAATTTCGATTTTATTTGATATAGGAGGGGAAAGCCTTCCCCTCGCTCCAGCCGCTGGCGCGTCTTCCGCTACCCCTTCCAGCGGGGACACCCCGCAACGCCCCGCACTTGAACGTGCCCTCGACAACCTCTTCGCCCAAATCGATGCAGCCTATGCCGACGGCTACAACATCATCATTCTCAGTGACCGCGGCGTAGATGAAACTCACGCAGCAATCCCTGCCATTCTTGCAACCTCTGCTGTTGAACAGTATCTCATCCGCACAAAAAAGCGCACTGCCGTTTCAATCATTTTGGAAACTGCCGAGGTTCGCGATGTTCATCAGGCTGCAATGTGTCTCGGCTACGGCGCCCGCGCAATCAACCCTTACCTTGCTCATGAAGCAATTGCAGAACTCATCGACCAGAAGATTCTCGACAAGGATTATCACACAGCAATCGACGACTACAACAAGGCAGTTATCAACGGCATTGTAAAGATTGCCGCTAAGATGGGTATTTCAACAATTCAGTCTTATCAGTCTGCACAGATTTTCGAAGCAGTCGGAATTGCAGCTGATGTAGTTGAAAAATATTTTACAAATACCGTAAGCCGTGTTGGCGGTGTAGGCCTCAAAGAAATCGAAGAGGATGTCCGCTACCATCACGACCAGGGCTTTGATCCTGCAGGCCTCACTGTAAACCAGCACCTCGATTCGTTCGGAAAGCACAAGTTCCGTCGTGGTCCTCAGGCAGAAAGTCATCTTTATAATCCGGAAACAATCGTGGCTCTTCAGCAGGCTACCCGCAACGGTGACTATGCCCGCTTTAAGGAATACACTGCGTTAGTTGACGATAACGCACATCCACATACCTTGCGCGCAATGCTCGACTTTAATTATCAGTCTGGCAAAGAGATTTCAATTGATGAAGTTGAAAGCGTAGACGAAATTGTAAAGCGCTTTAAGACTGGTGCCATGTCTTATGGTTCTATTTCAGAAGAAGCTCACAAGTGCATGGCTGCTGCAATGAATCATCTTCATGGAAAATCAAACTCAGGTGAAGGTGGAGAAAAGCCTGAGCGCCTTGGCACAGAATACAACTCAGCAATCAAACAGGTTGCTTCAGGACGCTTTGGTGTTACAGAAGAGTATCTTCTCAGTGCCCGCGAGATTCAGATTAAGATGGCCCAGGGAGCAAAGCCTGGCGAAGGTGGACACCTTCCAGGCAAAAAGGTTTACCCATGGATTGCAAAGACACGTTATGCAACCCCTGGTGTAGCCCTCATTTCGCCACCACCACATCATGACATTTACTCAATTGAAGACCTTGCTCAGCTGATTTATGATTTGAAAAATGCAAACCGTGCTGCCAGAATCTCGGTAAAGCTTGTAAGTGAAGCAGGTGTCGGAACAATTGCTGCCGGTGTTGCAAAGGCAGGAGCCCAGGTAATTTTGATTTCCGGACACGATGGTGGTACAGGTGCAGCCCCTATCAGCTCTATTCACCATGCCGGACTTCCTTGGGAGCTTGGTCTTGCAGAAACTCACCAGACTCTGATTCAGAACGGACTTCGTGGTCGTGTAGTAATTGAAACTGACGGTAAGCTGATGAGCGGCCGCGACGTTACAATCGCTGCCCTCTTGGGAGCAGAAGAGTTTGGTTTTGCAACTGCTCCTCTTATTGCAATGGGCTGTTCTATGATGCGAGTCTGCCAGCTGGATACCTGTCCATTTGGTGTTGCAACTCAGAACGAAAAGCTTCGTGCAAAATTCCCTGGAAAGCCTGAATATGTTGAAAACTTTATGAAGTTCATTGCTCAGGAAATGCGCGAGCTTATGGCAAAGCTGGGTGTCCGCTCGGTTGAAGAACTCTGCGGCCGTACAGACCTCTTGAAATTGAAAGACAAGCAGGGCTTCAAGAGAGCCGGCCTTGTAGATATGAGTCGTGTATTAGGTGATAGGTTAGAGGTTTCAGGTTCCAGGGGTGACGAATGGAAGAATGACAGATCAACATTTGATTTCAAATTGGATAGTACAATCGACATCAAAACTCTTCTGCCATGGCTGGAGAAAAAGGGAGAGTCAAAGGCAATTGCAATTCAGTCCACCGACCGAACAGTGGGAACAATCCTTGGTTCAGAAATCCAGAAGAAGTTCGGCAATACTCTTGCCGACGACACATACACAGTTCACTTCGAAGGCGGTGCAGGACAGAGCTTTGGTGCCTTTATTCCAAAGGGGCTTACCCTCCGTCTTACAGGAGATTCAAACGATGCCTTCGGTAAGGGACTCAGCGGCGGTAAGGTTGTAATCAAAAAGCCAGCAAGCTTCGAGGGTGCAGCCGACAGTAATATCATCGTTGGTAACGTTGCTCTCTTTGGTGCAACAAGCGGAACAGCCTTTATCAACGGTGTGGCAGGCGAGCGCTTCTGTGTACGTAACTCTGGAGCAACTGTTGTAGCAGAAGGCTGCGGCGACCACGGTCTTGAATACATGACAGGCGGAACTGCAGTAATTCTCGGTGCTACTGGAAAGAACCTCTGTGCCGGAATGAGCGGCGGCGTTGCTTATGTTCTTGATGAAAATCATGACCTTTACAAACGAATTAATCATGAGCTTGTAAAAATGTATGCCCTTGATGATGAGACAACAACGCTGCGTGACACAAGTGACGAGGAAAGACTTCACAATCTCATCCAGCAGCATGCAGAAGAAACCGGCAGTGAACGCGCCAAGGCAATTCTTGCTGACTGGGAGCATTACAAGACCTGCTTTAAGAAAATCATTCCTAACGATTATCTGAAGATTATGACAGAAATTGCCGCAGAAGAAAAATCCGGCAAGCCTTATGACGAGGCAGTACTTGATGCCTTCAGAAAGTGTACAGCGTAGGGAAGGAGGACTAAAATGGCAAAACCAACAGGATTCATGGATTATAAAAGAGTAGAAAATGGAAACGTTCCACCTCTGGAGCGAATATGTAACTTTAAGGAATTTCATCCAAAATTGGATGAAAAAGCCCGACGCGAACAGGCTGCCCGCTGTATGAACTGCGGTGTGCCTATGTGCCAGAGTGCAATTAAGCTTGCCGGTATGGTAACAGGCTGTCCTCTCCACAACTATATTCCGGAATGGAATGACGCCCTTTTCAACGGACAGTTTGATATGGCAGCCTGGAGACTTTTGAAAACCTCCAGCTTCCCGGAGTTTACCGGCCGCGTTTGTCCTGCCCTCTGTGAAAAAGCCTGCAACTGCGGTAGCCCTGTCGTTGGAGACGGTGCTGTTACTGTTCACGACAACGAACTCTTTATCATAGAAAAAGCCTTTGAAACAGGTTACATGAAACCTGAGATTCCAGCCCGTCGCAGTGGTAAAAAAGTTGCCGTAATTGGTGCCGGCCCTGCGGGCCTTGCTGCTGCCGACTGGCTCAACCGCCGCGGTCACAACGTTACAGTTTTTGAGCGCGAAGACAAGGCCGGCGGACTTTTAATGTACGGTATTCCTAACATGAAGCTGGACAAAAAAATCGTAGACCGCCGCATAGAGCTGATGAAGGCAGAAGGCGTAGACTTTATTTTCAATGCTGATGTTGGACGCAGCTATTCTGCAAGCCAGATTATGCAAGACTTTGATGCAATTGCCCTTTGCTGCGGTGCAAAAAAAGCCCGTGCCCTTACTGCTGCCGGCGTAGACACTAAAGGCGTAATGTTCGCCGTAGACTTCCTCAAGGCAGTTACAAAGAGTGTAATCGCAACCAGCGGTGCCCTTGAAAAAATCGGAATTGCTCCGGCCAACAAACAGATCAGCCAGATGCTGCTCCAGGATTTTGGCGTAGAAGTTGAAGGAAAGGACCTTGTAATCGTCGGTGGTGGAGACACTGGAAACGACTGCTGTGGTTCTTCAATCCGCCTGGGCTGTAAATCTGTAACTCAGATAGAAATGATGCCATGCCCTCCAGTAGAACGCGCCGCAAACAATCCATGGCCACAGTGGCCTAAAACCCTCAAGGTTGATTACGGTGCAGAAGAATCAATTGCAAAATTCGGACACGACCCTCGTGTTTACGAAACTACTGTAAAAGAAGTAATAAGTGAAAACGGCCACATCAAGGCTGTAAAAACAATAGAAGTTGAGTTCCAGACAATAGACGGAAAGCGCCAGCTGGTAGAAAGAGCCGGCACAGAAAAAACTCTGCCTTGCGACCTCTTGCTGGTTGCCGCTGGCTTTGTAGGCTGCGAAGAATACACAGCCCAGGCTTTTGGAACAGAGCTTGGTCCTCGTGGCACAGTTGCTTCAAAAGGTGATGACACTCCAGACCTTGCAAGTCCAAACGGCTACGCAACATCAGTTGAAAAAATCTTTACAGCCGGCGACATGCACCGTGGACAGTCTCTCGTAGTCTGGGCAATTGCCGAAGGCCGCGAGTGTGCCCGCCAGATAGACAGTTTTTTACTGAAGTAGATTTTAATTGAATTATAATCTTGAAGCTTTAAGCTGACGTTTGCGCTCGTACATTTTTTTGTCGGCGCGCTCAAAAAGCTGTGAGAAGGAGTCTTCCTCGCTGGTCTTGAATATATCAAGACCGCAGGAAATTACAACATCATTTTTAAGCAGATTTTCTTCCATGAGCTGGTTGAAATCTGCTAAGAGTGTTTCGCGGTTTGAATAATCTTCACCTTCGAGGAAGGCTACAAATTCATCACCACCAATTCGGTAGATAGGGCTGTGACTGAAGAACTCACAGATAAGATGACAGGAATTTTTAATATAGGTGTCTCCCGCATCATGGCCCTTTGTATCGTTAATAATTTTCAAGCCGTTCAAATCAAAAATTGCAATACCAAAATCTGTTTTCTGTCTGCTTGAAAGGCTTAATTCAATCAGCTGTTCATCTTCGGTATAAGCCCGTTTGTTCTTTACGCCGGTCAGCGCATCGGTATAAGCCAACTTTCTTGTAGTACCAAGTTCAATCTTCTGAAGCTCCTCAAGAGAAATGTGGGCTTCCAGCTCGCGTCTGTAATCATCCTTTTCATCTTCAAGAACAAAGGTATGAAGAAGACAGGTTCCCAAAAGGTATCCGATAGCATAGAGGGGAAGAAGAGGATACTGGGTCTGGCCAATTACAAAAAGAGCCATAGTAATTCCAAAGAAACCAACTGCCTTGTGGCGGCGACGTTCTTTTCCCTGAGTTTTTGCCGCATAAATAAATACATATACCGCAGTAATAAAGAACATTGTAACCTGAATTGCCAGAGAAATATGACGGGTAATGCAGGCGTGATAGTTTACTTCTGAATCAAAATAAAATCTGACAGGAATAAAGAAGTTGATGATTAAGGTTGTTGCATCAAAAAGAAGATAAAGCCAGCCGAAAACTGTAAAGGCTTTGATAAATACATTTTTTTCATTCAGATAGTAGTTTACGTATCTTGTCCATAAAAAGACTGTAACTGCCATAATCATGAAATAAATAAAGGTGTCGGTATAAATGGCATACAGATTCTTTGCGTCGTAAATAATACCCCACAAAGAATCTGCAATATAAAAAGCCATGGCTCCAAAAAGGAACCTTCGGTATGCTTTGTGAGATTTTACTGAATCCTTTGCACCGCTCATAAACAGAACTTCAAAATTGATGATTATGTGAACAAGCAATGCAAGAATAGCAATACTCGAATATACCATATGGCCTCTTTCTTAACGGTCAGTCCTAGCGGTCGAAGCCGTCCATTGTCTGGATTTTTCCATCCGGCTTAAAGGTAAGCTCGCGGAACTTTACGTTTCGCTTCTGGTTGATTCCCTTAGAACGCTCGCAGTCATGATAGAAGAGATACCACTTGCCGTTGAACTCAAGGATTGAGTGGTGTGTTGTCCAACCAAGAACTGGTGAAAGAATACAGCCGCCGTAAGTGTATGGGCCGTAAACGTTCTTGCTTGTTGCATAGCACAAAAGGTGTGATGTACCAGTTGAATAAGTAAAGTAGTAGGTGTCTCCCTTCTTGAAGAGCCATGGATCTTCGAAGTAGCGGCGAACATCGTCTCCACCTGTGAGTGGGTCACCGTTTTCGTCTACAATTACGAGGTCGCGGAGCTCTTCTGCGAGTTCCTTCATGTTGTCTTTAAGAAGTGCAATCTTTGGTGTGCAGGCAGGTTCCTTGTCCTGTGGTTCCTTATTGTCTGCGCTCCACTTATTGTTGCGGTACTGATCAAGCTGCCCGCCCCAGAGTCCGCCCATTGTCAGATAATATTTACCGTCTGTGTCTTTGAAGCAGCATGGGTCAATAGAATAAGTTCCCTGAATGTAATCATCTTCAGGTGTGAAAGGTCCTTCCGGCTTGTCGCCAACTGCAAGGCCTACGCGGAACATTCCGCTTTTGTCGCGTGCAGGGAAGTAGAAATAATATTTTCCGTCTTTTTCCTGGCAGTCAGGAGCCCAAAGCTGCTTGCTTGCCCATTTTACATCCTTAAGTGTGAAAACACAGCCGCAGTCGCGTGGATAAGTTTCTGTGTCTTTCATTTCGTAAACATGATAATCTTTCATGTCATACTGGTCGCCATTGTCGTTATTTTCTACGTCAATGTCTTCGTCATGAGATGGATAAATGTAAATCTTTCCATTAAATACGTGTGCTGAAGGGTCTGCTGTGTAAAGGTCATTTACAAGCGGTTTTTTTTCAATGCTCATAATTACTCCTGTTTTTGCCTGTAAAGGCTGAAATCGGCAACCGGTTGCCTGTTCTGTATATTATATTACCAGATTGCTGTTTTTTCAATCGGCTCTATTACCTGAAGGCTGATTGTCTTACCTGGCGGGCTTTAGCGGATTGCACCGGGGGTTTCCAGCTCGGCATTGCGGGCGGCACACCAGGTTCCTTTTTTGAGTGCTTTGTCCAGGTCGCCTGTCTGCAGGTATTCGTAAAGGAAGCCGGCGTTGAAGCTGTCGCCGCACGCAATTGTGTTGAGCGCGGCGATTTTTTCTGTGGGGCACTCGGAAAATTGTCCGCGAGCCGCGGCATAGGTTGAGTCGGCACCCCGGGTTACCACGATGATGTTGCCAAGCTCGCGGCTTTTTTCTGCAATTGCGGACTGGAGCGGCTGGTCTGCCAGTTCCGGGAATGTTGCGCGGAATTCTTCTTCGTTGATTTTGATTATTTCCGGAAGGCTTGCGGCCAGAGTTTTTTTCAAATCTTCTCCAATAAAATCGGCAAGGAAAAGCTTTCCCGCATCATGGGTCATTCCGGCAATTGTTGCGTAAAGGTCCTCGCTCCAGATTTTAGGGCGGCTGCCGGCAAGCAGAACAGCGTCTACTTCAGGTAAAATATCATTAATAACTTTCAGCATCTTGATTTCTGCGGAAGCAACAGCCTTAAGCTCTTCTTCTCCTTCTAAAAGGGGCTCTCCAACTACAAGCTCGGTTGTGGTACCGGCCGTTCGGTCCAGCAGAGTCCAGCATTCGCGGGTAAGTCCCGGGATGGTGGTATATAAAAGGCTGAGCTTGTCGCGGGCAGCGGCTTCTGTAAAAATGGAAAGATTTTTTTCTCCAAGAGGGCAGACAATTGTGCTGCAGCCTTCTTCCAGCTGTTCCAGTACGCGGGCAGAATTTACAGCCTTACCCGAAGCATCCTGGCGGTAATGCTTTGAACGGTTCACCTTTGCAAGAGAAAGGGCGTCAAAGCTTACGGTTCTCTGAATTGTTGAACTCATGCATATACAAAGTATTTTTTTCATAAAAGATCCTTGATTTCATAAATCGATTTCATCCGGATTGTGCGACCTTCCCGACCACTTTTGTTTGCGGCTCTTGCCCGAATCATAGACTCGGCGTCATCTGCCAGAGGTTTACCGTTAGGGCTGCCGATCAAAACTGCAGTTCCTCCAAGAGCAACCCAGCCGTCGGTATATTTCTGCATATCATCCAGAAAAAGAGTGTTTTCGATGCTTGCGCCAACCTTGTTCAGAGCCGCCATATAAGCATCCGGATAAGGTTTCCCGTTAAAGCCCGCATCGCGGATATCAGTTACGGCCTCGAACAAATCTGCAATGCCCAGTTTTCCCAAAACGGTATCAGCATGCTCGTGGGGTGCATTTGTTAAAATCGACATAGGCATGTTCAGTGAAATCAAAAAATCGCGCAGACCCGGCTGAGGCTGCAATTCCTCTGCTTCATTAGAAGGATGAACATGTGCCAGAAAACCTTCTACATCAGTCATACCCTCTGCCCGCAGCCATTCCAGCGTAGTAGAGTAGTGGATGATTTTTTCTGCCCTTAATGCGGTAGCCGCTTCCATATCAACATGAAAAAAATCTGCTACACATTCAAGCATTCGGCGGGTTATTCCCTTATCCATAGCAGAACTGGCCGGATAAAGCGTGTTATCCATATCAAAAAGCAGGTGGGTATAGTTCATAAAGAGGATTATAGCAAAATATTTAACTAGCGTTAATGCATTTCTCGTTGTAGAATAGATGACAGATGAATTCGTTTTTGTTTAACCATATAAAATTTCAAATTGCCTCAATAACGATTCTTTTGATTCTGGAAGTAATCTATTTTCTTCGTCCAAAAATCAAGCTGCTTTCAAACCGCATCTTTACTGTTCTCATGGTAAGTGCCTTTGGCTATTTGATTTTTGATTTTGCCACGATTTTCGCGCTCGTTTACTTTGACAGCGTTCCTCTCTGGTTTGTCCGCTTTACCCATCAGGGCTTTATTTTATTCCTCGATGTGGCTCTTTCCAGCATTTATCTGTATATGGATATGCTCAACCGCGACCAGAGACGCTATTCTAAGGGTGAGCTTTCCATAATTATAGGTTCTTATATAGTCGTTCTTGCTTCAATCATTTTTGCCCCAATGTATTACTACATAGAAGAAGACGGAATTTATTCTTATGGAATGATGGCGAACTGTGTTTATATCGTTCTCATCATCTATTCGGGAATGACTGTTTTCCAGACCCTGCGACATATCAAAAATAAGGCACACCGTAAGCAGAAGGTCTGCGTTCTTATGACCATGGCCCTTTGGATCGGCTTTGGCGGTGTTCAGATTATTGAGCCAAGAATCCTTATTTCCAGCGTTGGAATTTCTGCCATTGTTCTGCTGATGTTCCTGTCGCTCGAAAATCCTTCTGAATATCTGGATAACGAAACCCGTGCCTTCAATTACTATGCACTCAAGGCAGTTTTGCAGGAATATCTTGGCCGTAAAAAGAACTACGCAATTGTAAGCATGGAGCTTGATGAAGCTTCTATTATTGAAAACTACGCAAGCAGTAATGTAATTTCTGAAGTGCTTGTAGAAATACGAACCTATGTAGAAAAAACCTTTAAGAGCTCTTGTTACCGCATGAACAGAATGACTCTGGCTTTTATTGTTGATAACAAGAAAATTTCAAAGCTTGATTCTTATCTCGAAATTCTTGCAGACAGATTCTCGCAGCCCTGGGAATTAAAGGACCGTTCTGTTCGTCTCAATGCTCATGCAAACGTTCTCTGCTGTCCGGAAGATTTTCCTTTCGACGGCAATGTAATTGAACTTCTTGATTTTGCCGAAGAGTCGGAAACTTACGGCCAGTCCTTTGGCTTTGTAAGACGAATTGATGATAAGGCTCGTGAAAAACGAATCCGCCATCGTCAGATTCTTCATGTCGTTTCAGACGCAATCAAAAATGACGGCATTGAAATGTACTATCAGCCAATCTACAGCCTGGAACAGAAAAAGTTTACAAATGCCGAGGCTCTGGTTCGTCTTAAAGATAATGAAACTATCGGCTTTATTTCTCCGGAAGAATTTATTCCTCTCTCAGAAAAGAAGGGTATGATTATGCCTTTGAGCGGCCTGATTTTTAATCACGTTTTTAACTTTATGTCTGAGAACAATCTTAAAAAGAAGGGCGTTAATCATATTGAGGTAAATCTTTCGGGACTTCAGTCTGTAGATGCAAATCTTCCTAAATTAATGAAGTCTCTTTTGATGAAGCATAACATTGCTCCAGACAGTGTTAACCTTGAAATCACCGAATCAATTGCTGTAACCTCCGGTTACATGCTTAAGAAGAATATGGATGAACTGCGCAAGTTCGGTTGTTCTTTCTCAATGGACGATTTTGGTACGGGTTACTCAAATCTTTCACGAATCGCCAAGGCAGACTTTGAAATGATTAAGATTGACAAGAGTCTTCTGTGGCCATGTTTTAAGGAAGATGGAGGTGAAGGAACAAAGAATGCCAAGATTCTTCTTGAAAATATGATTTCCATGCTGCTCAAGATTGGCCGTAAAATCGTTGTCGAAGGAATTGAAACAAAAGAGCAGTTTGAATATCTTGAGTCGCTGGGTATTACCTACGCTCAGGGCTTCTACTTCAGTAAACCGATTCCAGAAGCTGAGTTTGTAAAGTTTATTGAAGAGAGGAATTCTTAGTCGCCAGCCCCGACATCTTGTCAAAAATCTTTTCCAGATATTGTGCTTCGCCCTCAGAAAGGCTGGCTCGGCTTAAAACGCTGCGCCAGAAATTTTCCATATCCTCTCGGCCCGGCATTTTGAAAAATCCAATCTTCTGCATATTATCAGTTATTGTTTGCACTGTGCGGTCTACCCGCTCGAGTGTGAGAGGAGTGTAGCCTCGGTATTCGCCTTTTTTCTCCTGCAGGGCGCGGCGGAAAAGGTGATAACTCATAATCTGAACTGCGTGGCTAAGATTAAGCGAACCAAAATTGTCAGAAGAAGGAATTGTTACGCCCAGGTTGCACTGGTCCAGCTGCTCGTCTGTAAGGCCGGTTCTCTCGTTACCGAAAATCACCGCCACCTTACCTCCGGTGGTTGAGTGCCCGTCAGGGCGTATCGAAACCACCGGCGCCCCCGTAATCCCATCCGCCATCTCCGCAAATTCTTCCGGCAGCAGCAGCTTTCCCCGCTTCTTTCCGCGGCGGCGTGTTGTTCCTGCGCAAATCGCACAGTCTTTTGTTGCTTCTGTTATGGAATTATAAAATTTTGCCTTATCAAAAATAGGGCCTGCGTGTATTGCCAGCACGTGAATATGCTCAATATCATAATCTTCTTTGTTGCCGACAATCCGCAGGTCGCTAATATCATTATTTGCCATAGCCCGGCAAGCCGCCCCAATATTCCGCGACTCATCCGGGTGGTCCAGTACAATTACAATGTTCGAGAGGTTCATGCCTCCGATGATACTACATTGCGGGTCTTAAGTAAACGCAGACTGTTAAGAACAGCAAGGATTGTAACTCCCACGTCGCCGAAAACTGCGATCCACATGTTTGAAATGCCGAGGGCGCTGAGAAGCAAAATGGTTCCCTTAATTCCCAAAGCGCCGTAGAGGTTTTCGTAAACTATGCGAAGGGTGCGGCGGCTGGTTTTGATTCCGTCTACAATCTTGCTTGGCTTGTCTTCCATGATGATGATGTCTGCCGCTTCGATTGCGGCGTCACTACCCATACTTCCCATTGCGATTCCGGCATCGGCGCGGGCAAGAACAGGGGCGTCGTTTATACCGTCGCCGGCGAAAATGAGTGTGCCTCGTTTTTTGCCACCCTTCGACAAATCTGCAAGCAGCTCTTCAACCTTTGCAAGCTTGTCTGCACTGAGCAGCTGGCCGTAAGCCTTTTTGAGTCCCAGCTTTGCGGCAACTGTGTGAGCGGCTCGTTCGTTGTCGCCGGTAAGCATTACAACATTTTCTACACCGATTTTGTGAAGGCCTTCTACGGTCTGAGCTGAGTCATCCTTAATCTCATCGCTGATTACAATGTGGCCGCTGTACTTTCCTTCACTTGCAACGTGGATTACAGTTCCATCCTGATGCTCTGAGCACTCATTATAATCAATTCCAAATTGCTCCATAAGCTTTGTATTACCGGCCAGAACCTGCTTGCCGTTTACCAGAGCCTTAATTCCCTTTCCGGCAATTTCTTCTACATTCTCAAGCTTTACATTGTCACAGCACTTGTCGTGGTGGGCAGCCTTGAGAGATGCAGAAATAGGGTGGGTAGAAAACATTTCTGTATGGGTTGCAAGAGCCAGCAGTTCTGTTTCTGTAATGGCCGGGTCTGTTGCGTGTATGTGAGTTACAACAAAGTTTCCTTTTGTAAGGGTTCCTGTTTTATCAAAAACGGCAGTCTTTGTGCGGCCAAGGGCTTCCAGGTAAACGCTTCCCTTAATCAGGATTCCCTGACGGGCTGCCGCAGTAATACCGCCGCAGAAAGAAAGAGGAATAGAAATTACCAGGGCACAAGGACAGCTTACTACAAGGAACATGAGGGCGCGGTAAACCCAGGTGCTCCAGGTTGCCTTCCATGCCCAGTTGCCTGTCTGGAAGCCAATCACAAGACTTGGGATAATTGCCAGGGCAAGGGCAGCGTATACAACGATTGGTGTGTAAACTCGGGCAAAGCGGGTAACAAACTGCTCTGACTTTGTTTTGTTTTCTGTTGCGTTTTCAACAAGCTCGAGAATGC
>JAEEGJ010023104.1_pt1 | contig 13096 bp, 8 predicted proteins | sample 8958761 | NCBI WGS metagenome assembly JAEEGJ01 (sample SAMN16246546, study PRJNA631951) | gut metagenome | biome: gut microbiome; feature: rumen; material: RS-attached | host: Bos | place: Iran: Karaj | collected 2018-10
AAAAGGCTGTCATCCGCTTCAAGGTCCCGGAAACGGGCGTCACGGAATTCGATGACATGATCCGTGGCCATATCAGTTACCAGAACGAACTTTTGGATGACCTCGTGCTCATCAAGCGCGACGGCTATCCGACTTATCACTTCGCAAGTGTTGTCGATGACCACTACATGGGTACGACGCATGTGCTCCGCGGTGACGAATGGATCAGCTCCACGCCGAAGCACGAACTCTTGTACAAGGCCTTTGGCTGGCAGCCGCCTGTCTGGTGCCACCTGCCGGTGATTCTCGACAAGAACGGCGGTAAGCTTTCCAAGCGCAAGGGCGCTGCTTCTGTCGGTGACTTCCGCGATCTCGGCTACTTGCCGGAAACGCTCGTGAATTACCTCGCTCTCCTCGGCTGGAATCCGGGTGATGATCGCGAAGTGATGAGCGTCAAGGAAATGATTGACTGCTTCACGCTCGAACGCATCAACCCGAAGTCCGCAAGCTTCGACGAAAAGAAGCTCCAGTGGATGAACGGCCAGCACATCCACATGTGCGATGATGCATTCCTCAAGGACATCATGGTCGATGGCCTCAAGGCTATGGGCGTTGATACGAGCGCCGAATCGAACGAACGCTTGCTTGAAATCGTGAAGCAGCTCAAGCCGCGTGCTCATTTTGTGCAGGACCTCGCAACGATGGCAAAGTACTTCTTTGTCGCTCCGACGGAATACGACGAAAAGGGTGCCAAGAAACATTTCGGCGAAGGCTCCAAGGAAATCGCAACGCTCGTGCGCGACATGCTCGCTTCCATCGAAGACTTCAAGACTCCGGTGATCGAGAAGGGCTTCTACGAACTTGCTGAACGTTGCGGTCACAAGGTCGGTGAACTGGTGGGCGCTCCGCGCCTTGCCGTGTCCGGTGTGACTGCTGGCCCTGGCCTCTGGGAAATGTTCGAAATTATCGGTAAGGAAGAAGTGCTCCGCCGTATGGACGTGGCGCTCCCGCTGATGAAGTAAAAAGAGAACTTAGAACTTAGATCTTAGAACTTAGAGTAATGTCATTGTGAGCGAAGCGTAGCAATCTCTCTAAGTTCTGCCAACTAAGTTCTGCCAACTGCGGCGGAGCCGCTAAAAAATGCGTCAATACTTTCCATATCGTTTGTACTCGCAGCAACTGTTCTGCCGGCATTGCCAGCAGGCAGTTCGCCATGACGTCTGCGCCATGGAAGAGTACTCGACGTATGGGGGAATAGAGCGTGGAATTCCGCTGCTTTGCGTTTGTACACACTGCGGGACTTTCCATGTGGCGTTTTCGCAGGAATTTGTCTTTTGCCATAAGGACGATCCCCGTTCCGAGTATGCAAAAGTCTACGGGCACAACAGAATTTTTCCGGGTGACTGGCTTTATTTTGACGGGGCAACACGTCCGTGTGTCGTCAAGAGTTTTTTCCAGGCGAACGATAGGGAAGTTGTAGTCTACAAGCGAAACGGCTTGCCCGACGAAAAATTCGAAGGTCCGAAAATTACGATAGACCATGAGGTGTCGCCCGAAGGCTATCGGTTATTGCCTGCGCAGTGCGTGAATACCTTGCTCGGTGACCATGTTTACCACGTGATTCGCAAACAGTTTGGGATTGCTATTGGCGTGGTGAAAGACGAGACTAAGGATAAACTTGTCGTAAAAATGGATGATGGCTTGATTGTCTTTATGAGCTATCCTCGCTATGCGGAAAATCCGCCAAATGACGAAGTTGTCGCTGTTGTGCGTAAACAACTCGATAGTTTGTCGGATGGTTTAAGCGAAGATGTCTCCGTCGAAGCAGGGCAAGGCATTGTCTATTTGCGTGGCTTTGTGAATAGTCTTGCAACAAAGCGTGCGGTACAGACAAGTGTAGGTAGTATTGCAGGGCTCCGCGGTTGCGTGAACATGGTTCGCGTCCGCAAAAATTCCAAGGTCACCGATAGTGACCTGGAACGACAAATTTGGGATGTTTTGGATGATGTCGCTCATCCGATTTTCAAGTATAGCGTCAAGGTCAAATCTGGCGCTGCAAAGGTGACTTTCTATTACGAGGACGAGGTTTATCCAGATGAACTGAAGTCGCGTATTGAAAGTATTCCGGGCATAATCTCCTTGAATATGCACGGAACGGCGATTCTAAAAAAGAATCTCGGAAAACAGGACCTTTGCCGGAAGATTATGGATAAGTTGGCATCGTACCGTTTCTTGAAAAATTCGTTTGTCCATGTTACGTATGTGGGCAAGCGTTTCTTGGTCGAGGGGCGTGTGGCAAATATTGTTCAGAGAGAGTTTGCGCTATTGGCTGTTGCTGGTTTTGCTCGGTCGGTAGCGGTGGGGAACCGTCTAAGAATTTTAAAAACTTAGGAAAAAGAGGAGTGAAAAATGGCTACAGGATATGAAAAGATAAATAAGATTAAATGCAAACTTCGTGTACCGATGACGGTCTCGATGCTTGCTCAGGCGATGGATTGCGGACCGAGAACTATTTTCCGCCATTTAAATGCACTAGAACAGGAAAATTGTGGTCTCCATAAGTTCAAAAAGGATGGCGAAACTTTTTACGTTATTCAAACCGAACAGAAGGTGGACTTTAACCAGAAAATCGTCAAGCAACTTGAAAAGTTGAAAAAGACGATGAACGATACAACGCCTTTGGACTTGAAAAACCGTAAGCTCATCGATAGCGTTATTTCGTCCATGCAGACAACGGACCCGGATGGATTCAAGGCTGAAGCGATTACGCTTGATCCGAACTACATTATGGATTATGGTCCGTTCTGCGACCATAAGGCTCAAGATACGATGGTATCAAAGCTTTTGTCTGCAATTCGTGAAGGCTTTAGAATCCGTATTGTGTACAGAAGTACGAACGAAGAAACGGAAAAGAAGACGATTGAAGTTTGCCCGATTAAGCTCGTGATGCGTATTGATACGCTTTACCTGATTGCTGCAGATGAAACGTATGCCGAAACGCATATCTTCAAGAATTATCTTGTCGAAAATATCATGAGCGTGGTCCAGACGAATAACTGCGCTATGACGCTCCGTGAACCGTTCTGCGTGTATGAACATTACAAGTATGCATTTGGCAAGTACGTCTCTGCAGAAGACCCGCAAACGGTGACGCTCCTTATCAAGACGGGCTGGCTCAAGACTCAGTTCAACAAGTCCCGTTTCTCTCCGGCTGCCGAAATATCCGAAGATAAAGATGGCAATATGATTGTGACGCTGAAACTCCGCTTGACTCCGGACTTTAAGACATGGCTGTTTGGCGTGCTCCCGGATGTGAAGATTTTGAAGCCGGAATCTTTGCGCACAGAAATGATTGAAAAATTGAAAAATACATTGAAGGACATGAAGGCGTAGTAATGGATTACCGTCTTTCTGATTACAACTTTGAATTCCCGAAAGAATTGATTGCCTCCCGTACGGCGGGCAAGGGCAAGACTCATATTCTGTACTGCCCCAAAAATGGCGGCGAACGCCGCATCATGAAGGCACCTGAAATTGTCGATTTGTTCCGTCCGGGCGATTGCCTCGTGGTGAACAATACGAAGGTGATTCCTGCTCGCTTGTATGGCGAAACGCAATTTGGCGGCCAGGTCGAAGTTCTCCTGGTGCAGGCGCTCAATCCGTCCGAAGCAGGCGAGGCCCGCTTTGAAGCCAAGGTGCATCCGGGAAAGGCTTTCCAGGTCGGGCGTGAACTCAAGCTCGCTGGCGTGCGCACGTTCGTGGAAGAAGTTCATGAAGAAGACGGAAACCGCGTTCTTCGTTTTGAAAAGACTCCTGCCGAGATGGAAGAGGTCATGAACAAGGAAGGGCACGTTCCGCTGCCGCCTTACATTGACCGCCCCGATGACGAAGACGATAAGAAAGCGTACCAGACTATTTTTGCAAAGTATGCAGGCGCTGTGGCGGCACCGACTGCAAGCCTCCACTTTAGCGAACAAATGCTCGAAGACTTGAAGGCTAAGGGCGTCTATGTTGCTGAAGTCACGCTCCATGTAGGACCGGGAACGTTCCAGAACATCTCTGTCGAAGATTTCACGCAGCACAAAATGCACGGCGAGCATTACGAGCTCACTAAGGAAAATGCCGACATCATCAACAAGGCGAAGCGCGAAGGCGGTCGCATTGTAACGGTCGGTACGACGAGTACGCGCGTGATTGAAACGGTTGCCGATGCCAATGGTTTCTTGAAACCGCAAAAGGGCGTGACCTATGCGTTCTTCTATCCAGGATACAAGTACAAGATTGTGGACGGCCTCTTAACCAATTTCCATTGGCCCAAGAGCTCTCTCATCTTGCTTGTGTCGGCATTCTATGGTCGTGAAAACACGCTCGACGCATACAAAATGGCCGTAGAGAACAAGCTTAAATTGTTCAGCTACGGTGACGGAATGCTGATATTGTAAGGAATTATTTTGCAGGAGTTTCAGATTCCATTTCGAGCGCTTGCGGAATCTTTTCGTCCTTGCAAAGGATTTCTTCGCGAATCTTAAATGTGAAGTCCTCCAAGTTGTTTTCAAACATCTTCTGGAAGGGCTTCTTTTTTTGTACGCGTTCCAAGGCGCAAGAGCAGTAATTGATGCGCTGGATCAGCTTCACGTCGTCTGTCGGCGTGTCGTGCGAGAAAACGCATTCGTGCATGATGGCGTATTCCATGGAACGGTCATAACGGAATTTGCACTTGTTCGGAAGGTCTGGCTGTGCTGCAATTTTCTCGATGATTTTTTCCGTTGGAATCTTGCTGCTAAACCAGTTGTTGGCCTGGTAGCCTAAGAAAAAGAACAGCAAGCAGACGATGATGCGAATGGTGTTTCTTCTGCGGTAAGCCATTCTGTTGAAACTGCGCTCGAGCGCAGCGAACGTCATGGTCGCATGTTTCTTGACTTCGTTCAAATCATCGTTATCGCTGTTGTTTACGTTATTGTTGTTTTCAATCATGCTTCTTCAAGTGCCCATACTTCTGGATAGGTGCGGTACGTATTTGCATAGTCGAGACCGTAACCTACCACAAATTTATCTTCAATTTCAAAACCAACGAAGTCGGCATGGTAATTCACCGTTCGTCTTGATTCCTTGTTCAGCAGTACGCAAGTCGTGATGGAGGCGGGGGAGTAATCCGCGAGGGCTTTCACGAGGGAATACATCGTGTTGCCAGTGTCTAGAATGTCATCAATCAACAGAACGCGCTTGCCCTTGATGTCAAGACCTTCGAGGCCCGAAATATGGACAGTTGCGTTCGGCTGGTCGGATTCGCCGTAGCTTGACGCCTTGATAAATGCAATGCGCAATTTCGGAGTCGCGATACGGCGGGACAAGTCGGCGGTAAACATGTAGCTGCCAGTGAGTGCAGATAAAATTACGTCAAAATCAAACGTCTTCAGTTCAGAGGCGAGTGTGTCCAGACGCGCATTTATCTGCTGCGCTGTAATGAGTGGAGCGCTTGGCAGCTTGTACATTAAACCACCTCAAAGTTCAACCATTGGAACATCGGCTTGAGGGCCGCAAACTTTCCGTCTGGTTCTGCTTTGTATTGCTTGTAGATGCCAAAGACGTGGTTTTCAAGAGAAGTCTTGTTGATGAAAATCTTCAGCCAATCGGCGACCGTGATGAGGTCGGTGATGTAGTTGAGGGTTTCTTCGTTGAACTTCTTTGCTACTTCGTCGATGAGGAGCGTAAGCTTATGGAAGAACATGTGACCAAGCCCGCCAAAGCTAAAGTGCGTGTTGAGCGCTGTTGCTTCGGTGATGAGCTCGTGAATTTCTTCGATGTTAGCCTTGTTGTGCTCGTTCAGCAACTGCAAAGCGGCATGGTGAATGCGTGCGTTGATTTCCACCGTGAGAATTTTCCTCATGGTGTCCGGCAAGGTATGGTCCGGGTCGGCAAGGCTGTCGATGGAAATGCCATGGTTCAGCGCAAAGCCGGAGAACGACTTTGTGATGTTCTCGAGGTGCATCTGCGTCGAAAGCTGGTTGATGCGCTTCAGAGAATCGCTCGCGAGATTGCTCATGCGGACAACGTATGCAGTCGGGTAGAGCTCGTGGAGTTGTTCCGTCGTCATGTTTGTATTTTCAACAAACGTGAGACCGCTTTCCTTTTCTTCGCCCATGGCGACAACAATGTTTACGCGGCTGAGCTGGTCTGTGACGACCAAGTTCGTGGTCACGCAAGATTCTCCGAGATCGTTGTCTTCATAAGATGTGCGCACAAGCGTCTGGCGACGGCGGGATGCAATCTTTGTTGCCGTGATGCGGGAATCCTTGTTGAGGTAGTCTTCTTCAAGTTCGAGGTGGTAAATCGCGGCGCGTTCTGCCATCTGCTTGATGACGGACGGGACGTTTTCTTCGGCGTACTTCGTGAAGACTTCGGCGCCGTTCCACTTGTGTTCGTTACTCGTGGCGCGGGCGAGAATGTACAGAATTTCGCTCTTGAGGTTGTCTCCCATCGGGAGGAACGGCTTCAAGAGTTGCATGGCACGGAGGGCGTAACGCATGTTCTGCACCGGTTCCAGACCTTCGATATCGTTGAAGAACCAGCCGCAGCTTGTAAAGCTGAACAGGCAGAACTTCTGGATTTCGAGAAGTCGGATGGCCTTGGCGCGGATCTCTTGATTATCGGGTTCCTTGAGCGTTTCCTGGAGGAATTTTTCCTTGCGGGATTCGTCTTCGAGTGCAACGAGAACTTGGATGTAATTGTTGCGTGCATCCCACGGATCGATTTTCGAAATCTTTTCGAATTCGCGGACGAAAATATTGTCTGCTACTTCCTTGAGGTGGTTGAATGCATCGCGGAGCGGGCCTCTCCATTTCTGGTTCCAGTCGGGGCCACCGCCGGTGGAACAACCGCAGTCTCTGTACCAGCGGCCAACACCGTGAGCGCAACTCCAGGCGCATCCTTCGCCATAGAAATTCTTGAGTTCGACTTCGTGCTTGGGCGGGAACTTTTCGAGGTACCAACCATAGTTCACTGGAACCATGTTGTTTTCTTGTGCAAACTTGTTGTAAAGCCATGCGGCGCACATATCGCCGAACGGTTCATGGTGTCCGTAAGATTCACCATCGGTACCGATGCTTACGAGCTGAGGTTCACTACGGTTAGAATCCCAAGCGCTTTGGATGCGGTGACCGAATGTCCCTGCATCGCGGAGCAAATGCTCGAAACCGACAGCACTCGAAAGCCACGGGTTGTAGAAGAATACATCGAGGTAGCCCTCGCAGACGAGATTGCCGTCCTTGTCGCGCGGGAAAATGCGGTACGGGCGAGTTGTATCGATATCTGTGTTGCTGCAATCGGTCCACTTCTTGTCGCCAAACTTGCGGAACTTGTTTGCTTGCGTGGGCGAGAGAATGGTGTACTTGACACCAGCCTTGATGAGTTCGACGACTGTTTCAAAGTTGATTGCGGTTTCGGCAAGCCACATGGCTTCGGGCATACGGCCGAAATGGAACTTGAAATCTTCGATGCCCCAGCGGATTTGCGTACGCTTGTCCTGCTCGCTTGCAAGAGGCATGATGATGTGGTTGTATACTTGGGCAATAGCGTTGCCGTGACCGTTCAGACGGTCTTGGCTACGCTTGTCGGCTTCTTTAATGCGCTTGTAAGTGTCAGGCGTATTTGTGCGGATCCAACCCATCAGCGTAGGGCCGATGTTGAAGCTCATGAAATCGTAGTTATTGACGATATCGACAATCTTGCCTTTAGAATTTAAAATACGGCTTGCGGAGTTCGGGCTATAGCACTCGCTTGCAATGCGTTCGTTCCAGTCGTGGAACGGACGTGCACTGGGCTGGTTCTCAATAACGCCAGTCCAAGGATTTTCGCGAGGCGGTTGATAAAAATGTCCGTGAATGGTAAAATAAAGAGGATTCTTTTCGGTCATACTGGTAAAAATAGAAAAAAGGTTCAAAAGTGAACCTTTTTTTTAGAATATATGTTGCATCACTCCCTATTTTAAACGCAATATTTGCATAGTATTGTGATGGTTGACACTTGCTTTGATGATGTAATTGCCCGCTGTGATGGATTGCAGGCTTAAATTGCGGGTTCCGGCTGAAATTGGCCCTTGCAAAAGCGTTGCGACTTGGAGACCGTTCATGTCGAAAATTGTGACTGTTGCAAATCCGTTATTGCGGGTCGTGAACGAAAGTGACTTTCCATGAACAGATATCTTTATGTTGTTTGTGGTATTGCTGGCGTGTTTTTTTACGGGGTTGTGTACAGTAATTTTATCCCAACCAGGCATATCGTCGAGGGCGATTATGCGCTTGTCATCCAGGTTCTTTTTCCACATGTCCATGGGCGTTTTTTCCAAGAAGTTTCCGCTCCAAGTTTGGCTCCAAGTCATCCAATAGCTCCAATAGGTTTTGTCTTCGGCTATGCTGTCAACGTCTGGAATGGCGCCGTTTTCACTTAAAGCAATCATCTTGTTCGTGCCTACATCGCTTACCATTTTGTTGAAATAGTTTGCACCAGAATTATGGTTGATGAGCGGGTCGTAAATATCGACTGCCACAATATCGACATAATCATCGCCGGGGTACCATGCTGCATTCAGGGCGGAATAGTCATAGCCAAGAGATGGGTCGGTATTGATGTTCCAAACCCAAATTAAGTTAGTGAGTTTGTTTGTGCCAACCATGCGGTTGAATACCAAACGATAAAGTTGTACGTAACATTCTGGGCTGCCTGCACCCCACCAGAACCAGCCTCCGCTAGCTTCGTGGAGTGGGCGCCAAACGACAGCAATTCCCTTGTCTTGCAGTTCTTTAAAGTAACCTGAAACAATATCAATGTCGGCGACAATGTCCTTATATTCTTGCGAGGCTTCGTTTATTTCTTTGCACTTGTCGCCTTTGAAAGCCTTGGTGTAGTTGAAACAGGTGTTGTTCTCGCTGGTGCCCTTGACGCCTTCGGTGCATCCGCTGGCGTTGAAACCGTTATTTGGATAGGTGTCCTTGGTGTAGAATACGGTATCTTCACCGACTTTCCAGTGCCAAGTGTAGGTCGGGATGCCTCCCATTTTCCACAGCTGTTCGGTCATCACGAGATTGTTTTCGGTGTAGCCTTTAAACCAACCTTCTTCGTGATGCCCGCCTGTTGCAAATAGCATGTCGAAGCCGCCAATAGCGGGGTAGTGGCCGCTACGCTTGTAGAATTCGGCAATGTCCGTTTGACCTTTCCATGAAACTTCTGCATCGCTGTACTTGCAGGAGTCCGCAGGCGTGCATTCGCCGGGCTTCAAAAGTTTCATGTTGCCGTAATCGTAATTGAAATTCTGGTCGCTGATCATCATGCCGCTGATGGTTTTTTTCATAAAGTTCTCGCGGAGGAACGAGAATACTTTGCGCGCCGATTCTGATGCGTTGGGCGTTACAGGCGCTGTTCCGATTTTGAACTCTGGATCAGGATGTTTTTCGACGGTGATGTAATCGACGCCAAGGGCACCGCCATTACCGACAGTAATGGTATTCTCGCCTGCGCGCATTTTGGCCGATGCGGTGATGACGAACGCGGAATCGCAGGTGCGCGGCTTGGTGAGTAATGAGCCTGCTTCGTTGCCGTTCACGGCAATCTTCGAATCAAACCAGTCGTATTGCTTGATGAGGACTTTCGTGGTGAAGTCATAGACGGCGGTTTCTTCGACCTTGACTTTGAACGTAAAGCCGTCTGAGCCCGGTTTCACGTACTTGCCGCCAGAGAATCCTTCGGCAGCAACGATTGAAGCGGCGTCAACGCCGGGTTGACTTTCGGCTTCGTAAAGCGTCGGTGCGGCATACGCCGAAATTGCTGCTGCAGCGATTGTCGTGGCGCTCAGCGCTTTTTTAAAACCAAAATCCATACATACACTCCATTTTTTGTTTCATCCTTGGTGCTGGCTTCTCCCTTCGACCGGTCATCCTGAGGACTTCAAGGACGAAGGATCCAGTCAATTTTTACTGCAGCGAAGTAACGTTGCTATTTTATCTGTACTCTCTTGCTTTGCGTAAATCCATTTCCTTGCACTTTCACGATGTACTGCCCGGCCGCAATACCGCTCAAGTTGATGCTTGCATTTGCACCATTGATTGCGCGGCTCAAAACTTGATGGCCTTGCATGTCGAAAATTGCGACTCTTGCGCTGGAACCTGCCGCGGTTACACTCGGGAGGCTGAGGTGCAGAATCTTTCCGGTTACAATCAAATTAGCGGTAGCCTTTGATGTAGCCACGTTGCTCTTGATTCCTGTTGTGGGCGACGGGACGATTTCGTACTTGTCCCAGCCCGGCATGTCTTCGAGGGTCAAGGTGTATTCGTTGTTCATCACGATTTTCCAGCTTTCGGCATTGTTGTCGTTTGCCCAGCTTTCCATCGCGTAGTCGCCGTACCACGGCATAAACCAGCTCCAGTTGGCGCCATCGGCCTTCATCTCGTCGGGGTAGGGCACGGAACCGTTTTCGCTGAGCGTTACGATCTTTCTGCCACCGAACATTTCCTTGACGGTTTCAAAACTGCCGACAAGGCTAGAGTGATTGGATTCGCGCGGGTAGTAATAGTAGTCGCGGCCCACAACGTCTACGTAATCATCGCCCGGATACCAGTCGAGAGCATCGGTTGCTTCGTCGGTAGTCCACACCCAAATCAAGTTGCGGAGACCTTTTTGATTCACGAAAGTATCGAACATGAGCTTGTACAAGGCGACGCATGGCTTAGCGCCATCGGTGCCCCACCAGAACCACTTTCCGCTTGCTTCGTGAAGCGGGCGCCACAAGACCGCGACACCTTCTTTTTGCAAAGTCAAGAGCGAGTCGGCAATCATTTCCATGTCGCGCATAATAGCTTTGTATTCATCGCTTTCCGTTTTCCATTTGCCGGTGGCTTCGTCATAAGCCTTGTTGATGCTGAATTCCGTGAAAGGTGTGTTACCGCTAGATTCGGTATAGAACGCTTCGACTTTGTGCATCGGGTCTTTCCAATGCCAGTTGATTTGCGGGATGCCGCCTGATTTCCAGACGGTTTTTGCCATTTCCAACGAAGCGTGGGTGTAGCCCTGATACCATTGCTGGTCGGAGTTCTTGCCCGAACCATGCATAAAGTCAAAACCGACGAGAACCACGTTCTTGCCGCTCGCTTTGTTGATGTAGCTGAGCTCGGTTTGTGTGTTGTAATCTTGCGGGGTGTACTGGCCGTTGTTTTCGAAGGGGCGATCTGTCATGACGCCGCTAATCACGTGCTTGCCGAAATTGTTGAGCAAGAAGTTGTAGAGTTTCTGGGCGCTTTCGGTAGGTTCAGGTGTAACAGGTTTCGGCGAAATGCTCCACGGGCTAGCTTCGTATTCCGTGAGTTCGATGTAGTCAATGTTCACCCAGCCCCAGCTGTGCACAATGCCAATCTTGTTTTCGCCTGCGGTAAGCTTGATTTTGCCTGCACCCTTGATGGTCTTGAAATCATCGGACGTGCCGAAAGAAATCTGCCCGGCAGAAACGTCATTGACAGTCAGGTTCTGGATTTTGCTGCCGGATTCTGTTGGTAATTGGTAATTCGCCCAAAGCGTGTAATAGCCTGTGGCGGGAACTGTAACTTTGAATTCCAAATCGCCTTCTTTCATGGCGACAAACTTTCCGCCAGAGGCCTTGGCATCTTCGGTCACAACGACTTTGTGGTCGTTGGGAAGGACTGCATCTTCGGCTTCTAAACGGATAGGGGTGTTGGCGGCAAAAGCGGTAGTTGCAAGGAAAATGACAGTTGCCGTAACGGCAAAATTTGTGTAGTTAAAGTGCTTCATAAACATTCCATATCTCCATCTCTAAATCTATATTCTTGGACTTCAAATTCAAAGATTTTTGTTGTTGCTATGTCTCCACGGATTTATTCCGGGGTCAGTTTTCGCATTAAAATGGCTGCATTGTTATGCTCCACGTCATCCTGACGCCAAAGGCGGAAGGATCCAGTTACATTTAAAGAAAAAGTCCCGCTTTTCGCGGGACTCTTGAAACATCTTGTTACTTGACTATCACCGGCTGCGTGGTTGTTGAGCCTGCCTTCATGCGGACGATGTACTGGCCCTTCGGCATGTCTGCGAGGCTGAATACGTAACTGCCTGCGGAGAGTTTACCGCTGAAGAGAGTGGCAACGCGCTTACCGTTCATGCTGAATACGTCAACACTTACATTTCCTTGAGCCTTGGTGTTGAGCATGATCTTGTCGCCGTTGATGGTGAACTTGGATGATGCTGCACCCGTTGTTTTTGCCAAGCCAGTCTTTCCAAAGACGTAGTTTTCATCGAACACGATCTTGATTTCTGGAATCATTTCTTCGGTGTTCTCGTAACCGCGCTTGAAGGCATCGTACTTGTCTTTGTTGAAGTCAAAGAGCGTCGTGGCGCCAGCCTTGATGTCATCGTAAATGATGGTGCCCGTGTAGCCCGCGGCATAGTTCGCAAACGTAATGCTGAGCGTCTTGTTGCGATCGGCAAAGCTAGAAATGTCGATAGAGCAAGTGACCTTTTCGCCAGCCGGAACCTTGCAACTTCCGTCGGTTTCGGTCCATGTCCAAGAATCCGTGAGCTTGAAAATCAAGTAGAGATCTGCGTCAGAAGTTCCGTTGTTCTTGGCAGTCCAAGTGAACGTCGTTGCTCCGGAGAGGTCCCAACCGCCCTTGTTCTGGTATTCCACCTGGGCGTTGTCTGCACCGTAAGTCACGGCCATCATGCCGTTTCCGCCGGAGCCACCTTCTGTGTTCACGTCCTTGATCTTGATGCTTGCTTCTTCTTTTGCGGCGAGAGCCGTCATTGCCTTGAGCGCGGGATCAATCGTGTAGCTGTAACCACCGAAATTCGCTTCGGTCTTGTCGCCGATATACTGCCAAGCGAGAGCACCTGCGTAACCGCCGTCAAAAGCCTTGCGGTAGCATTCTTCCGTTGTAATTTCTGTCTTTGCGGCGAAATTGGAGCGGTAGGTATCGCCTGCCCAACCGCTTGCCGGGAATTCACCAATGATCATCGGCTTGCTGTCGTAGCTATACTTGGTAGCCATCTGGGCTGCTGTATTCACGAACGGGCTTACGGAATTGTCTTGCCAGTACGGGTGATAGTGCGTCTGGAAAAAGTC
>JAEEGJ010023107.1_pt1 | contig 13094 bp, 5 predicted proteins | sample 8958761 | NCBI WGS metagenome assembly JAEEGJ01 (sample SAMN16246546, study PRJNA631951) | gut metagenome | biome: gut microbiome; feature: rumen; material: RS-attached | host: Bos | place: Iran: Karaj | collected 2018-10
CTTCTACAACAGGACGGGTAATTATGAGCTTGCTCTTTTTGTGCGAAAGAACAAGGCGCAGCGCTTCTGCAACTGCAAGATAAGTTTTACCGCTTCCTGCACTACCCGTACAAAAAACCATATCCTTGGTCTGTAAAAGATTAATATATTCTGCCTGATGCTGGGTGCGCGGGTATACTTTTTTTGCGGCCCCCGGAATATTTATACAGATTTCATCTGCATTTACTTTTTTCTGAGTGTTAAGAACTGAAAGAACAATATCTTCGCTGTTTAGGCTGCCGTCGTTTATTTCGTCAACAATGCGGTCTATTATAAACTGAAATTTCTGGCATACTTCCTGGTCGCTTCCATCAATAGAAAGTTCGTTCCCCTTAGTATAAACAGATACCCCAAGACTTTCTTCTATGAGTTTAAGATTGCTGTCATTAGTTCCGCAGACACAGGAAATTATGTTATTATCCGGAACTACTATTGTATATTCGCTCAAATATTCCTCTTATTCTATTATTTTATAATGCAAGTTGATTATGTGCAAGTATAATTATTTTAATACCCACATTGCATCATCATCCTTTTCTTTATATTCGTAAGTCAGGTTTGTCTTAATACTCTGCATTGGATTCCATACAATTCCGATTGAAATATACGGATCAAATACATATTTCTGAACCCCGTCCTTTTTTACAATCTTTGGTTCAAACTTCCAGGTCATATTAAAATCCCAGTCGTGAAGATTGTGGGTTACCGTCATGTTCAGAGATTTGAGCTTAAAGCCCGAAGCCTCGCGGTTTTTCTTAAAGGCACCTTCCTGCCAGCCCCAGCCGTTTATTCCGTAAATACCAAAAGACTGAATTAAATCTGCACCAATCCTTGAAACAAAGTTGTTTCCATAGAAGGAATTTCCTGTAAATTTTCCGGTATCTTTGAAATACCAATATATAGAAGAATTGCGTGTTGTTGCAGAAAAAGTAATCTTAAGAAAGTTGTTTACATTAAAATTGAGCGACGGAGTAATCTGAAAATAACTGCTAGTTGGCTTAATAAAGTCATAGTTTATATTTGTGCTAAGGCTTGGTGCCCAGGTAATTCTGTTATACCACTGGTAATAGGTTTTTGAAGGCAAACTGTACGAAAAAGAAGCCGAGGTTGGAGTAAATTCCTTTTCCTTGCGCTGAACATAACCCTTTTTTCCGGCTGCGTTGGCATTATCTACAAACAGATCATATTTGAGGGTATATGAGCTTGAATAAGAAACCGACAGCTGCTTGTAAGAAAGTGTAAGCTTAAGGCTTTCTGGGTGCTTGTCTTTTTTTTCTGTATTGTCGTTATAAACATAACTGAACGATTCAGAAAGCTTGAGTGTATTCTTAAACAGGCTCACCGTCATTGACTGCGAAAGCGGATTGTACTGCAGAGTTTTATCATCCTTGCTTTTTTCGTAAACGCCGGAGCTAAGGCTAAAGGTAACATACGGGAACACAAGATTAAGCGAGCCTGTATATTTTGCAGTAAGCGGCTTTAAGGTAGATGTAAGATTTAAGGTCTGTTTAAAGGTTGAATTAAGTTCGTTCATTCCAAGAGTAAGAGTGAGCGAATTTGCGGTAATGCTTTCGGGGTCGTCAAAGTCCAGCTTTTTAATTTCCCATTCCGGATTATCTGCGTCTCCTGTAAACTTTTTGCGGTAGAGTTTGGTTGTGTTGTTCCAGCTAATGCCTGTTTCTGCAAAGGTCGGAATATAAGCAAACGGCTTAAAGCTTATTGTGTTGTTATTTGAAAGGGTCTGAGCCATTACCGAATAGTCTGCTTTTATAAGATTCTTCTGTTCCTTTTCTGAAACGCCGTTCATATTAGGGTGCTTCTGCCACTGCGGGTCGTACGAAAGACTGTTTTTCATGCTAAAGAAATTACCGCCGTAGCCAAGTGTGCTGTTTACCGAAAGAGGCAGTTTGATTGTATACATTGATGAACGGATATTGTTCCAGTCAAAATCGTCCGGAGTTTTAAGATAGATTTTATCGTTTTTATCTTTTGAACTGTAAGAAATCTGTGTGTTTAAGCTTGCATTTACAGTATAGTCCAGTTTGTACGAAAGTCCGGAAATTGTTGTTGCACTAAAAGACGGTGTGTCCAGCTCACTAAGGATTGGTTTGAATTTTTCCTCGGACTGGGGTTCTTCGGGGGTCTGCGTCTGTGGTTGGAGTTCGGCGCCTTCTTCCTGGGCCTGCGCGAGTGCTTCCTGTTCTGCAAGTGCTGCTTCTTCTTCCAGCTGTTTATCTGTTTTTAAGTCATCGGGCTTTGTCAGCGCAACCGGATAATCAACCTTTTTTGTATCTACAGTTTTTTGTTTAAGCGGCCATTGAAAAAGTGTTCCGCTTGCAGCCATAGTTGCATTTGCAGGAATAATCTGGCTTGGATAAAAGAATGAACGTTCCGGTGTTCGCTCCATCCAGGCATTGTCTTTTATATAGCGTTCATCTTCTTTTAAAGCAGCTTCATCCTTTTTGAGACTGTTTATATATATAGAAGAATTAAGATTCAAAGAAATACTGTTTAAGTACGGCTTGATGATTGCAGGCAGTGTTGGAGAATAAGAAGCAGTCATTTTCCACTGCAGCTGGCTCATAGCGTTTTCCGAAACCTTTGTTGTACTGGAGCTTGATTCTGCTTCTGACTCCGAACTGTTTGCCAGATCCAGAAGATACGAAATCCATTCCATTGATTCTTCGCGGTTTTTAAAATCATTATTAAAGTACGGGTCCGAATAAATTGGCAGCGAAAGTGTAAAACGGAACGGCTTTGAAAGAGTAAAATCAATATTTGCACCATAACGGAACGGAAGATCAAGTCCCATAAAATTTGATCTGTCCAGATATCTGTTACCCGTATCAGAAAGGAAGGTATATTTTCCGTCGCTTATAAAAATTGTATTACTAAAACCCAAAAGCGCACTAAAATCAAAGTTTGTTACATATTTTTGAGAAGGTTTAAGCTTTCCTTCTATACCTGCAACTGCACCAAGATTTGCATACCAGTCGGCAATGAGCTTTACATAAGAAGAAGTGTCGCCCTTATAGGTTTCGTCCAGATTGTGAAGCATGAGTCCCTGGCGTTCCTGCTCCTTAAGCTCGGTTGGCTTCATAAAATTGTATACTGCTTTAAGACTTTCCTCGGTTGCCGAATCTTCGCTTCCAGAAGTACTGCTTGAACTCTTATTTGATGAACTGCTGTTTAAAGGCTTGCGGCCCATAAGATAAAGGGTTGTCTGAACATATTTTCCTTCGCGCTGTCTTGAACCAAACACAGGATTAAAAATAAGTTCATCCTTTGGATAATAAAATGCCGGAAAATAAAGGACTGGGATTGGACCTACATAAAGCAGCGCATTAAAAAATGCAAACTCTCCGCCGGGAAGCAGCCAGGTTCTTGTTGCGTCTATGTGCCAGTGGGGATCCGGGTCATCACAAAATGTAAGGCTTGAGTTTTTGAATGCAATTGTATTGTCTTCGCTTTTACCAAATATATCTGAAAATACAATGAGAGTTGAACCCGACGGCAGATTGAGCGCATCACTCTTTGTCTGAACTACACGTCCGTCGTCAAAAATACCTTCGAGTGTAGAGGTGTTCATAAGCAGAGAGCTTGCAGTTGTTGTTTCGCCACCACCAGAGCCACTGCTTTTGGTAAGGATTTCTACATTGCCTTCTGCAAAAAGCATTTCGGTTTTGCGGTCATAAGTAATCTTGTCTGCTTTGATTTCCGAAACCGTACTACCCTTTTTTACAGATATTTCTACCGCGCCTTCCAGAACAATTGAATCATTGTCGTTTTTTTCATCTTTTTCGTAAGTTGTCTGGCGGGCATTTATAATAGTGATTACGGTTGGTTCGGAAGAATTGTCTTTAGAAGCGTCCTGGGCATGGAGAGATACTGGTGCTAACATAAAAAGGAGCATCGTCATTGCGAGCGCAGCGTGCAAGTTTTTGCAAAGCAAAAACTTGGTAAGCTCTGCGGCGCAATCCATAAATGAAAAGGCGACGTGTTGCTTTTTCAATTAATTCTTTCCTCCCAAATCACGCAAAAACTGTCCCGTATAACTCTTTTTACAAGCCGCTACTTCTTCCGGAGTACCACAGGTTACAAGAGTGCCACCGCGATTTCCACCTTCCGGTCCCAAATCTATTATATAATCAGACTGCTTTATTACGTCAAGGTTGTGTTCAATCATTACTACAGTGTTGCCGTTATCTACCAGACGCTGGATTACTGTCATCAAAAGCTTTACATCTGCAAAGTGAAGACCTGTGGTTGGTTCATCAAGTATGTAAAGTGTTTTGCTGGTTGCAGGGCGTGCAAGCTCGTTGGCAAGTTTAACACGTTGTGCCTCACCGCCACTGAGTGTAAGAGCGTTCTGTCCCAGCTGAATATATCCGAGTCCTACAGACTGAAGCGTTGCAATCTTTCTATATATATGCGGAATACTCTGGAAAAAGTCGCAGGCTTCGTCAATTGTCATGTTGAGAACGTCGTTTATAGATTTTCCTTTGTATTCTACTTCCAGGGTTTCGTGATTAAAGCGCTTTCCGCCGCAGACTTCACACTGAATGTAAACGTCCGGCAGGAAGTTCATTTCGATTACAATTTCTCCCGCCCCCTGACAGTTTTCGCAGCGACCACCCTTTACGTTAAAGCTGAATCGTCCCTTCTGGTAACCGCGGGCTTTGGACTCCGGAAGGCTTGCAAAAAGGTCACGGATTGCATCGAATACGCCGACGTAGGTTGCAGGGTTACTGCGTGGTGAGCGGCCAATCGGCGACTGGTCTATGTTGATTACCTTGTCTATGGCTTCCATTCCGTCCACGCCGTCACAGGCACCTACAGGATAGTTAGTTCGCATAATCTTGTTGCTTACTGCAGGGTAAAGAATGTCGCTCATGAGAGTTGATTTACCACTGCCGCTTACACCAGTGATGCAGGTAAAAGTTCCGAGCGGGATTTTTATATCTATACCTTTGAGGTTATGTTCGCGGGCGTTATGAATCTGAATAAAGTTGCCGTTACCTGTGCGGCGTGAGGTCGGAATATCCATACGGAGTGTGCCTGCAAGATACTGGCCGGTAAGGCTTTCTTTTACTTTGGCAACTTCGTCCGGGGTACCGGCAGCTACAATTCGTCCACCGTTTACACCGGCTCCAGGGCCTAAGTCTATGAGGTAATCTGCAGTGCGAAGGGTCTGTTCGTCGTGTTCTACTACAATTACAGTGTTGCCGTTGTCTCGCAGGCTAAGCAGAGTGTCTATGAGCCGCTGGTTATCGCGCTGATGTAATCCGATACTTGGTTCGTCCAGAATGTACATAACACCGCAGAGTGCAGAACCAATCTGGGTTGCAAGACGGATTCGCTGTGCTTCGCCACCACTAAGACTTTCGGCAGAGCGTTCCATTGTAAGATATTCAAGACCAACGTCGCGTAAGAATCGCAGGCGGGCTTTGATTTCTTTAAGGATCTGAATTGCAATCTGTGCTTCGCTTTCGCTAAGTTCAAGCTCATCAAAAAACTTGATTGACTCTGCAACAGAAAGCTTACAAAGCTCATATATATTTTTACCGCCGACAGTTACACCAAGTGCTTCGGGGCGCAGACGCATTCCATGACAGGCAGAGCATTCATGAATTGCCATGAACTTTTCTTCTATATTTGTGCGCATTGCCTCGCTCCAGGCTTCGCGGTGACGGCGTGTCATTTCCTTTACAACACCAATCCACGGTCGGTTATATTCTGAATAACCTTCTCCACTCTGCTTCTGGTAAATCCAATGAAGCTTTTTATCGTCGGAGCCGTTCCACATAAAGTCAAACTGTTCCGGAGTGAGCTGGTCAAAAGGTGTGTCTAATGTAAAGCCCGCAGCCTCTGAAACTGCGGTAAAAATACTTCTGTTCCATTCAGAGGTCGGAGTGAAAAATGGAAGACCGCCTTCGTTAAAGCTGAGCGACTTGTCCGGGAGGATTTTGTCGTAGTCCCATTCCATTTTTTCGCCAAGACCGGTACATTCAGGACAGGCACCAAAAGGATTGTTAAAGGAGAAAAGACGCGGCTGCAAATCCGGGATGGAAATACCACAGTCCGGGCACGCATTTTTCTGACTAAAAAATACTTCTGTAGTTTTGTCGTCGTCGGGGTCCTGGCGGGTAACAATTACAATTCCGTTTGCGTTTTTGAGCGCAATTTCAATTGAGTCTGCAAGACGCGAGCGGACTTCATCAGATTTTTTGATTCGGTCTACAACAATTTCAATCGTGTGCTTTTTCTGCTTATCCAGCTTGATTGAATCTTCAAGCTCTGCCATGACGCCGTCTATACGGGCACGGATAAAGCCTGATTTAATTGCATCTTCTATAATCTTTGTATGTTCACCCTTTTTTCCGCGGATAACCGGAGCAAGAATCTGCATCTTTGTATCGGTCGGCCAGGCCATGATTGTGTCTATAATCTGGTCTACGCTCTGTTCACGAATCTCGCGGCCACACTGTGGACAATGAGCATGACCTGTACGTGCAAAAAGCAGACGGTAAAAATCATAAATCTCTGTAATTGTTCCAACAGTTGAGCGAGGGTTTTTATTTGTTGATTTTTGTTCTATAGAAATAGCAGGAGAAAGTCCTTCGATTAAGTCTACGTCCGGCTTGTCCATGCGGCCAAGAAACTGGCGTGCGTAGGAAGAAAGCGACTCCATATAACGGCGCTGACCTTCTGCAAAAAGAGTATCAAACGCAAGCGAAGATTTTCCCGAGCCGCTGAGCCCCGAAATTACAACGAGTTTATTTCTTGGTAAAGTTACATCTATATTTTTAAGGTTGTGTTCACGCGCACCACGTATAACAATCTTTTCTTCTGCCATAATCAGTCTATTATAGCGTATTTTCCACTTAGTGCAAACATAGCAAACATATAAAGACAGTTATCGTAGTAACGGCGTTCCCCCTGACGCAGCGGAGTTTCCCAGAAGCGTCGGACAATTTTTTCCGCAGCAGTAGCAGCAGCTGGTGAACAAGCAAGTGTGGTTTGAGCTAAGGTTGCAAGGAGTCCTACAGGGTGCAGGGCTTTTTCTGGAGTTCCGTCTGCAAGCATCACAGGTGTTCCGTCAAGGTGGTATTTTTTATAGTCTGCAGGATCAATATCCGCAAAAAAGTTCACCAGATTATCTGCAATCTTTTCAAACTCTGGGGTATGACCGTGCCACAGCGAGTCCAAACCTATATTTGCACCGGTTCTGTAAGCATCACTGTAAAAGTCCCCGTGATCTGGCGGTGGTCCAAATGGATTAGGAGTTCCGTCAAAGTTTCCGTATTCAGGGTTCATACCAGTTACCGGGTGGCAGGCCTTTGCAAGATACTCGCGGCTTGCTTCTTCTGCACGCTTCCAGAAAGGACGGTCTTCTTCATCTGCCCAAAGCGCAAAATAATGATAAAAATGCATAAGATGATAAGAAGGATCTGTATACGGACAAGCCGGCACAAAAAGAACATACGCGTTTTCTGCATTCCACATCGGGAACTTCTGGTGCAGGCATGTATGAAGGATTCGGCGTGCCCACATGGTGTAGTTGTAAATACTTTCGCCCTCTGCATCTCCCCACTTGCGGCCGGCCAGGAACAAAGCCATTGCAAAAAACTCTTCCCCGTCCGGTGCCGGTCCCCAGGCATTTTTCTTGCCGTCAGGCCCTACAGACCATGCAAAATATCCTGCCATCGGCCCTTCACTCATATACATAAAGTCCATGGCAAACTTCCACATGCGGTCAAAAATATCCTTGCGGTCCTGCATAAGGCACATCATCATGCCATAAGACATACCTTCAGTGCGTGCATCGCAGTTACCTGTATCCATAAAATAGCCTGTATCGCCAATTCCATCAAAATAAAAACGGCTCCAGGGCTTTTCAAAAATCTCGCTGAATGTGTCGTTTACGCGCTTTTCAATTTCGGCCTCGCTGTAGCCATAGTCTAAAAATGTGTTCTTTATTGTACTCATAGGGATATTTTTGCATAAATAAAGCCTTTTTACTATCACAAAAATACATTATTATAGAAAAAAGGTATCCTTGACACATTTCCCGATTTTGTCTATAATATTACTATATATAGAAACAAAGATATCCTATATATTACAGAGGTTTTCAAATGGTTATCAAAATCTTAATGCTTATAGTTTTCTTTGCCATCATGATTTTTGTAGGACTTTATTCCCGCAGACAGGCAAAGGATGTAAACGGATTCGTTCTTGGCGGACGTAACGTTGGTCCATGGCTCACAGCTTTTGCTTACGGAACATCATATTTTTCTGCCGTAGTATTTATTGGTTATGCCGGACAGTTTGGCTGGAAGTACGGAATCTCCAGCACCTGGATCGGTCTTGGAAACGCCTTCTTGGGCTCGCTGCTTGCCTGGGTTGTAATGGGTCGCCGCACACGCGTTATGACACATCACCTGGATGCAAAAACAATGCCGGACTTTTTTGGTAAACGCTACGAAAGCCAGTCGCTCCGTATAGCTGCTGCCGCAATTGCATTTATTTTCCTTATTCCATATACAGCTTCTTTGTACAAGGGACTTTCTACCCTTTTTGGACTTGCCTTTGATATTGACTACAAATGGTGTGTAATCGGAATGGCAATTCTTACTGCTGTTTACGTAATCCTTGGCGGTTACATGGCAACTGCTATAAACGACTTTATTCAGGGGCTCATTATGCTTGGTGGTATTATTGCCGTAATTGCTGCTGTTATTGCAGGCCAGGGTGGATTCCTTAGTGCACTGGACAAGCTTTCTCAGATCCCTGCCGACGCTTCTGTTGCTGCCCCAGCCCTCAAAGGGATGAACGGAATGTTTGCTTCATTCTTTGGACCAGACCCGCTTAATCTTCTTGGTGTAATTATTCTCACATCTCTTGGAACCTGGGGACTTCCTCAGATGGTCGGAAAGTTCTATTCAATTAAATCAGAAAAAGCAGTAAAAACCGGAACAGTAGTTTCTACAGTATTCGCAGTTGTAATTGCAGGCGGCTGTTACTTCCTCGGCGGCTTCGGACGCCTTTTTGATGTACCTGCCATCCACAGCGCAAAGGGAATTGTTTACGACAGCATTGTTCCACAGATGCTTTCTACCCTGCCTGACATTTTGATTGGTATTGTAGTTGTACTTGTACTTTCTGCTTCTATGTCTACACTGTCATCACTGGTTTTGACTTCAAGCTCAACATTGACTTTGGATATGCTCAAGATTACCTGTATGAAAAAGACCGACGAAAAGAAAACAGTTTTTGTTATGCGCGTTTTCATCGTAATCTTTATTGCAATTTCTGTAGCAATTGCGCTTAATCCGGACAAGGTTCCATACATTGCACAGCTCATGGGTTACTCTTGGGGTGCTCTGGCTGGTGCCTTCCTTGCTCCATTCCTTTACGGTTTGTTCTCTAAGAAAACTACAAAAGCTGCAGTTTGGGCAAACTTTATCTGGGGTGTTGCTCTTACAGTTGTAAACATGTTCCCTGCCATCCGCTTTATCCAGTCACCAATCAACTGTGGTGCTGTTGCAATGGTTGGCGGTTTGATTATCGTTCCTCTTGTAAGCTTGATTACTCCTAAATTGCCTGCTGCCGACGTAGACCAGATGTTCGCCTGCTACGAAGAAAAAGTTCAGGTTACAAAGAAGATGGTTCTCGTCGAAGAGGATGAAGAGAAATAAAATAATCTGGGGTCCCTGAGCCAATGTTTGGGGTCCCTGAGCCTGTCGAAGGGCCTCCTCAACATCCCATAGAAACTTACTTTTTGAGGTTCCTATGGGATTTTTTTATGCCAAAAACTCAGGTTTTCAAGTCCAAGCCAGTTTTTTTCCCATAGAAAATGCATTTTTTTAGTTCCTATGGGAAAATTTTGAAATCAAACCTGTCAATTTACTAATATCAAATCACCAAAGACTTTTACAACTCAGAGCGCTTAAAAACAACATTTTCTCTTGGATTAACTTTACCATTAAATCGAGATTCATAATCATATTTTGTAGCATTATACAGGCGGCTCACCCATTCCAATTGTTTTCTGGCGGCCAGAACAAGCTCGGGGTTCTGGCATTCCTTAATAACTGTTTTGTAACATTTGACGGCGGTTCCAAGATGCTTAAGGAATTGTTCAATCCGTGCTTTTAATTCTTCACGGTCTGGTAAAAAGCCAAAACCAATTTTTTTGTAGGCGGTGTACTCTTTCCTTGCAACTTCCATGAGCTTAATATATGTGAAATCTTGAGCCGGATTTGTAGCAGCGTCATGTTTTTTGTCAGGCTGATTTTGTGCCTGTTTTTTTTGATTTGCCAAATCTATCTCTGCCGCCGCTATTTTTTTATCCATGTAGTTCTGATACAGATTTACAATTTTTATGGTGTATTCTTCGTATAGTTTTTTCTTAGAAGTTTCTGCTTTATCCGGATGATACTTTTTTACGAGTTTTAAATATTCTTTCCTAATCTCCGAATACGGCTTTCCGCTGATGAGCTTCTGATTTAACTGTGCAAAATCATCTTGAAAATTATGAATCATATATTCATTCTAAAACCATAATCAAAAAAATCCAACAAAAATATACTTTTGTGATAGTCAATCCGGCAGTTTTATGTAAAAATGACAGAGTACAAACTCAACAGGAGCATCAAATGAAAAAGACTTTGGACTGGAAAGAATATGAAAATACTGCACGACAGGCAATTGCAGAAGGCTGCGTGCTTTTGGAAAACAACGGCGTACTGCCGCTTAAAAAGGACTGCACTGTTTCCATCTTTGGGCGTATTCAAAACTCATATTTTAAAAGCGGAACAGGCTCTGGCGGCAAGGTAAACGTAACCAAGGTCTGGAATATAGTCGAAGGTCTCGAAGAATCAGGCCACGTAAAAATAAACGAAACCCTCCGCAACATCTACACTGAATGGGAAAAGACACACCCGATCGACGAAGGCATGGGCTGGGGCCAGGAACCCTGGGCTCAGGAAGAAATGCCGCTCACCCAGGACATTGTAAAAACCGCCGCTGCAGCTAGTGACGTTGCGCTTGTAATCATAGGACGCACAGCCGGCGAAGACAAAGACAACTCTGCTACAAAAGGCTCCTGGTTCCTTACCGATACAGAGTACGACATGCTCCGCCAGGTTCGCACAGGCTTTGAAAAAATGGCTGTAATCCTGAACGTGGGTAACATCATAGACATGGGCTTTGTAGCCGACATCAAGCCGGATGCAGTTTTATATGGCTGGCAGGGCGGTATGCTTGGAGGCCTTGGAACTGCAGATATCCTCACCGGTAAAGTAAACCCGTGCGGAAAGCTTACAGACACAATTGCAAAATCAATCAAAGACTATCCGAGCGACAAATGGTTTGGCGACCTTAAACAAAACTTTTACTGCGAAGACATTTTCGTGGGTTACCGCTATTTTGAAACCTTTGCAAAAGACAAGGTGCTCTACCCGTTCGGCTACGGACTTTCTTATTCCAGCTTCAAGATTGAAAGCGTGGCCACCTCAAACGACCCCGCCACAAAACAAATTAATCTCCAAGTAAAAGTCACCAACACCGGAACCACCGCCGGCAAAGAAGTTGCACAGATTTACATTGCCGCTCCAAATGGCAAGCTTGGAAAAGCAGCACGCGTTCTTTCAGCTTTTGAAAAGACTGACCTTCTAAATCCAGGCGCCACACAGGAACTCAGTTTTTCAATTCCATACTATGATTTTGCCTCCTACGACGACTCAGGCGCTACAGGAAACAAATCCTGCTTTGTACTGGAAGCAGGCACCTACAAAGTTTACGCCGGAACCGACGTGCGCTCTGCAGAACAAATTTTCAGCTTTGACCTTGACTCCCTTCGCATAATTAAACAATGCGAAGAAGCCTACGCACCAGTCCAAGCTTTTGAACGAATGCATGCTGGTACAAACGGCACACTTACAATGGAACAAACCCCTCTTGCAACCGTAGATATGTGGCAGCGCCGCGCCCAGCGACTTCCTAAGGAACTTCCATTTACCGGAGACAAAGGCTACAAGCTCAACGACGTCCTGGACGGCAAAGTTTCAATTCAGGATTTTGTTGCCCAATTCACCGACGAAGAACTTGCATGTTTTACACGCGGCGAAGGCATGGGAAGCAGTCTTGTAACACCTGGAACAGCCAGCGCTTTTGGAGGAGTTTCACCACGCCTTAAAGACCATTTTGGCATCCCGGTTGCCTGCTGCGATGACGGACCAAGCGGCATGCGTCTTGACTGCGGAATGAAAGCCTTCTCCCTTCCAAACGGAACTTCAATTGCAAGTACCTTTAATAAAAAACTTGTAAAAGAGCTTTATACCCTCACCGGTCACGAAATGAACGCAACAAACGTAGAAAATCTTTTGGGACCTGGATTAAACATTCACCGCCATCCACTCAACGGACGAAACTTTGAATATTTTTCAGAAGATCCTCTGCTCACTGGAGCAATCGGTACAGCAATGGTACAGGGCTTACAGGCCGCTGGAGTAACCGGAACAATCAAACACTTTTGCGGAAACAATCAGGAAGCAAACAGACACGGCATAGATTCAATCATAAGCGAACGTGCCCTGCGCGAGATTTATCTCAAGGGCTTTGAAATGGTTGTAAAAAACGGCGGCGACTCTGTAATGACAACCTACGGCATTGTAAACGGAATCCACACATCAAGCTCCTACGACCTTTGTACAACAATACTCCGCGACGACTGGGGCTTTAAGGGAATTGTAATGACCGACTGGTGGGCGCTGCTCAACGAACCTGGTGAAAAACCAAACAAAACAAACTTTGCCGTAATGCTCCGTGCCCAGAACGACATTTACATGTGCTGCCCGGACGGAAAAACAGACGCATCCGGCGAAAACACTTTTGCTGCCCTAAAAGACGGCACCCTCACCCGCGCAGAACTCCAGCGCACAGCCATCAACGTATGCTCCCACGTAATGCACACCCAGGCAATGAAGCGCCTGCTTGGCACAGATGAAGGCATAGAAATTATTAACCGCCCAGCTTCTCCAGACGACATC
>JAEEGJ010023109.1_pt1 | contig 13094 bp, 14 predicted proteins | sample 8958761 | NCBI WGS metagenome assembly JAEEGJ01 (sample SAMN16246546, study PRJNA631951) | gut metagenome | biome: gut microbiome; feature: rumen; material: RS-attached | host: Bos | place: Iran: Karaj | collected 2018-10
CGGCACCGGCGCGCAGTACACCTACAACCCCCATGGCATGGTGACGGGTGTCAACAACGGCGATGTCACCGACACCTCCAACACCGATGTCCTGGTCCCCGACCCCGCGGAAGAGTCGGTGTACAGCATCGGGACACAGTACCGGCAGCTCGCCTACGCCTACAACTCCCGGGGGTTCATCGAGTCGCGCTCGGAGCTCAACGCCCTCCAGTCGGAGTCCTACGCCTACGACAACCTCGACCGCCTGGTCTCCCACACGGTGAACGGCACGGGTGTGAACAGTGTCACCTACGACGGCACGGGCAACATCGCGTCCAGCACCGCCGCGGGATCCTACACCTACGTCGGCAGCCGTCCCCATGCCGTCACCCAGGTCAGGGGCGGCGACGGCTCCCCCATTCCTTCCTCCACCTGCGACGTGGCCTACGGCCTCAGGAACCTTCCCGTCAGCGTCTCCGAGAACGGCTACCGTCTCACCCTCGACTATGATGCGGAGGGCATGAGGAGGCATACGAGGTTCTACCAGGGCAACACCCTCCAGAAGACCGTGACCCGCGTGTCCAGCCTCCATGAGGTGGCGACCGCGGGCGGTGTCACACGCCAGCTCGACTACATCCGCGCCGGTGGCGACGTGGTGGCCATCCATGTGAGGAACGGCTCCGCCGACAGCCTTTACTACGTCCTCACCGACCATCTCGGCAGCTGGGAAAAAGTCATGGACGAGAACAAGAACACCGTCCAGCAGACCCATTTCGACCCCTGGGGCAACCGCATGTCCTACACGTCGTGGGACACCCCGCAGACGCAGGTCTCCTTCCCCTTCAGCCGCGGCTTCACCGGGCACGAGCATTACGACCGGTTCAAGATCGTCAACGCCAACGCAAGGCTCTACGACCCCGTGATTGGACGCTTCTTCTCGCCCGACCCGTTTGTGCAGGTGCCCGACTTCACCCAGAGCTTCAACAGGTACAGCTACTGCATGAACAACCCGGTGATGTACAGTGACCCTGACGGGGAAAGTATATTGTTGGCCGCCTCTATGATTGTTGGCTCATTAGTATGTGCGTATATTGGAGGTACAGCAACGAATGGTTGGAATTATAATCCATGTACATGGTCGTGGGACGGAAATACCTGGGCTGGAATTGGAATTGGAGCTGTGGTTGGAGTCTTGGCAGGTGCCGCTTTTGCAAACATGGCACCTGCACTGGCCTCTACAGCATTTATGTCTCATTTTGAAGCAAGTGGAACTGTAGCTTCCTATACTCTTTCCGGTTTTACCTGTTTGGGGGCTGGTGGATATGTATCTGGTTTTAGTGGAGGTATGTTATACAGTAATGGAAATTTACATTACTCATATTTAAGTGGAATACAAGGTTTTAGAGTTGGGGCAACCGTTGGCGCATTGGCAGGGAAATTGGCGGGTGATATTCTCACCTACGAACCACCTCAGCAAACCTATTCAATGACTATTGAACCCGAAAACAAATGGAAGGGCCATTATTTCCAAGGCACCAGCGAAGAAGCAAGACAAATTCTTTTGGAAAACAGCATGATGTTCAAGACAGAAACAGCCATGTGGTCCACATCTAGAGGGTTTTATTTCGAACCTATCTCTGGTGACCCAGCATATACATATAGTTATAGGACATATTGCTGTGATGAAAACGGCATGACATACAAGATGTTACATGAGCTTAATATTAATATAGGTTATCAGGAAAATACAATTAATACGTCAAATACGTTCTCCAAACTGGATCTAATAAATAATGAATTATATTTGTATCCTACAAATGGTCCTGTTTCAAAGGTCTATTATCACGCACACACCCATCCTCACAACAGTGAACCTAGTGATGCCGATAATAAATTTTCATATTTTTTAGGCATTCCGTGCCGGATATACGGATGGAATGGTTGTGTCTATTATTACGGAGGGCCAGGGTATTGGCATTGATGATTATGAAAAGGTTTAATAAACATTTATTACTAACATTTTCGTTACTGTGCTGCATCTCCATGAAAGCACAAGACAGATTAGGTTTTTGTCTGCTACAAGAAATGAACTTTTTAATGGATGGCTACGATATACGGTTGGAAAAGATTCTTCATGATCATCTGAGTGAGGATTTCATGATTCGTTGTATATTCATGCCATCATTTGATCCTGAATACGTATTGCAAGTTGAAAGGATTCCAAAAACAGAGGACTATCAAATCATCACATTGTCCTTTGAAAAAAATCTTTGGTATCATAAAAACGATTCAATAGGAGTGTCGACAAACACAATGTGCCTAGATAAAAATAAAGCATTAGGATTGATAAACTTGACCTGTTTGTTCTTTGAAAACAAATCAGACACAATGCAGCCAGGGTGTGTAGAGGATGGTGAAACCATACAATTTGAAGTTAATGTTTGCGGTGAGAAACAATGCGGTGCCACCCAATGCCCTACTGAAGAATCCTTAACTGGCCGTCTTGTGAAAATCTATGATATCTTGAGAACATGTGTCATTAGGGGAACAACGAAATATGAAGTGTTCAATCTAATAAAATCTTTATACGATGAGGCTTTTGATTATTATTCAAACTAACAAAATTTGATTGTTAAGCGGCGGATTTGACGCCATAAAATAGTAGTTCTTTGAAAATTGGTTGATTTAAGTTCAAGTTCGGTGTTTTCCCGAACGTGGATATTAATTGGTGGGTCTCGATGAAGAATTGTTTGAAAGATTTGTGTAAATTTGCTACGCGGAAAAGGAGATGCTCGCAGATTCCTTTCAGCTGGTCAAGTGGATTGGTCTTCATAATAATTTAATTTTTTAGCAACAACTAAATTACCAAAAGTCAACCACTTGACCAAATTTTAGACAACTATTTTCATATATTTATATTTTTTATTGTAATTTATATATATTCTAAATAACTAATCAAAATTAATAAACCAAAATAACACTCAATTATCGGCACTTACCTATAAAATCAAAATATATTATATTGAATATCAATTATTTATAAAATAATTAACGAAGTATTGTAATGTTTTAGGCAATAAAAAATGAAAACAGTAGCTAAAATAATCATAATTAGTATTTTCGTCGTGATGACGGGTTGTGATCCATTGTCTTATGTATATTTAACTAACCAAAGCAGTGTAACAATACATACGGTCTTAGGCTATGAGTTTCTATATCCAGATACATCACTGCCTAAAGACCCTCGTCAAGTTAATCTTTTTCCAATTAAAGCGGGGGAAACCATTTCCGTAATGGAAGATTTAGGGTGTATATCAAGTGGTTTATTTTATATGTATATTGATGGTGGGTATGGTGGGTATTCATTGCTAGACACGGTATCTCTTTATATCATCGGAGCAGATACCGTTGCTTATTATTCATGGGATACAGTTGCAAAATACAATATGTATTTACAGCGCTATGATTTAAGTTTTACTGATTTGGTAGGATTGGAAATCAGTACTTGCTCTCCTATCTTGTTCTTCCCTCCCACCGAAGACATGAAGCATATCCACATGTGGCCGCCTTACGGCACATACGATGAACACGGACAAAAGAAAAACAAAAAGGAGTAATTTAGCTGCTTTAGGTATAGAAATGGAAATTGAAATAAATGATATGGAACAAACCTTAACAAATAATATAAATCTTGAATTTATGGAACAATATCGAAAGGGAAAAGATTTACATTAAACTTCTTCGCATGTTCCACCCCGGAGGGACAGACCCAAAAGTGACTGAATTTGTCCGATGTCGCTGATATTCAATGAAATATTGAAATAATTATTACTATGAAAAAGAATGTTTTACTATTTGCCATGCTGCTGGGCATTATGGGATTGGCTCAGGCACAAGACGTTCCATCTTCGATTATTGACATCAATAATGTGCGAGGGAGGGTTCTTGGTACAGGCAACGCGGTCTCGTTTTCGTACAATGACAACTTGAGTTGGGAAGTGCCGAAAGGTAGCGGGAATTCGTCTCTTTTCCAATATTCGCTATGGGTGGGAGGCAAGGATGTTAATACGGAATACGCCTTTGAGCATATTTGGAATGTCACCCGCGCTCAAATTGACGATTTTATCGTCAATCATGGCTCATCGGATTATGTGATCCCCGAGGATATCCTTACCTGGCCCGCTCATGGTCCCCATGGTTATGCGGAAAACCTGGCTCCATTTGTTGAAATGGTGTCCTTCCAAATGGAGGGTATAATGTAAATGGGAAATACTGGACAGAGATGGAGGCAGGGAATCAGCCTAATGATCGCAGGGGCTTGGCGGTGACTGGACCATTCTATTTCCGACCGAGGGAAACACATCCGCTCGACTTTGCCATGACCACCGTTTGGAAGTCCGACACACAGTCCGCTTTGGACCGTATTGAGGCCGCCGTGGAAGAGGTGAGAAATAAGTTCGAGGATTTCGAGGATTTCCATTTTATGACGGTCGCTGAAAACACTTCAAACCATGGGGGTCTCTTGAAGGTCTATCCCAACCCGACTGCAGGTGCTTTCACCGTTGAGGGTACAGGTCGCTTGACGGTGGTGAATGCCCTCGGCCAGCAGATGCTCACTCGCGACGTTGACGGACAAACCACTTTGAATCTGCCTGCTGGACTGTATTTCGTGAGCGTCATGAATGAGAAAGGCTACAGCGTGAGCAAGCTTTTAGTGAAATAATCAACGTTTCTCCAAAAAAGTGACTGTGTTTTATCACGGAGAATTTCTTGGACGACTCGTTTGGTCTTAGCACCACTGAGAGCTCGCAGCCCAAGTCTTTCTTGACAATGTTCGCCAGGGTTTCGCCCTGATAGCCACCATCGGCGAGAATCTTTCTGAGCCTCGGGAACCTGTCAATCATGACCTTGACCACCGATACGGCCCCGACGCTGTCATGGATGTTGGCTTCGTGGATGGCGAGGGCCATGGGAAGCCCGAGCGTGTCGACGACAGCCTGTTGCTTTCGGCCCTTGATTTTCTTGTTGCCGTCTATTCCCCTGTCGCTGTCAACGTGGTGGGAGGTCTTGACGCTCCGCGAGTCCATGATGCCAAGGCTCGGAGTGTCCTCTTTTCCCATGGAAACCCTGACCTTCTCCCTCAGCGTGTCCATCATGTCCTCAAGAACGCCCTCGTTTTTCCACTTACGGAAATAGTAGTACACCGTGTTATACGGAGGGAAATCCTTGGGAATCATCCTCCACTGACAGCCGGTTTTGATAAGATAGAGCATAGCGTTCACAATGTCTCTAAGTGGATTAATTCGTTTTCTTCTTGTGGGATCGAGAATTTTTTCTAATATTTGCCACTGATTGTCGGTTAGGTTAGTTGGATATCCTTTATTCATAACTAAGTTATTGGAAATCACAAAGTTACAAATAATTATCCAATTAACCAACTGATAATCAATAAACTAAATTATTTTTATATAGTAATATTTTCTATTATTCACAAATCAAAACAGCTTCTTATTTTGTGTTATTGTTTTTAATATCTCTTTGTCGGATCATATTTGTTGAATACCGCCGAACTTCCATCCTTTATCAGTCCATTGCCAGTGATGGTGAAGATGTCTCCATTTGAAACAAACAGTTTGTTGTCGGATTTATAATAGGTATAATACGTTGGATTATCATAGTAAGTCATGTTTCCAAAAATGCTACCTGCATACAATTTGTAAACAGCTTCGCCCGATCCAGCACCATCTTCGTATAGAAATGGGTTGTATAGCAGGAATGTCTGATTGTCAAGGATACGATAAACTGTTATTGGATTAGGAACTGAGAAACGTAACCTCCCGAAATGAGCATCGCTATCGCTATACATCCCATTATTAATGAAAAGTTCGCGTGAAGCGTAATAGTAATTTCCAATTGTAGGATAGGAAGATAATAATTCATGATTGTTAATGGCTTTGTTGATTTCATTAAAATCCGATTGTTTTCCAACACGATTCTTGTCGGCATACCAACCTATCAACCCATTACTGTTACTTCCATTACCATTTTGGTTTCCATCGTCTGGCTTAGTGCAGCCTACAATGCACAATACAAGTAGCATTATGCCCAAAAGTGTCATTCTTCGGTTCATCGCTTTTTTCTTTTTTCGGTGGCGCCGACACCCAAAACACCAAATCTATTTTGAATTTACTTGTTACATTCAAAACACACCAAAAAAAGAAGCGCGGGTATCTGAACTTTTGCCCATCCCGCGTATCAGGCTCTCGCATTGCCCACCGTTCGAGGATAAGCAACGCCATAGCCCACGCTGTTAGAATATACAGAGAAACATGTATACACTACCATAATGGGCGTTGGCTATTGCCTTATCTAGCGAACGGCTTTGAATTTGCGAGATTCGATACGCCGCAGATAAAGCGTTAGTACAACGCCATTTCTTCGATATGTTCGTCATCTGGCTTTTCAGCTTTCAGACAGATGCAAAAATACGTTTTTTTTGAAACAAAATAGAAAAACAGAAAAAAATTTCATCAATGAAAACGTCTCCTCCCCTTTAATAACTCATCCCGAAATGCCATAGCGGGATAGTATTATCATAACCATATTCAATATCATCTTTCACAACAAAGGCATCCTTAACCCCGGCGATTTGCTTCTTGCTCTTGTTCTTGCCGCCCACTTCAAAGGTTTTGCCGTTGATAAGGAAATCCGCTGTCTTTGAGGCATAAACCTCTTGGTTGATCTGCACTTGGGAAAGGAAAAAGGTCTCCCGAAGGTTACCCACATCGGGTTTCCCTTCAGAAAGAGCAAAAATGAGGTTGGTATTCCCCATGTAGAGCTTCTCGGGCTTGCCATAGTTTTTCATGCCGTCATCCTGATGCCTAAGCGACATAAGAAGGCGGGCTTTCTCCAAATAAAAAGCCAAATCCGCCACAGTGCCACGGTCGCACTCCATTGCCGCACCTATCTGAGTATAGTTAGGCTTAAAAGGCACACTTTGCGAAATGATAAACAACAACTGTTTCAACTTTCGTGAAGTAGCAACGTTCATCTTGGCGTATGCAGGAATGTCGTTTTCGATGGTTTGATTGATGACATTATTAAGACGCGTCATGTAGTCGGACTCTTTCCAAAAAGGATAATAGCCTGTTTTCAGGTAGTCATCGAACAAGGCCAAAGGACGTTCATCTGCAGGAAAAACAACCTTATGACGCAAGATGTCCTCAAACGAAACCGTTGGCAAGTCAATGCCCTTAGCCATAGCCAAGTACTCCCGAAACGACAACCCGACAAGAAGATAAGGAATGATGCGACGGCTCAAATCAGCGATACCTTTAAACAATTCAAGGATGGAAGACCCTGTTACAACTACTTGTAATTGAGGACAATAATCGTAAATCATCTTCAGTTCAGCGGACCACGATGGATATTTATGGATTTCATCGATATAAATACGCTGACCTCCTCTGCGATAAAACTCATTGGCCGTATCAAAAAGCGAATGTTGCCCGAAATATACATTGTCAGCATCAAAATACAAGGTATGGTCAATGCCGTCCTGTTTGATTTTTTGAAGAATGAGGGTGGTCTTGCCGACACCTCGTTCACCAAGAATAGCAATCATGCGGTTGTTCCAATTGATGCGATGATAAAGATAACGCAAGAAATTGGTTGGGGTTTCTGCCAGTTTTGCATAAAACAATTCGTACAGCTTTTCCATAGTTCTTCTTTTATTTTGAGACAAAAATACATAATTATTTCTAATCGGGAAATTTTTTCCTCGATTTTTTTAAAAAACGCTGTTTTTATTCCTCAAAAAAAAAGAAGAATCGAGGAGTTAATTCCTCATTTCAAACACCACGGCGTGTGGCATCTCGAAGTGACTCGGGAAATCGATGCGATAACGACCATCAGTCTCCCTACGAAGTGAAGCTTTCTTATTACTTCCTAACACCTTGATTTTACCCGTTTTGAGTTTCATGTCAGGAGCATTGAACCAATAAGTATCTGGCACAGGGCTTTCCTGCTCATCGAGAAGGAAGATGGCATACACCTTATTATTTTTTTGAGTGAAGCGGAACTTGCCGTAAGCGTAAGGATAGACGGGGCGGGTGCCATAGATTGCCTCGCCATTGACCTTCATCCACTCACCGATTTCCTTCATGCGGAGCAAGGCCGTGTCGGGAAGGTTACCCTCGGCATCGGGACCCACATTAAGAAGGAAGTTGCCACCTTTTGCCACGATGTCGCAAAGCAGATGAATCAGCTTGTTGGTGCTTTTGTATTGGTCGGTAGAGACATACGACCAAGAGTTACCCATCGACATGCAAGTCTCCCAAGGGTAAGGCAGCAGGCTGTCTGGAACCTGTTGTTCAGGTGTTTGGTAATTCTCATACTTCCCTCCTACTGAGCGATCCACGATGATAAGGTCAGGGTTGTTCTCACGAGCCATGGCTGCAATCTTAGGCATGTCCACATCCTGGATATAACCTTGGCAACCCAGCCAGGGGCGGGTTTCGTCGTTCACGCTCCATTCGGGACGCACCCAGCCTCCGTCGAGCCAAAGGATGTCGATGTCGCCATAGTTGTGGGTAATCTCTTTGATCTGCCGATAGGTGAAATCTTTATACTGCTGAAAACGTTTGGGATAAACGGTGGGATCATAGTTCACGTTACGGTCGGGTGTTGCCCATTCGTGTGCCCAATAGTCGTCGCAATGCCAGTCAGGTTTCGAGAAGTAAAGGCCCGTCCAGAAGCCTTTTGCCCGGAAAGCATCGACCACCGCGCCTGTGATGTCAGCCTGAGGATTTGAAGAGAATGGACAGGAAGGATCGACAGTGGAATAAGTAGTCTCCTTGGTGTCAAACATACAAAACCCATCATGATGTTTCGTTGTGAACACCACATATTTCATCCCGGCATCCTGCGCGGCCTCAGCCCATTTTGAGGGATCGAAATTCTTGGGGTTGAAGGTTTTATTCAGATTTTGGTAGTTGGTTTTATACTGATAATAATCCGCTCCGTCGCGGTTAATCCAAGGCTCATTGCAGATGGACCACGACTCCACCACTTCCCATTGGGCGTACATTCCCCAATGCATCATGAAGCCAAATTTCAGGTCTTGCCATTGTTGGATACGGTTTGTAATCACAGGATCGGTTTCGGGTTGCTGATCCGTTTGGGAGAAAGAGAACATCGAAATAATCGAAAAAAAAGAAAATAGGATAGCTTTTTTAAACATGGTCAACATTTTTAACGGGGACAAAGATAATAAAAAAAAACCACGACCCGCAGCAAAGTGTTGCAGATCGTGGTCTATTCACAAAATGCGAGAGCTTAAGCTCCCATCATGGTTTTCACTTCTTTAGCTTTGACCGTGTAAATACGTCCTTTTTCGTCACAGAAACACATCGTGCCGTTATGTCGGCTACGCAGGATCACCAATCTTCTGAAAGAAAGGTCGAGGCCAGTCATCAGCTGCTTGGTCAAGTCTGACACCTCGTTCTTTTTAGCATTTACTTTTACAGTTGTCATATTTGTCTAATCATTTTAAATTTCTCTTCATTATAAACCTTGACGGCATCATGGGTATTGCCTTCCGCCACGACCTCGCGGGGCACGACAGAGTTGTCGATAAGGATAAAGTAATCCACCACGGGCAGATACAGCTTAAACAAATTTCGTACCCCAGCGGAATAACGACGACGAACAATGTGTTCTTCCACGTTATGTCCGCCGTTTCTCACCCGTTCGGCGACACGTTGCAGAGCCAGTTCAGGACTTTGCAGCCAGAAATAAAGCAATTTGATGTCGTAGCCTCTCTCCTGAGCCTTTTGGACGAGCGCATGATAGGATTTGGTGGCCAAAGTGGTTTCAATGGCGAAGTCCTCGTCTTGTGAGATGAGTTTCTTGATACGGGACAACATCAGCCGCGCGGCAGTGATTTTCGCACTGTCGGGATTAAGCGGGTTGAGTCCTTTCGCAATCTCATCGCAATTGACGAACTCATGGCATTGCAACGTCTCTGGCAACACTGTCAAAGATGCGGTGGTCTTACCGGCTCCATTACACCCTGATATGATATACAGGTTAGGCATTAAAATTCTCTCTCGTTTTCACATCCACCTTTCTCAAGGGTGGAATTAAAATGCAAAAATAGGGTTTTTTTTGAATGCCGCAACATTTTTTTTCAAAAAACAGGCAAAATCGGGAAAACCAAAGGGGAAGAAAGGGAAAAGAAAAAGGGACACCACCGATGTGTGTCCCTTATGTCGGGATGACAAGATTCGAACTTGCGGCCTCTTCGTCCCGAACGAAGCGCGCTACCGGGCTGCGCTACATCCCGAGCCTTTTTGCGCTGCAAAATTACAACTTTTTTCGAAATTGCAAGAAAAAAATCTCTTAATTCTAAAATCTAAACTCTAAATCACCCCCAAATGCTCCAAAAGAATCTTCAAACCAATAAGAATCAAGATAATGCCACCAACAACCTCCGCGCCTTTCTCAAACTTGGTGCCGAACACATTCCCTATTTTCACCCCTAAGACCGAGAAGAGGAAGGTGGTGAGGCCAATGACCAGCACCGATGGCCCGATTTTCACCTGGATGCAAGCGAACGAGATTCCCACAGCCAAAGCGTCGATGCTGGTGGCGATGGCCAACAAAAGCATGGTCTTGAAATCCATGGCTCCATTATGTTCATGGTCTTCCTTACTCCAAACCGCCTCGCGGATCATGTTGGCGCCAATCAACAACAACAGTCCAAACGCAATCCAATGGTCAATCGAAGTGATGAATTGCTCAAACTGACTGCCAAGGAAAAAGCCGATCACAGGCATCAAGGCTTGGAAGATGCCGAACCATAGCCCACAGGTCATCGCCATCTTCCACGAAAACTTTTTAGTGGTCAAACCTTTGCACACCGACACCGAAAAAGCGTCCATCGAAAGCCCAATGCCAATCAAAAGTATTTCAACAAAACTCATAGACGAAAAAATGTTGCGGCAAAATTAGTTTTTTTATCTATTTTTGCGACAATAAAACAACAAATCAACATGAAATCACGCACACTCATCATCCTTGCGCTTCTTCTTTCTGTCAGCGCATTCTCTCAGAACAAAAAAGAAATCATCAAAAAAGGTTGGAACTTCGGCCCACTGCCCGTGGTGGGTTACGACGCCGACTTAGGTTTTCAATATGGTTTGACTTGCGACATCTTCAACTATGGTGACGGCTCGCGCTATCCTCGTTACAACTACAAATTCAACGTGGAGGCTTCGCGTTACACCAAAGGCTCGGGGGTGTTCCGTTTTTACAGCGACATGCCATACGTGGTGAAAGACACCAAGCTCTTCTTCGACGTGACTTATTTCTACGCCAAGAAGTACGAGTTCTTTGGCTTCAATGGTTTTGAGGCCAGCACCTACGATCCCTTCGCGGAAATGGAAGGCATCAAAAGCGGTTACCATTTCCTCAAACGTAACCAATTCCGTTTCGTAGGAAGCATGCAGCGTCCGTTTTTTGAAGTGCCCAACTTATATTGGACGGCGGGCTTGGCTTACTACAACACCCAGGTCAACCGCATCGACCTGGAAGGATACGAAAACCAAGTGACGCTTTATGAGAATTATATGAACACCGACATCATCAAGGAAGACGAAGCTCACGGGGGCAACACCACTCAGATTCGTCTCGGCATGGTTTACGACAGCCGTGACCACAACAGCGACCCGACCAAAGGCATCTATGCGGAAGCCACTTTGGTTGGAGCTCCCGACCTGATTGACCGCAAGGGCTACGGCAATTTGTCCTATACCTTTTTATGGCGTCAATACATACCTTTATATAAAGACAAGCTAACGTTGGCTTACCGCTTGGGGGCACAGAACCGCATCGCGGGAAAGACCCCATGGTATATGATTAACAACCTGAACACCATGTTTTTCCAGAAGATGTACACTGAGGGTTTGGGCGGTGCTGTCACCATGCGCGGCGTGAACCGCAACGGCGTCATCGGCGAAGGTTTTGCCTTTGCCAATGTGGAGTTGCGTTGGCGCATCATCGGCTTCCAATTCATCAACCAGAACTGGCAGGTGGCTTTGAATCCCTTCTTCGATGCTGGCATGGTGACACAGAAGTTCCGTGAAGTCGAGATGAAAAATGCTGACAACGGTGGTGTCATCCTCCACGACCTTGCCTTCGACAGCTACAGTGGCCAAAACGAAAGCATCCATACCAGTGCCGGTCTCGGCTTGAAGCTCATCATGAACCGTAACCTCATTGTCTCGGCAGAGATGGGTCGAGCCCTCGACAACCGCGATGGCCAGAAATTGAAGACCTTTATCGGGTTTAATTACATCTTTTGAGAAGTCGAAGGAGAAAAATAAGAATTGAGAGGATAAAGCTACCCCGCCAGGGGTTTAATCTCGGTAGAAAAGACCCAGCGTAGAACCCTCCCCCTATCCGCTATGAAGAGGGGACTGGGGAGGGAGGTCTATACGTTAAAACAACTGATTTAACCTCAGTTCACGGTATTGTTTCCGCAGCTTGGTCTTGAACGCCCAGCGGATGTCGGACACCATACGGCGCACCAGCTCACGGTAGTCGTACCAGAAGTCGTATGAGAAGAACAGCAGCACCGAACCACCCAAAGCCCAATACCAAGGCAGCGAGCAGAACAAAGCTATCGTGCCGCCGATAAACACTAAGGGGAACACCAGCAGCTTCCCTGCGAAACACACCGTGTTGCCCCAAGCGGGGTCTTTCAATTTCGACTTGATGATCATGGTAGGCACCCACACGATGGCATTGACCACCGTGGACGCCAAAAAATAAGGCAGGCCTATCAGCGCCACCATCATCTTCCATAAAGAATTCAGCAACGGGCGTTTCTTCGCTGTTGAGGTGACCGAGATTTTGTTCTCCACACGACTTTTTGCAAATGTCATGACCCTATCGAACAACGACTTCGCCTCTTCGGGTTTCTTCTCCTTGAATTCTTGTATCTTCTCAACCGTGTCCTTGTTACGAAGCATCTTCTTGTATAAGCCGCCCGAGCGTTTTTCGTTCTTCATCTTCACAATTTCCCAAGTGGGGTCATAGTCCTCATCATCAGG
>JAEEGJ010023112.1_pt1 | contig 13092 bp, 14 predicted proteins | sample 8958761 | NCBI WGS metagenome assembly JAEEGJ01 (sample SAMN16246546, study PRJNA631951) | gut metagenome | biome: gut microbiome; feature: rumen; material: RS-attached | host: Bos | place: Iran: Karaj | collected 2018-10
ATCAGGTGTAATTTGAGCCTTGGCCGCAAAGCGTGCACGACGAATGCTGGCACCTGAGCCAATCGGGTCGGCCCATTCCTGGGCACCAAAATAGTGACCAAAGTCAACCTGCACTCTGGCGTCAAACCAGAACTTGTAGTCTTTTTCCTTGGATTCGAACACCAAGATGCCGTCGCGGCTAGAACTCTGCAACGTCTTGACGTCCACTGTGTTGCCATACTGGTCGACAGCTTGTTTCTTGTCGGCGTTCTGTGCGAAGGCCATTGAACCCAAAACGAGGGCGGCCAACATTAATACAGTCTTTTTCATTGTGAAAAGTTTTAGTTATTAAATAGGTGAATTTGCGTTTTTACAAGAGGCAAAGGTAGAAAAAATGTGAATTACAAGAGAAAAATTGTATTTTTTTGCCATTTTGGGAATCAGATGAGAATAATGGCATTATACACGGACACTTGAAAGAAAATCTCTATTTTTGCAGCAAAATTTGGGAGGAACAAAAATGAAAATCGCAGTGGTAGGAGCCACCGGAATGGTCGGCTCAAAAATGCTTAAAGTGCTTGACGAACAAAAGGTTCGCATAGATGAATTGATTGTTGCCGCCTCGGAACGCTCCGTGGGCAAGGAAATCGTTTTCCAAGGCAAGACCCATAAAGTCGTCAGTGTTGACGATGCCATTGCGGCCCGCCCCGACATTGCCATCTTCTCGGCGGGTGGTGCTGCCTCCAAGCAATATGCGCCGCGCTTTGCCGAACAAGGCACCTTCGTCGTCGACAACAGCTCGGCATGGCGCATGGAGAAGGGCGTGCCTTTGGTTGTCCCCGAAATCAACGCTGACACTATCACTAAGGACACGCACATCATCGCCAACCCCAACTGCTCCACCATACAGATGGTTATGGCCTTGGCGCCCATACATAAGGCATACGGCATCAAACGTTTGGTCATTAGCACCTACCAAAGCGTGACCGGCAGCGGCGTGAAGGGGGCCTATCAACTCAGTCGGGAAGAAGATGCTCGGCGCTCAGCCTATAGCAGCATGCCTGGTGCATTTCCTGCTGGTGCCTATCAATTCCCCCCTGCCTATCCGCATCAAATCTACTATAATGTCATCCCGCAGGCTGGCGACTTCGTCGACAACGGCTACACCACCGAGGAGGAGAAACTGGTGAACGAGACACGCAAAATCCTGCGTGACGACCATATCGCCATCACTGCTACGGCCACTCGTGTACCCGTGACAGGAGGCCATAGTGAGGCGGTCAACGTGGAGACAGAAAAACCTTTTGAAATCGAAGATGTCCGCAAACTGCTGGAGGCCATGCCTGGGGTCATCGTGCAGGACGACCCTGCCAACAGCATCTACCCCATGCCCCTCTATGCCTTCGACAAGGACGAAGTCTTCGTGGGGCGCATCCGCCGCGACTATAGCGTCGCCAATGGTTTGAACCTCTGGGTTGTCAGCGACAACATCCGTAAAGGCGCAGCCACGAATGCGGTACAAATCGCTAAATACCTTATAGAAAACACGATACTGCTCGATTAACCGTCATTGCGAGCATTGACCCGCAATCTCCTAAGCATAAAGGAATACTTTCGCACTTAGGAGATGGCGTTCCGCTTTCGCGGAATGACGGTCCCTCCGCCATGACGGTAAAGACGATAGTCCCATGTGATTCAAGCATTCATGAAAGTCTTTGGAAACATCATAGAAACCCGCAACATCCCTCACGCCATAGTCACCATCGGCACCTTCGATGGTGTCCATCTTGGCCATCAGGCCATCTTCAACAAGATGAAAGCATTGGCACAAGGCATTGGCGGCGAGACGGTTGTGGTCACCTTCCATCCCCACCCTCGTCAAGTACTCAACATCGACAGCTCCAACCTGCGTTTTCTCTGCACTCCAGAGGAAAAACTCAAGAAATTTGAGGAGTTCGACATCGATAACGTGGTTATCATCAACTTCACCAAGGAGTTCTCGCGCACGCCCTCCGAAGTGTTCATCAAGGACTATATCATCGACAACATCAAACCCGCCTACATCGTAGTGGGCTACGACCATCACTTCGGCAAGAATCGCATGGGCGACTTCGACCTTCTCACTGACCTGATGAAGAAATACAATTTCAAGGTGGAACGCGTTGCCGCACAAGATGTTGAAAACATTGCCGTCAGTTCGACAAAGATCCGCAACGCTTTGGCCGTGGGCAATGTGAAAGGTGCCAATCGTCTGTTAGGTTACACCTACTCCATTACTGCCGAGGTCGTGGTGGGCAATAAGATCGGCCGCACCTTGGGTTTCCCCACTGCCAACCTTGAGTTACCTAGAGAATACATGCTCATCAACAACCGTGGCGTATATGCTTGCCTCGTCGACTACGAAGGACAGACCTACAAGGCCATGGCCAACATCGGGCTCCGACCCACCATAGGCGACCGTAGCGAGGACAACCCCATCATTGAGGTCAACCTGTTCGACTTCGACGGCGACCTCTACGGCAAGCAGATCCATGTACGCTTTATTGACCGCATCCGTGACGAAGAGAAGTTTGAGGGACTGGACGAGTTGAAGGCGCAGTTGGAACGGGATAAGAAAGCAGTTAGGAACCTTTTAGACCTTGATCTTTGACCTTGACTATGACCGCTTTACACCATGTGGGAGCGGTCATAGTCATGGTCATAAGCCATAGTAAAAAAATGAAAATCTTATTACTGACCATCGGCAAAACGGACGAGGACTACCTCATCACTGGCATCAAGAAATATGTAGGCCGCATAGGGCATTATGCCTCGTTCGAGATGAAGGAAATTCCTGACCCGCGCAACCGCAAGACCCTCAGCGAAGACCAGCAGAAGAAGGCCGAGAGTTTCTTGCTTTTACAACAGCTGCAACCCGGCGACCAGGTCATCCTTTTGGACGAAAACGGCAAGCAACTTACATCCGTACAATTTGCAGAAAGCCTTGAAAAACAGATGGCATCGGGGGCCAAGAGGCTGGTCTTCATCGTAGGCGGGCCTTACGGCTTCGCGCAAGAGGTGTATGACCGCGCCAACGCCAAAATATCGCTCTCGCCCATGACCTTCAGCCACCAGATGGTACGCTTGGTTTTCGTCGAGCAACTCTACCGTGCCTTCACCATCCTGAAAGGCGAACCTTATCATCACCAATAATAAATCCGATCATTCTTCGTTCATTCCCAAAACAGAAAAATATGAAAACAATTAAATCCATCCTCATTCTTTGCGTGACGCTTTGTTTCGTCACTTCGTGCAGAAAAGTCGACATGACGCTGGTGCAGAAAACCGTTTTCGAAAACGCCAACATCACTCAAATCAAAGCTAGCGACGCCTGGCGCGTGACCGTGGTCGCCGACACCAGCACCTACGTTGAATTGGATTATTCCGCCTATCTCGAGGAAAGCCTTAGAGTGCAGATGGAAGGCCACGAACTCCAAATAGGATTCAAGGACCACACCTACCCCGTCATCGGATCCGCATATCGCGCCACAGTACATATCGCACAAATTGAAAAGATAGATGCCGACGATGGCGCAAAAGTGCAATGCGAGGGCGAGTACGAGGGCGACAACCTCGACATCAAACTCAGCGATGCCGCACAATGCACCGGCTTGGTCTTTACAGGCCAGCATTGCAACATCAAGATGGAAGACGCCTCGGTGTTTACTGGCTTCTGGTTTGTTGGAAACACATGTAAAGCAGGGCTGGAAGACGCCTCTCAATTCAACGGAGAAATTAAGGTCATCGAACAACTTGACGTTGAGTTGGACGACGCCTCACGCTTCGTCAACAAAGGCGGCGAGACCGCCTTGGCCAACCTCAAATTGTATGATGCCAGCCGTTTGAACATCGTGGAGACCTTAGTCAACGAGATGCACGTCGAGATTACCGACGGCTCCGAAGCCACGGTGTGGGTCGACGGCCTTTTGGAAGGCTGGGTGAGAGACGCTTCAACCTTATATTATAAAGGCCATCCGCAGATGCAAGTCGACTGTGGCGACGGTTCTTTCGTCAGACCCATCTGATTTTGGCCTGAATTTTGCTATTTTCATCCCTCGTTGCGCCGAAGCAACTGAATTATTACTAATTTTGTCAAAAATTTCATTCAATGAAAAAGACTGTTTTGTTCATCGTCGCCATTCTGTTTGCGACTGTCACTTTTGCCCAGTCGAACCTTCCCATCAACGCCAAGACGGAAAAGATTTGTTTCCAGAAAGTCATTCCTACCGTAGGCTCTGAAGATGAGGTGTTTAACCGTATCTACAGCCAGTTTATGAACTCCTATTACCGCAGTCCCTCGACCATTTTGCAACAGAATGACGGACGCACCATGAAGGGTAAGCACCAATTCCAGCTCGACAATGGCGACCCCGTCAAATCGAAGTGGCCTTGGATTACCTACTACTTCACTATTGAGGTGCGCGAAGGCCGTGTACGCTACACGCTTACCGATTTCATGCAGAAGACCCAGAGCAACCACCCCTGCGAAGAATGGATGAACAAGGAAGACCCGCTGTATCAGCCGGTTTGGGACAGGTATCTGATCCAAATTGCCGAGTTTGGCACCGATTGGGGGCAGAAGTTCGAGGAGAGCCTCGTCCCTGAAAAAGTGATTGAAGAGGAAGAATGGTAACAAAATAAAAAAGCCCATAGATTGACTTCGTCGAATGCGAAGCATTTCCCGAGGGAATGACATGGGCTTTTCAAATGGCAAATTAAATGGCTACTCGCGAACGCATAAAAAAAGGCTTTTCAAAACTTCTCAAAGAAGAGAAGTTGAAGTTGATTGCCAACTATTTTGAGAACCCGGGCGAAGTCATTAGCCTACTGAAAAGCTACTGGCATCCCGACTCGAAGCAACAGCAGCTTTTTGACGAGTTCAGCGAGAACACCATCACCAATTTCTTCATTCCTTACGGCATTTCGCCCAATGTGACTATTAATGGCAAAGACTATGTTGTGCCGATGGTCATAGAGGAAAGTTCCGTCGTTGCGGCGGCTTCGGCTGCGGCCAAGTTTTGGGGCGAAAGGGGCGGCTTCCATGCCGAAGTCATTGACGTGCGAAAGGTAGGACAGGTGCATTTCGGTTGGAGTGGCGACAAGGAGAAACTCTTTGAACTGTTCCCCGAAATCGAAAAACGCCTTTTGGCTGACACAGATGCCATGACCGAGAAAATGCGGAAACGCGGCGGCGGCATTCTTGGAATGAGACTCATTGATTACACAGAGCAAATCCCTGATTATTACCAGATACGCGTTGAGTTCAACACGGGCGACGCAATGGGCGCCAATTTCATCAACTCTGCCTTGGAGCAGTTTGGACACAGCTTGCAAGACTTTTTTGCCGAGCAAAAGGCTCTGCCCGAAGACCTTCGCAAAGTGGAAATTATCATGACGATTTTGTCGAACAACACACCCGACTGCCGCGTGAAAGTTTGGGTGGAATGTCCTGTAAGTCAGCTGGATGGCATCGATGAGCACCTTTCGGGTGAAGAATACGCCAAGAAATTCAAGAAGGCAGTCGACATTGCCCACATCGACACCGACCGCGCAACAACCCACAACAAAGGCATTTACAATGGCATAGATGCAGTGGTCATTGCTACGGGCAACGACTTCCGCGCCGTGGAGGCTGCTGGGCATACTTTCGCTTCACGCAACGGACATTACGAGAGCCTTTCTACGGCCACGATTGAAAACGGCATCTTTCATTTCGAGCTGGAGGTACCAATGGCTTTGGGCACCATTGGCGGCTTGACCAGTTTACATCCGTTAGCGAAGAAAACGCTTGAACTTTTAGGCAATCCCACTGCCCCCGAACTAATGATGGTGGCCGCTACAATGGGTTTGGCCAACAACTTCTCCGCTGTGCGCTCCCTGACCACCAAAGGTATCCAGGCCGGTCACATGAAGATGCACTTGAACAACATCCTTAACCAGTTGAATGCCAGTGATAAGGACAAGAAAAAGGCACGGGAATACTTCAAGGACAAGACGGTATCTTATGCGGCGGTGGAACAATTTTTAGACTCCCTGAAAAAATGAGCCATTACCAAGCCCACGGAAAATTCCTCTTGACGGGTGAATACCTTGTTCTGAAAGGGGCTTTGGCTTTGGCGTTACCATTGAAATTGGGTCAAAGTCTTGAAGTTGAAGAACTTGATTCAAACAACAATCGTTTGCATTGGGAGGCTTTTCGGCCTGATGGGAAATGGTTTTCCGTGACTTTGGATTGTGAGAATCTGTTGAATTTCTCTACGGATGACGCTGAAAAGGCCAAGAAACTATGTGAAATCCTCCAAGCTGTCAAACAATTGAATTCCAAGGCTTATGAAGGCAACGATTTGAAATTCACTACACGTTTGGACTTCGATCCGAACTGGGGTCTCGGCAGCAGCTCCACCCTGATTGCTAACCTCGCAAAATGGGCCAATGTGAATCCATACGAATTGTTAAAACTGACTTTTGGTGGATCGGGCTACGATTTGGCCTGCGCTACGGCGGAACAACCGATTTATTATCAATTGGTTGAGGGCAATCCGAAAGTGGAAACCGTTGATTTTAATCCGTCTTTTGCTGAACACCTGTTTTTCGTCTATCAAGGCCAAAAACAAAGCTCGTCCAAGGAAATCAAAGCGTTTTTGGAAAAGACAAATCCTGCTGATTTACAAAAAGATATAGAGGTGATTTCGGAAATCAGCCGTGTTGTGCCGAAATGTGAGAGTTTGGATGAGTTCGCTATGCTCATGCAATGCCACGAACGAATCATCGCCCGTTGCATCGGACAAGAACCAGTCCAAAAGCGTTTCCCCGACTTTGAAGGCGTGCTGAAATCCTTGGGCGCTTGGGGCGGCGACTTCATCCTTGCCGCAACGGAATGGGACGAGGGTCAGGTGAAGACCTATTTCCAAAAACAGGGTTTGGAGGTGATTTTCAGGTATAAGGACATTGTAAGGTAACATTTGCGGCATGTGTTGGGATAATATGGAGGAAATTACCACAGAACAGGTCGGATTGTATCCCAATCCCGCCAAAGACGTGGTTCGTGTTGAAGGAATCCAATTAATTTCCTATCTTCGCGGCCTGAAAAGACGCAAGATATGGAAAACCTATATAAAAGCGAAACCTATTGCAGCCCTGTGCCGAATGGCTTTCAAGGCCGAGTGGGCTGGCAAAGCCCATCGAACATTGCCTTGGTGAAATATTGGGGAAAGAAAGGGAAACAAATTCCTCAAAATCCGTCAATTAGCTTTACTTTGTCGGAATGTTGCACTGAAACTTTTGTTCAATATGAGAAGGCAGAGCGGTTTGGTTTCAAATTCTTCTTTGAAGGGCAAGAGAATCCTGCTTTTGGAGCAAAGATTGAAAAGTTTCTGCTTGACAATCAGGCGTTTTTCCCATTTATCAACCATCTGAATTTGAAGGTCGAAAGCCGTAACACCTTCCCACATTCCTCGGGTATTGCTTCCTCGGCTTCGTCAATGAGTGCCTTTGTGTTGTGTTTGCTTGATATTGAACATCAACTTGATGGAAACGATTTCGTTGATGCGCAAAAAGCCTCCTATTTTTCACGTTTAGCATCTGGCAGCGCGGCACGCTCGGTGTATCCCAAAATGGCACTTTGGGGTGCAACAGATTGTTACAAAGGAAGTTCAGATGAGTTTGCCGTTCCTTTGGAAAACGACATTCACCCTGTTTTCAAGACCTATCGCGACAGCATCCTGATTGTCTGCGGCGAGGCCAAGTCCGTTTCTAGTCGCGCTGGTCATGGACTAATGGAGGAAAATCCCTATGCCCCAGCGCGTTATGCACAAGCCAACGAGAACATCAAGAACTTGCTGGCTGCCTTGAAATCGGGCGATTTGGACACCTTTATTAATATCACCGAGTCGGAAGCCTTGCAACTCCATGCTTTGATGATGTGCTCCAATCCATCATTTATCTTGATGAAACCCAATACATTGCGTATCATCGAAGAAGTTAGGAATTTCAGGAATGATACCAAAATTCCACTATGTTTCACCTTGGATGCAGGTCCCAATGTGCATTTGTTGTACCCAGAAAATGAGGAGAAAAAAGTGGAGAAATTCATCAAGAATGAATTGATAACGTATTGTAACCAAGCTCGTTGGATTGTCGACCATGTGGGCATCGGGCCGAAAAACCTGCTGTGATGAGAGAACATTACTATAGCAAAGTTATCCTTTTTGGCGAGTATTCGATGATATTCGACAGCACCGCCTTGATGGTACCCTTGAAGAAGTTTTCGGCGCAATGGCGCTTTGCTTCTCATCTGGAAGCCAGCGGTGGCGCGGCTTCCAATGCCAGTCTGCAACGTTTTGCTGATTACCTTTCTACTGAACAGGGTTTGAAGGATATTGTTGATTTGCAGCGATTTAATCATGAACTTTATTACGGGTTGTTCCTCTCTTCCAACGTGCCTTCGGGTTATGGCTTGGGTAGTTCAGGAACCTTGGTGGCGGCGGTTTACGATGGTTATGCCAAGCAAAAAATTGACGACTTTCTGCAACTGAAAACGCTCTTCGGCAAGATGGAGAGCTATTTCCACGGTAGTAGTTCCGGCATTGACCCGCTGCAATGCTATTTGGGCAAACCGTTCAAAATCACGCCAAAAGGTGTGCAGTTGCTTTCGGATGATTTCTTGAGAAAGGACATCCACATCTGCTTGATTGACACGAAGATAAAGAGCAATACCAAACCTTTGGTCAACCATTTCAAGAAGCAACGCTTGAATCCGAGGTTTTATAACCGTTTCCAAAAGGAATACACGCCTTTGGTGAAAACTTGCATCGGTAAGATGATTGAGGGTGACAAGGAGCTGTTTTTCAATACATTGAAGCAGCTTACTAAAGGCCAGTTGGAGTTCCTGCGCCCAATGATTACCGATAATACTATGGATTTGTTCACCACCGAATATGACTTTAATTTTAGTGTAAAGGTTTCAGGTTCAGGCGGTGGCGGCTATGTGTTAGGCTTCACGGACGATGTTCAAAAAGCCTCCGGTTTGCTCACGGATTTTGAGGTGATTTGGATTTGATTTCCTATTTTTGCAGCCCCAATGTCAACCCTCCGCAACATAGAATCCAGGATAGAACGCACCTTGACCTCGGTCATCGACTTTTTCTATCCGCCTTTCAGCAAGGTGATGAGTCTTGAGTTGTTCCGTTACGGTGCCTGTGGCGGAATGAATTTGGTTTTGGAGTGGGTGCTGTATTACATCTTTTATCATTTTGTCTTCAAAGGCCAAATCTTTGACCTCGGCTTCATTGCATTTACTCCACATATCGCAGCTTTTGTGTTCAAGTTTCCCATCACTTTCCTCACGGGGTTTTGGATGGCTCGACACATCAGCTTTTCAGGCTCAACTTTACGTGGCAGAACACAGATTATCAGGTATTTCCTTGTGACTATCGGTAACATCCTCATCAACTACCTTGGTTTGAAACTTTTCGTCGAAGTGTTCCAATGGTGGCCGACCATTTCCTACGTCATCATTTCCGTTATTTGCGTGACGTTCAGCTACTTGACGAACAAGTTTTATTCGTTTAGGAAAGATTCTTGAAGCCTGACAAGATTTCCTCTAATTTCGCCCTTATATTTTTCTTTCAATTCGGCGGGTAGGAAACTGGCATCGATAAAGTCATACCATTTTGGGGCGACATCCATGAATTTTCCAAAGATGTTTTCTATGAGCTTGTCCCCAATTCCCGACGATGCCATTGCCCGAACAAAATTCTGCTTATTGATGTGTTTCTTCCTTCCGTCAAGCGTCAAGGCCAATTCCTCGTCGTCTTCGGGAAATATCAAATGCACGTTAACCAAGTCGTAGGCCTGCGAAAGCACATAATGGTCTGGCGTTCTGCTAATGAGTGAGAAATTCTTCAGATGCATGTCGGAGTTTCCAGTAATCCACGAAAACACAACCACTTCCCAGAAATTGGCCAAATCAAGCATGGGCGCAGAGGAATGGAGTTTAATCAGTTTTGCTGTCTTCTCGTATGATGACCTGTATTTGTCGAGAGTAATGCGCTCGCTAATCTGACAGAGGTCTTCCATCAAATATTTTGTGCCGTTTCGGTCGCGGTCTATCCTTTTTGTCAGATAGGCCATCTCGTCGTCGCTGAAACGAATCAGTGTGTGTGGCACCACATCAATCTTCGCAATTTCGGCAAGGTGCATGGTCAAGTCTTCCACTTCGGGCAACCATGGGAATTCGTTCGACTTCGGCTTCAGGATGTATTTGCCCCAAAGTCCCACGATGGTCAAGCGGTCAGGCTCATCTTTTCCACCCTTGTTCACATCCATCGAAAGTTTCGACTGCACGCCTGTAACAGCGATTCTGCTTAAGACCGATTCCCTTGCCAAGTCATTGATGTTGTCTCTTGAATAAGGAAGAACGGGTGCTTCAGCCTTGCCGAAGAACTTCTTGGCACATGCGGGATGATAATCCTTCTGCCCATCCTCCAACTCCTGATAACAAAATAGACATTTGCTCATGGCTCGTCCTCCTCCAATCCTATTACGCCGACTGCGCCGATGCAATCCTTGCAGCAGGTCATCAACAATCCCATGCGGTCGTTAGGATTGAGTTTCCAATTTCTTGCTGCGATGTCTAATAGCCAACCTTCAGGGATGAGTCCGTCGAAAAACGGGAACATGGTGAACGACCTGTATGGGAGACTCGTCAAAGGAAGGGTGAGGCTGATAGGTTCAGCACTTTTCGAGGCCAAATACTCCGGATCATAACAGAACAGATACCCATTCTCGTCTTCTATGAGCAGTCCAGCCTTCTTGTCACGATAGTATATTTCTGCTTTTCTCATACCTCATCGCCTCCTTTTTCTTGCTCGACAACACCAAGCTCCTTCCCGAAAAGTGCCAAAACAGTGTTTACTTTATCCATCCTCAAGGTCTTTTTTCCCTGCTCCATGTCTCTGACGAAGCGAAGTCCCACACCTGATTTATAGGACAGGTCTTCCTGCGTCAGCCCATATTGCTTCCTAAAGGCCTTAACTTGTTGCGACAACATGGTTTTTTCCGCCATAATGATATAATTTTGACGCAAAAATAGGGTTTTTATTTTTATTTTGCATCTTTTCGGGTATAATTTTATAAAAACTATACAATTTTATACCCGATAGGATGTAAAAAAGCATTGTTAACCATATAATATACCTATTCGGGTATAATTATTTCTTATTGTTTTACAAACTTTTTAATTGTAGAAACCGTTTTCCCTTGGACCTTGATAAAATAGATGCCGTTAGGCAAGTTTGCCATAGAGATGCTCATCTTATTCCCACAAACATCTTGGCAATAAACCACATCTCCAGTAAGGCTAAATATTTCTAAATGGCTGATTTCTTCTTCAAATTCAACCGTCAATTTATCGGTGACGGGATTGGGATAGACTACTAATTTGCTGTTTTGTTGCTCTTCCACTCCAATATTTGGAATAAAATTAGCCACTAAATTGGAGTTGCCTTGAACGGTGAAAGTATAACTGTTGCTGGTTGAAATTGTATCACCGTTTTCTGTCCAACCGACAAATTGAAAGCCTTCCGCAGCAGTGGCAGTCACAGAACATTCTTGGTTGTATGGGTAGGAACCACTACCTGAAACAAAGCCTCCGTTGGAAGGATTGGCATTGACGAAAACATTATAAGTCTTCGGCTCATAACTGGCTACATAGTTTGCAGATTGGGTGACATCAAACACATAGATGGCGTCTGTTGAAACCAATGTGTTGTTGTTTTTCTTCCAACCTATAAAATCATAACCGTTATGGGGAAAAGTCTTCAAGACACACGACTCGCCATAGGTGAAGATTCCTCCACCTTCAACAATACCCGCTTCTTCTGGGTCGACAGAAGCGGTGACGTTATAGCTCCGTTTGAAGAAGTGGGCTTTGATGTTATGGTCGCAAGTTACGATAAACTGATATACAGGGTTAGTGGATAAAGTAACCTCGTTTTCAGTCCATTTTTCAAAGTCATATCCGTCATTAAACTGGGCCATCAAGGAACAGGTCTCTCCGTAATAAACAAAGGTATTTCCTCCCGTGACAGACCCGTAATTGGCTGGAGTCGATGAAACGGTAACAGTATATCTAAGCGTAGCAAAAGTAGCCAATAAGTCACGGTCTTCTGTGACGACAAAGGAATAAGTGGGCTCATTGGATACTATGGTATGACTTTCCAACCAATGAACAAATTCACGCCCTTCGTTTGGAGTGGCGGTGAGTACACAGGTGTCTCCTTCATTGTACACGCCAGCACCGGTGATGGTTCCAAAATTATTGTAGGCTGTGGCCGTAATGGTGTATTGATGCTTGCTACTCGAAAGAGATTTATTTTGGGCAAACGAAGGGATTATGCTCATAAGCAAAACGATAAGTAAATAGGTTTTTTTCATACTTAATATGGTTTTATAGGTATCCGTTGCAAAACTATAGAATTTATCAATAGGATACAACAAATTCTGTATGTTTTTTGTTATCCAATCTGGCTCCAATCAAAAGTCTGCGCAAACAACTCCTTGTAATGCTCCCGCAACATCCTGTTTTCGGGTTTGGCGAGCTTCGGGTCGTCGGCCAAGAGTTTGATGGCCGCCTCACGGACTTGAGGTATTAATGCGCCATCCTTTTGCAAGTCGCCGATGAGCATTTCGATTTGTCCTGACTGCCGTGTGCCACCCGTTTCGCCCGGACCGCGCAGTTCGAGGTCAACTTCGGCGATTTCGAAGCCGTCGTTGGTGCTACACATGGTCTTCATGCGGGTCTTGCCGTCGGCGGTCAGTTTGTGGTCGGTGACGAGAATACAATACGATTGGTCGGCGCCGCGCCCCACCCGGCCTCTTAATTGGTGCAACTGTGAAAGCCCAAATCTATTGGCGTTCTCAATGATCATTACTGTGGCGTTGGGGATGTTGACGCCTACTTCAATGACCGTCGTGGCCACCATGATTTGTGCGTTCTTATTAATAAAGCGCTGCATCTCGAAGTCCTTGTCCTCCGCGGTCAACCGACCATGGCACACGCAGAGTTTGTACTGC
>JAEEGJ010023113.1_pt1 | contig 13092 bp, 10 predicted proteins | sample 8958761 | NCBI WGS metagenome assembly JAEEGJ01 (sample SAMN16246546, study PRJNA631951) | gut metagenome | biome: gut microbiome; feature: rumen; material: RS-attached | host: Bos | place: Iran: Karaj | collected 2018-10
CTTGTAGTTACCGCTGATGAGCAACTTCACATCATCATTAGGGAGGCAGAGTGTATAATGGTTATAGTCCATCATGGTACTCATGCTCTGCTCGTAGTCCTCAATCTTGTTGTCGGCAAAGCCGTCCATGTACTCGTTGCGGTTGATGTCGGACGGAGTCCAGTCAGCATTGCAATGAGTGATGGTATAAGTGTAGCGTACGAAGTTGTGCTGGAGGTCGTCAAAGCTTATCTCCACAAAGTTGTTGCTGTGGAGTATCATCAGAGGCGGTTCGCCCCAAGTACCATTGGCTTTTACCTGAATGGACTTGAGGTTTTCCACATATACGGCATTCTCCTGAGCTAATCCGCATACGCTTTGGAGCAGACATAGTGTTGATATAATGATTCTTGTCATTTCTTCTGTTTTTTGTGTGAAACACAGAGAGCATGGAGAACACAGAGCTTTTCTTCTTTGTGGAAACATAAAATTCTCTTTTAGAAATCTCTGAGTTCTTTGTGAGTCCTGTGTTTTTTGGTTTTCCAAGTCCTCTCTTAATCCGCATGAACTTAAAAACTTGTAAACTCACAAACTCAAAATTACTTACAAAATTAAGAATTTTGTCTGGTTTGCTGACCAAGTTAAAGCGAAAATCTATATCTTTGCCCTTAATTTCAAATGTGAGATTCCTTTTTTGGTATTATGCAGCATATAATTCAGATAAACGATGGTGTCACACGCCATCCTTTGTACAGGTTCAAAAGTCCAATAAATCTTGACATCCTTGCTGGTGAACAGGTTGCCATTGTCGGTGATAATGGCGCTGGCAAGAGTATGCTCGTGGATGTCATCACGGGCAAACATGCCCTGCTCATGACGGAGGTGAAGTATGACTTTGCTCCGAGCAAGGCAAAGATGGTGAGCGACAACATCAAGTACCTGACGTTCAGGGATTCGTATGGGACGACGGAGGGGGTGTATTACTATCAGCAGCGCTGGAACCAGAATGACATCGAAGAGACACCGCTGGTGAGGGATCTGCTGGCGGAGTCGTTCCGCATGGCTGAGGAGGGGCTGACGAGGAAGACCGTGTTCGACAAGTTCCTGGTGAGGGACGAGACGCCTGAGCAGGAGCAGGAGCGCTTGCGCCAGGAGGAAGAGGACAAGCGGCTGATGCATGCGGAGCTGGAGAAGGTGAGGAAGCATCTGTATGAGATTTTCCATCTGGAGCAGTTGCTGGACAAGCATATCATCCTGCTGAGCAGTGGGGAACTGAGGAAATTTCAGTTGACGAAGACGCTGCTGACGAATCCGAGGGTGCTGATTATGGACAATCCGTTCATCGGACTGGATGTGACGGCGCGCGCGCAGCTGGCAGAGTTCCTGACTTTGTTGACGAGGGAGACGAATGTGTCGGTGGTGCTGGTGCTGTCGAAGACGGACGACATCCCAGACTTCATCACGCATGTGGTGACGGTGAAGGACTTGAAGGTGGGTAGGAAGATGACGCTGCAGGAGTTCAAGGAGAGCAGCGAACCTGTGCCAGCGAGGATGCTGACGGAGGCGAAGGCTAAGGCGATATTGGAGATGGAAGAAGGAAGATGGAATATGGAAGAAGGAAGAAGTCTGATGGCTGATGGAAGAAGTCAGATGGAAGATGGTGAGGAGACTGTCATCGAGTTCAGGAACGTGAACATCCGTTATGGGGAACGCACCATCTTGAAGGACTTGAACCTGACGGTGAAGGAAGGTGAGCATTGGGCACTGAATGGTGAAAATGGAGCAGGGAAATCGACGTTGCTGAGCATCGTGTGTGCCGACAATCCGCAGAGTTATGCGAATGACATCGTGCTGTTCGGTCATCAGCGAGGCAAGGGCGAGAGCATCTGGGACATCAAGCGACATATCGGTTATATCTCGCCAGAGATGCATCGCGCCTATATGAAGGACATTCCTGCCATCGACATCGTGGCAAGTGGACTGAGCGATGTGTCAGGATTGTACAGGAAGCCGAAGCCTGAGCAACGAGCTGTGTGCGAGTTCTGGATGGACATCTTTGGCGTGAAGCAATATGCCGACACGACGTTCCTGAAGCTGAGCAGCGGCGAACAAAGGCTCGTGTTGCTGGCAAGGGCATTCGTGAAGGATCCAGCGTTGCTGATTCTGGACGAGCCGCTGCATGGGCTGGATCTGAAGAACCGACGCTTGGTGAAGGACATCATCGAGGTGTTCTGCCAACGCCCTCACAAGACGATGCTGATGGTGACGCATTATCGGGAGGAATATCCAAAGAACATTGACCACGAAATTTATTTAAAGAAGATAGTATGAAACTGATTTACTTTCATGGATTTGGTTCATCGCATGCCAGCGGAACCGTAGAGACTTTGCGCAGGGAACTGCCGAACGATGAGGTGGTGGCTCCTGACATCCCAGTTGACCCTGCGGAGGCGTTGCCTTATCTGAAGGAGTTGTGTGAGCAGGAGCAGCCCGACATGATCGTAGGTACGAGTATGGGAGGTATGTATGCTCAGCAGATGCGTGGATTCAGACGTATTCTGGTGAACCCTGCCTTCACGATGTCAACGAACTCGAAGGTGTTGAAGACGGGTGAATACCATTTCTTCAACGGAAGGCATGACGGCGCGAAGACCTTCAAGATCACGAGGGACATCATCCTGCATTTCAACCAGATGGAACGTCAGCAGTTCAAGGACATCACGCCAGAGGATAAGGAAGGGTGCTGGTGTCTGGTGGGACTGCACGACACCAAGGTGACGAACGCAGAAGCGCTCTTCAAGAAGAATTACCTTGCAGACCACGTCATCCGCTTTGATGGGGAACATCAGTTGACGGAGAAGGTGATCAAGAAGGTGGTGATTCCCTTGATTGAAAAATTGAGAGATTAAAGAATTGAAAGATTGAAGAATTCTGCCATTCTTATTTGAAGTTCGTGTAGATCACTTCGAGCTTTACCTTGTTGGCAGTTCCTCCCATGAGTTTGGCACAGTTCATGCTGAAGTCGTGGTTGAGCTTCACGATGTTTCCGTTGGAGTCTTTGGTAGGCTCCACAGGAATGATGAGCACCTTGTTCCAGTTCTCTGAGGCTGTGCCGTTCTTCTTCTCCCTCGCCATGCGTGTGATGAGACGAGCGATGTTGCTGAACTGGTAAGTGTTGGTGCTGCTGTTGAAGGTGGCAAGGTAGGATTCCTTACCATCATTGACTTGGTAGTTCTCGAAGAATCCGTCCAGATAATCGTCCAAACGCACCATGAGCACGGTGTTGGGGATGTTGAGCTTGAAGGGGCTCTCCACCACATCGTTGTAGCGTGTGAATGTGAGTTTGGCTGAATTGATGGTATCGTTCACGTCAATCTGGTCGGCTGGCAAGGTGGCAAGGGTGAAGATGCCGGCTGGGCTTTTCAGGTAAGTGACACTCTTGTCGTCGAGCAGTTTGTCGAGGTTGTAGTTCTTGAAATGGGTGGCCTGCACCACAGCGTCGGTGGCTGCAAAAGATGCCATGCCAACAGTGTCGCGATCGATGTAGTCGTCGTGGTAGCGATAGAAGATGTTGAGCTGTACGAGGTTGATGTATGCCATGGCGCCATCGCCATATTCCAACTTGAAATAGAGACCCTTACTGCATGGGTTGCCACTCTTCTGCCAAGCAGCAGTATTGGCGAAATGCTCAGGATTTGCCTTGAAATCACGGATGATTTGTGTGCCAAGGCTGTTGGGCAGACTGATGCGTATGTTGTTGGTATAGGAAGAAGTCCATCGGTCAGCATCCTCAATGGTGCGGTCGCTGATGGTGAACCACTTGGTGGCGATGGGCTCCGAGTTGGTGTCGTAGTAATCGGTCGGGTCAATGTCGGTGTAGTAGTCGGCATTGGGGTCGAGCGTCTTGTCCAACTCATAGACGCTGATCTTGAATCGCTGAAGGGAATCGCCCACAAAATCATCGATGAAAAGTCTGAGGTCAAAGCGTGTGCAGGAGTCGTTGAACACAGAGGGTTGGATAGTGAATCCTTCATCGCTGTGGAACTGTGCCATGAAGTCGCTCATGACGGTGGTGTTGGTCTCAGGGTCGGTAAAACGTCCCAGATAGGACTTGGTGGTTCGAGCCAGCACGGAGTCGCCTACAGCATAGGATTCTGTGGTGACATCATACACTTGATAGTTCTTGGTGACGAGGTCTTGTGACGGCATCATGTCCACACCAAGGGTGGCGGTGTTGTCATCGCAAGCAACCAGCACAAGCAGGGTGATGACCCAAGCAAAGAGATGTGTGAACTTAGACATGAAATCAGTTGTTTGACTCTTCTGCTATTTTACGATAGAAAGCGTTGTAAATCTCGTTGAAGTCATCTCCCTCAACAGGGTCGAGAATGGGACGGCCTAACGACTTGGCATATTCGATGATGGATGGGTCAACGTCGTTGTTCTCAATGATGACGCCATCAGCAAACTTCACGCCAATCTTCTCCATTTCAGTGTGGCCGTAAGCCTCGCTGCAGAGTTCCTTGACGTCGGCATAGTGCGCATCTTTATATTCCACGAACTTGGCGTTTTCAACACCAAGGTCTTTTTCAAATTCTTTGGGAGACACTTCCATCACCACTTTCGCATCACGGAAAGAAGGCTCGTCGTAGTATGCCTGCTTGATGTAGAAGGGTGCCAGAGCAGCAGCCCATCCGTAGCAATGGATGATGTCAGGACGCCATCCAAGCTTCTTGACAGTTTCCAACACACCACGAGCATAGAAGATAGCACGTTCGCCGTTGTCGGCATACTCCTTACCTTCCTTGTCAGTGAGGATGCCACGCTTCATGAAGTAGTCGTCGTTGTCGATGAAATAAACCTGCATCTTTGCCGCAGTAAGGGTGGCCACCTTAATAATAAGAGGATGGTCGGTGTCATCAATGATGAGGTTCATGCCCGACAAACGGATTACCTCATGCAACTGGTTGCGACGTTCATTGATGTTGCCCCATTTTGGCGAGAATGTTCTAATTTCGTGTCCGAGTTCTTGAATGGATTGTGGCAGAAGACGACCCTTCCGAGAGGTTTTATTCTCTGGAACGAAGGGCTCGATTTCTGTGGTAATAAAAAGTACTTTCTTGGCTTCCATGCTTTAGTTTGCTTCCCGTTAGTGTACGAAAAGATATGCAAAGGTACGAATTTTTCTTGAGAATTTGGGCGATTTTTTGTTTAATTAAGAATTTTATCCCTCAAAAGCAAGGCTGTATTGGCGGTTTGCCACTTCTCCGAGTTGGAAAGGCCCTGTAGGAATCTTGCGTCGCAACACATCGAGCGAGAAGTCCACACCAGCAATGATGCCATAACTGCGCAACACAGTTTCCACTGTCTTGCGTGCCAGTTCGGGGTGATTGTTCTCTTCGCTCAAGTGGCAAAGCCATACGTTCTTGATGTCCTCGTGGAAGTTTTCGGCAAGTGCCGATGCGGCTTTCTTGTTCGACAGATGCCCGTGTCCGCTGACAATGCGCTCCTTCAGAATCTCAGGGTAGCGTCCCTGGCGCAGCATCTCCTCGTCGTAGTTGGCTTCGAGGATGAGGTGCGTGCTTTTCAGGATGTACTCCTTCACGTGTTCAGTCACATCGCCCACATCGGTCATGATGGTGAAGCGGTAATCGCCCACCTCGATGTAGTAACCGACATTCTCAGAGGCATCGTGGGGAAGGGGAAAGGCTGTGATGCGGAAACTGCCAATCTCGAAAGGCTCTTCCTTGTCAATATTGTGGCGATTCTCCACAGGAATCTTTACGGAGTTCTGCCAGTTCTTGTCCATACCCTCATGGATGAGCGGTGTGGCAAAGACAGGGATGTTGTACTCCCTGCTGAGTTTGCCAGCGGCTTTGATGTGGTCGGCGTGGTCGTGGGTGATGATCATACCCTTCACCTTGCCAATCTTCATCCCATATTCCTGCATATTCTTCTTGAAACGACGGATGCTGACGCCACAATCAATGATGATGGCGTCAGATTCTGTCGCAAGATAGTAACAATTGCCGCAACTGCCGCTGCCAAGGCTAAAAAATGTTAGTGGCATCGGTTTATTCTTGTGGCAAATTAAGTGCAATGAAATCTTCGTCAAGTTGTTTCTGGTCAACGAATGATGGTGCATCGAGCATCACGTCGCGTCCGCTGTTGTTCTTTGGGAAGGCAATGCAGTCGCGGATAGAGTCGAGACCTGCAAAGATGCTCACCCAGCGGTCGAGTCCGTATGCGAGGCCACCATGAGGAGGTGCACCATACTTGAAGGCGTTCATCAGGAAGCCAAACTGCTCCTCTGCCTTTTCGGGTGTGAAGCCCAGAATCTCGAACATCTTGGCCTGCAGCTTGGGGTCGTGAATACGGATGGAACCACCACCCACTTCGATACCGTTGCATACCATGTCGTAAGCATCAGCACGTACAGCAGCAGGGTCGGTGTCGAGCAAATGAATGTCTTCGTCCATCGGGTGTGTGAACGGATGGTGCATCGCCATCAGACGCTGTTCCTCATCACTCCATTCGAACATCGGGAACTCAGTCACCCACAACAGGGCAAACTTGTTCTTGTCTCTCAGACCGAGGCGCTCGCCCATCTCCAGACGCAGTTCGCAGAGTTGCTTGCGGGTCTTCATGGCATCAGCACCTGAGAGGATGAGGATGAGGTCGCCTGGCTTGGCATTCATCTTCTCCTTCAATGCCTGCAGATCTTCTGGGGTATAGAACTTATCTACAGATGACTTCACACTGCCATCTTCCAGCACACGGGCATAAACCATACCCTTCGCGCCAATCTGTGGACGCTTCACCCATTCTGTGAGCTTGTCAATGTCCTTGCGGGTATAAGAAGCACAGCCTGTTGCGCAGATACCACCGATGTAGGCAGCATCGTCGAACACGGCAAACGTGCCCTTCTTCAACACGTCGTCCAGTTCCACAAACTCCATGCCGAAACGCATGTCGGGCTTGTCGGAACCAAATCGCTTCATACATTCAATCCAAGGCAGACGGAGGAAGTCGCCTTCAATCTCCACGCCGCGCAACTCCTTGAACAAGTGTTTTGCCATTCCCTCGAAGGTCTGGATGATGTCCTCCTGAGTGACAAACGACATCTCGCAGTCGATCTGTGTGAACTCTGGCTGACGGTCAGCGCGCAAGTCTTCATCACGGAAGCACTTCACAATCTGGAAGTAGCGGTCGAAGCCTGCCACCATGAGCAGTTGCTTCAAGGTCTGAGGCGATTGTGGAAGGGCGTAGAACTGTCCTGGATTCATGCGTGAAGGTACGATGAAGTCACGTGCACCTTCTGGCGTAGAACCGATGAGCATAGGAGTTTCCACCTCCAAGAAGCCGAGGTTGGAGAGGTAGTTGCGAACGGCGATGCAGAACTTGTGACGCAGTTCCAGATTCTTGCGCACAGCATTGCGGCGCAGGTCGAGGTAGCGATACTTCATGCGGAGGTCATCGCCGCCATCGGAATTGTCTTCAATCGTGAAGGGTGGGGTGATGGACTCGTTCAGCACATTCAGCTCGCTCACTTCAATCTCGATGTCACCCGTTGGAATGTTCTTGTTCTTGCTGTAGCGCTCAGCCACAGTGCCATTCACCTGAATCACAAATTCACGTCCCAGCTTGTTGGCACGTTCGCACAGCGGCGCGTTTGTCTCTTCGTTAAACACCAGCTGCGTGATGCCATAGCGGTCGCGCAAATCAACAAAAGTCAGCGCACCCATCTTTCTCGTGCGCTGCACCCATCCAGCAAGCGTCACCTGCTTGCCAGCGTCGGAGAGTCTTAACTCCCCATTGGTATGTGTTCTATACATATTATATATGTGTTATGTTATTTCTAATGCAAAGATAGTTATTATTTTTCAAATAGAAGCCATTCCTGAGCAATAATCAGCAGTTTTCCGCTTATGTCCTCCTTAGAACGGCAGTCCTACGGCGAAGTGGAAGGCAAAGTCGCGGTCGAAGTCGTGGTGAAGGATGGGGTAGTGGTCGCTGCCTGTGTAGGCGGGGTCGATGGCTTTCATGCCGGCATCGAAGCGGACGATGAAGAAGTTGGCGTCCATGCGGAGACCGATGCCGTAGCCCACTGCGATTTGTTTCCAGAATCTGCCGAAGTGGAACTCGCCGCCAGGTTGGTCTTTGTAGGCACGGATTGTCCAGATGTTACCGGCATCGACAAAGGCGGCTCCACTGAATTTCCAAAAGAGTTGCGCACGATATTCGAGGCTCAGATCAAGTTTGAGGTCGCCCGACTGGTTGATGAAGTTGATGCCCTTGTCCTTGCCGTTGTAGGCGCCAGGGCCGAGTGAGCGCACAGACCATCCGCGCACGCTGTTGGCACCACCAGCGAAGTAGCGCTTCTCGAACGGCAGCTGGTTGGAGTTGCCATAGGGATAGGCAATGCCCAATGCGCCATGAAAAGCCACTGAGTTGTTCTTGTCGATGCGGAAACTCTTGGAGAAGTCGAAGTCGCCGCGTACGTACTGTGCAAAGGCGATGTCGCAGAACGTGAATTGGTCGCTGGAATTCTTCTCGCCATTCATCACGTTGCAGGCGAGACCGAGGACGTTGCCCGATGTCTCGATGTTGAAACGGATGGTGTAGGCGTTCTTGCCGTAGGTCTGTTCGCGTGCTCCCAAGGAATTGTAGGAGTAGGTGTAGCCCATCTTGGTGATGAGCAGATTCTCGTAGTTGTATTTCAGGATGGCATTGGTCTTGCCGAGCGAATCCAGATACTGTTCCTTGAACGTCCTTGAGATCCAGGGCATATAAACGTAGTTGACCTCGAGCAGGTCGAAGCGGTGCTGCTCGTGCTGGTTGAGGCTGTTCCAACGGTATCGCCATGCAGCGGTGAGCACTCGACGCTGGAATTCAGGACGGTTCTGCAGATTGTATTGCAGGGCAATCTCCGAGGTGGCGTTATGCTCTGTGCCCCATTCTCTCTTCACGTATGGGAACAGGAAGCCAGGGAATCCCAAGGTGGATTCGGCACCGACTTCCACGTAGTTGTTGCCGTCGTATCCCTCCAGACCCGTGATGGCTTCGTAGGCGCCACGAATCTTGAACATGAACGATTCTGAACCGCGGAACAGGTTCTTGTTCTGATAGGAGGTGGAGAGTGCGGCACCCAAGTCGCCGGCCGAGTTCGTCGCCTCCACATCAAAGCCGAAGGAGTGGGGCTTGGCGTGATTGACCACAATGCTGCAGTCGAGCGTGTCTGTGCCAGGGCGTTCCGTCAGGTTGATGTTGGAGAAGGCGATGGCTCCCAGGCGTGTGTAGTTGGTGTAGGTGCGGCGATAGTGGTTATCGTTATACAGTTCGTTGGGCTTGACCATCGAGTGGCTGATGAGCAGGCGCTTGCGGAAGTGCATATCCTGCTGATAGAGGAAGTCGTAGCCCTTGTAGTGGACGCTGTCGATGGGCTCGTCGGGGACGGTCACGTCGGCCAGGAACTTCACCGTTCCGATAGTGTATTGCTTGTGGGGCGTCGCCTCCGTACGTCCGTTGTCCTGCTGTCGCTTCACCCGCATCAGCACATCCACCTCGGTCGAGTTCCGGGCGGTGTCGGCGCTGAACCGGATGTCCTCCTTCGTGAATTTGTAGTAGCCGTTGTTGCGCAAGTGCGAGGCGATGCGGTTTCGCTCTCCGTTCAGGGCTGTCACCTCGAACGGTAGTCCGGGCTTCAACAGTGAGTTCGCGGTGTCTTCCACCAGAATGAAGTCCCTGAGCCCCTCGTCCTCCACGATGCGTTCCACCTTCCGCATCGTGTAGCGTTCCCTCGGATGCACATTGTAAAGCACCTTCATCTTCTTCCCCTTGATCATCTTGAACTCCTCCACCTCGGCCTTCATGTAGCCCGCATTGTTCAGCACTTTCCCGATGTCCTCCATCGTGCGGTTCGCCTTCGTGCTGTCGTAGAGCACGGGTGCCTCGCCCAATCTGCGCCAGAACCGGCACGAGCGCTTCGTCGTGTCAGTGCCCGAGAGCATGTAGATCTTCAGCGGCACCCTCGCACCGAACCATTTCGAGTTCGTCTGCTGCACCACATAGTCGCCCAGCAGGTAGGTCTTCATCAACTCCTTGTCGTCGCACGTCACCGCCACGCCCGTCAGCATGTGCTCTCCCTCGGGAATGTACTTATCCACCGAGCACGACACTACGGCCATGCTCAGCGTCATTATATATATATATATGTATAGGAGACGGGGTTTCACGGGCGAATTTTACAAAATCTTTGCAAAGGTAGTGAAAAGTTGGGAGTTAGGAGTCAGGAGTTAGGAGTTTTTTCGTACCTTTGTACAAAAATAGATGCAATGATCAGCAAGAACAGGCTCAAGTATGTACGTTCGCTCGAGATGAAGAAGTATCGGAAGGCGGATAATGTGTTTGTGGCGGAAGGCCGCAAGCTCGTGGGCGATCTGCTCGACGTCTTCGAATGCACCTACCTCGTGGCGACAGCCGACTGGCTCTCTGCCAATGCTCCATGGGTGGAGCGTCAGCATGGTTTGGAGATAGACGAAGTCACCGACGACGAACTCCGCCGCATCAGTTTCCAAGAGACCCCCCAGCAAGTGCTTGCTGTCTTCCGGCAGCCAGAGTATTCAGTCGATGTCAACGAGGTGGCCAAGCAGCAACTCTGCCTCGCCCTCGATGACGTGCAGAACCCCGGCAACCTCGGCACCATTGTCAGGCTCGCTGACTGGTTCGGTATCGAGCACATCTTTTGTTCCCCAGCCTGCGCCGACATCTACAACCCCAAGACCGTCCAGGCCACCATGGGAGGCATCGCCCGCGTCCAGGTCCACTACGTTGATCTCCCCCAGATGCTCGCATCCCTCCCCACCGGCATCCCCGTCTATGGCACCTTCCTCGACGGCGACAACATCTATCAGAAAACCCTCGAAAACCGCGGCATCATCCTCATGGGCAACGAAGGCAAGGGCATCTCCCCCGACGTCGAAGCCCACGTCACCGAGCGCCTCTACATCCCAAACCATCCCGCTGGACGCCCCACTTCCGAATCCCTCAACGTCGCCATCGCAACCGCCATCGTCTGCGCCGAGTTCCGCCGAAGGACATAGCGCATTTCCCCGCGTCAGACCTTCGGGAATTACGAAAATAAGAAATCTGGGATTATTCCACGTACAGCACCAGACCCTTGAGGTATTCGCCCTCGGGGTGATAGATGTTGATGGGGTGGTCGGCGGGCTGGTGGAGCTGGTGGAGAATGCGTACCTTGCGTCGTGCGGATGCAGCTGCAGTGAAGACGGCTGTGCGGAACTGGTCTTTGTTGACGGCCTGCGAGCAGCTAAAAGTGAAGAGGATGCCACCGGGCTGTATCTTCTCGAAGGCCTTGCGGTTCAGACGAGTGTAGCCTTTCAGTGCGTTGTGGAGTGCGTCCTTGTGCTTTGCGAAGGCGGGCGGGTCGAGGATGATGAGGTCGTAGGGGGTCTGCATCTTCTCGAGGAACTTGAAGGCATCTTCAGCATAGGCTTCGTGCCGCTGGTCACCAGGGAAGTTGAGCTCGACGTTGGCTTTCGTCAGGTCGATGGCTTTCTGGGAGGAATCGACGCTGTGGACGAGCTGGGCGCCGCCGCGCATGGCGTAGAAGGAGAATCCGCCGGTGTAGCAGAACATGTTGAGGACTTTCCTGTCGCGGGAGTAGCGTTCGAGCAGGCTGCGGTTGTCCCGTTGGTCAACGAAGAAGCCCGTCTTCTGTCCTCGGAGCCAATCAACGTGAAACTTCAGACCGTTCTCCATCGCCACGTCGTCGGTGTCGCCTCCGAGCAGGAAACCGTTCTCTTGTCCGAGTTCTGCCTTGTAGGGAAGGGTGGTCTCCGACTTATAGAAGATGTTCTTGAGCTCATCGCCCATGACGGTTTTGAGTGCTTTGGCGATAATGTGGCGGTCGATGTGCATACCGACAGAATGTGCCTGCATCACGGCGGTGTTGCCGTAGATGTCGATGACGAGTCCGGGCAGGTTGTCTCCCTCGCCGTGCACCAGACGGTAGGTGTTGTTGTCGCTGTCCATCAGGCCGATGCGCTGACGCACATCCTTGGCGATGGCGAGTCGCTGCTCGTAGAAGTGCTGGTCAATCTCCTCGTTGTCGAAGGACAACACCCTGACCATGATGCTGCCAATCTGGAAGTGGCCCGTGGCGATGTATTCGTTATCGCTGGTGAAGACCATCACCTTCTCGCCCTCCTCGGGCTCTTCGCTCATGCGTTGGATGGCTCCGGAGAAGATCCAGGGATGGAAACGTCTCAGTGACTCGTCTTTGCCTCGTTTCAAGAAAATGCTTTTCATTGGCTATGTCTGTTGATTTGTCTGTTGTTCGTTTTCGTTTATTATTGTGATGGGCTCAGGGGTCTTTTCCAACACATAATCCCGGTCTCGCTTCATCCTCGCCACTTCTTCGTGTATCTGGATACATGCCCATGCATCGGTTGCGGCATACCGCTGCTGCGCCTCGGTCAGGATGTCTGCCTCCCAGTTGGACAGCTGTTGTCCCTTGGCTATCTTTCCTCCGAAAAGGTTGGCGTATATCTTTTGTAGGCTGTTGTCCTCAATACCGATGTCTTTCACTTCTTTCTGCAGCTCGACAAAGGTGCCTGGCGTGAAATTCCTTCGCTGGTTCAGTCCCCTCATGTCGTCCTGGAGGGATAGCCCCACCTTGGTGATGGTGGTGTCTTCCAACAACCGGATGATGGAGTCCGTCATTCCTATCTCGTTGATCCTGAACAGGAAGCAGGTGTCATGGGTGGAGACTTGCAGCAATGCCACCTGATGTATCTGACCCTTCTGGAACGCGGGACGCGTCTCTGTGTCGATGCCTAACAGCGTTTGCTTCATCAGGTATTCCACAGCCTTGTTTGCATCTCGCTCGGTGAAGATGACAATGATACGTCCCCCGAAATGTACGCAGGGCAACGTCTGTATTTTCTTCTTGTCGTATTTGTCTTGGATTACTTTCATGCTCACTTGATATTCTTCTTTCGATACGCTCGCTGGATTAATACTCATCCTCCTCAGAATAGCGCACTTCGTGCAAAGCTCGCTGTACATTCACGAGCTTCTGCCCCCAGCTGA
>JAEEGJ010023115.1_pt1 | contig 13091 bp, 8 predicted proteins | sample 8958761 | NCBI WGS metagenome assembly JAEEGJ01 (sample SAMN16246546, study PRJNA631951) | gut metagenome | biome: gut microbiome; feature: rumen; material: RS-attached | host: Bos | place: Iran: Karaj | collected 2018-10
AAAAGCGCCATGTTAGTTGAATTTGGCATTATGGATGCCGAAAGTGGCTGGACGCAACAGTTCCACTACGGAGCCATCCGCGACAACAACAGTAAAATGTTCCGCCTCCTTGGCCCCGACACGGGCTTCGACAGCATTGGAGAATTCAATACCGCCAAAGCCATGAGCCGTTTCTTCAACCGCCTCAACGATAGAGACTGCCTCGCAAAGACAATCATCTACAACCTCAATCCCAGTGCCAACGAAGTTGTAGCCACCATGCTAGGCAACTTCCAAGACGGCTCCGTCCCAGGAAAAATGCAGATTGGCAGCGGCTGGTGGTTCCTCGACCAGAAAGACGGAATGGAGAAACAGATGAACGCCCTAAGCCTGCTTGGCCTTCTTAGCCGCTTCGTCGGCATGCTTACGGATAGCCGTTCCTTCCTCTCCTATCCTCGTCACGAGTACTTCCGTCGTACGCTCTGCAACCTATTAGGGCGTGATATTGAAAACGGCGAAATCCCTGTTTCCGAATTGCCACGTGTGGAACAAATGGTTGAGGACATCTCCTACAACAATGCCAAAAACTTCTTTAAATTCTAAATAGCCTCAAGTATTATTAACTCCCCTTAAAACAAAGAAGCAGCTGGATTATGCTGCTTCTTTGTTTTATTCTATGTGCTTAGAATTAATATTTGATGCGCTTCAAACGATTACGCTATGAGAGACTCTTCTGAATTCTTCCTATCAGTCCTGTTAATACCGTTCCAGGACCACATTCGGAAAATTCTGTCATACCATCTTGAATCATGTTTATTACAGTTTGCGTCCAACGAACAGGTGACGTCAGCTGTTTCAGTAAGTTTGCCTTAATAACAGCAGCTTCCGTGTATGGCTGCGCATCCACATTCTGATAGATAGGACAGATAGGCTGTTTGAACTCTGTAGATTCAATAGCTTCAGCAAGCTCCACACGTGCCGGCTCCATTAGCGGAGAGTGAAATGCCCCTCCCACAGCCAACGGCAATGCACGTTTCGCGCCTGCTTCTTTCATACGAGCACAAGCAATCTGAGTTGCTTCCACCTCGCCTGAGATAACCACTTGCCCAGGACTATTATAATTTGCAGGAACTACTATTCCATCTATTTCGGAACAAATACGTTCAATGGTTTCATCATCCAACCCAATAATTGCCGCCATCGTGGAGGGCTGTGCCTCGCAAGCCTTTTGCATAGCCATAGCACGGGCATAAACCAACTTCAGACCGTCCTCAAAGCTTATGGCACCAGCAGCTGTCAAAGCAGAGAACTCACCCAAAGAATGTCCGGCTACCATATCTGGTTGGAAATCCTTACCCAAACACAACGCAGAAATCACAGAATGAAGGAAGATTGCAGGCTGTGTCACTTTCGTCTGTTTCAATTCTTCATCGGTTCCATTAAACATTATGTCAGTTATTCTATAGCCAAGAATATCATTCGCTTTATCAAACAGCTCCTTAGCTAAAGAATGATTATCGTACAGGTCCTTACCCATACCAACGAACTGTGCCCCTTGACCGGGAAAAACAAATGCCTTCATAAGTTTTTAATATTTTTGAATGAAATAATAAAATGTTAGAGGGTGAGCGAGAAATGCTCACCCTCTTTTATACATTGTCATGCCTTCTTTTCTTTTTCCTCTTCAGGAAGTAACGCCGGATCTTCATCCAGGCTCCACCATTCAGGCCACGGTGAGCCTTGCTTCTTTAAGAAATCGAATCCTATCACGGACCCCACTGCCAAAACACCGCCTAAAAAGGTGAAAATAATCAATTTCTTTAAACGACTATTGGATGGCTTATTAGGAACGACTATTGATTTCACAACAGAGAGAACGGGTTGGTCTTCCTTAACCTGCATCTCGGCCTGCATACGCTTCTTTGAAATATCAGAAAAAGTGGAAAAAGCCAAATTATACTCCGCAACCAACTGGTCACGACGAGTTTGTGCTGTAGCAGAAAGAATGCCTCGATTAGCATCGTTAAACTCGGCCAACGCCATTTGTTTATTTTGGTAATCAAGATGCACTTCTTCATAACGTTCATTAATATAAGCCAACGTCTGAGAGTGTTTTTCTATTTTAAATTCTGTTATATATTTATCCAACAAATTAAACACTGCCTCACACAGCTCGGCAGCAGCAAGTTTCTCACCCATTACACACGATAGTTCCAAAAAACCATCATTCTTATCTATATCAATAGCAATATTTCCCTTAATTATACCCAAGCATCCAGATTCATCTTCTGAAAAAAAGCCAATACGGGAAACGGATGCTGTCAATTCTTCTGAAACAGGTACTGTTACTTCCTGCTGGACATTACTTCCTTTTGACATTAATCTTTTCAACAAGACAAGCGGCCATCCATAAGTATAGGTATAAATATAAGGTGTTATGGATTTTTTCTGATAGTCTGGGTTCATGTAATAGTCGAAAAGTGAAACAGGTTCATCCCATTCCTCAAAATGCAATTCCGTATACAGTAATTCATGAAGCAAATCTGCATTTTCCAACAGTTGAGGATAAATTAACGGAGACAATGTACTTCCTCCCTCCATATCAAACGTACTCATTCCTGCCAAAGCCGCCAAAGCTGAGGCTGAGGTTGAACGACCAGAGGCCATTTGAGGCACAAAAGAACATGACGATTTATAAACAGGACGACTTAACAGCGCAAGGATTAAACCCATTACCATGAAACATGAGGTAATTACAATAATATACTTACGCTTATTCCAGAGGCGTTTGACAATCGCCATAATATCTATCGACGTTCCCTCTTCTTCAAGGTCATTATAATCGTCTTTAAAATCTACTTTCATAATACGTCAATTAGTTATTTTCAAAAAACTTATTTCGTCAACATGTTCGTAAGCGCTACAATCATATAGGCAAGTGAACTCGTCGAGGTAGCCAATGAGGCAATCTCTGACACAGAAATACTATTTTGCCCTTCTTCCTTTTCGGGAACCACTATTTCTGCACCTGGCTCTATCTTTATTCGACCGTAACGACGGGTAGCAACTTTACCATTCATGAAAATCGCATACGTCTTTTTAGGACGTGCGTTGTGAGAAAAGCCGCCTGCCTGACGAATGTAATCGCGCCAAGAGAAAGTCTTATCATAATTTACTGTATTTGGATAAAACACAGCACCAGCCACCTTAACAGTATTATTCATCTGGGGAACATTCACAATATCTCCGGCACGAAGCACAACATCTGCCTTGGAGCCTGGATGATCAAGAGCTTTCTTCAAATCAATTCCAATATTATAGCGATCTGTCAATGCATTCAGGTCAATTGTGTCACGACCTTCCAAATTCTGGTTTGCAATCATAACAGCTAACCGTTGACGTTCTATCTCCTCTGACGTAAGTACACGTGTCAATCGTGCTCCATAAATCCACGCTTCATCGGTGAAGCCACCACAATCTGCAAAGACATCCGAAAGACGTACTTCTGGTTTATCAATAATATAGGTACCTGGCGACATCACTTCACCTTCAATAGTCACATGGGTCTGCGGACGGAAATAAGTAAGACGACGTACCGAAATAATATCATATGGTTTCAAAGTCATATGAATAACTTCTGGTTTTTCCTCCAAATTATACATCTCAACCGTTCCACGCTCACGGCCGCCTCGGCTTGAGATCTGAATATTAGTCTTATCGGCACCATTTGAGAAACCACGAGCCATAAGAATGACATCTTCAAGTGTCATACCTTCACGGTAGGTAAAAGTACCCGGATTCTGAACCTGGCCGTTGATGGTAATCGTTGCATCCTCCTGCAACTCACGCAAACTATATATACGAATACGGTCATTTCTCATCAGTTTAACATTATTGCGTCCCTCCAGAGCATCAGTGACATTGAACGAGACAATGACGGGCACCCCGTTATGATCCTGACGACTTATCTGACCACGGTCAGTAAGTACATCCTCACGCAAACCGCGAGCAAGCAGGATAACGTCGGCTACTGTCATTCCTTCAGAGAACTTAAATGTACCCGGCTCCATCACATGACCGGCAATGGAAACACTATCACTCTGAATAAACTCTTCTTCGGCGAACAATTTTACCTGGTCTTCACGTACCAATTCTATGTATTCCTCACCTTTAAGTACCTTCTGTAAATCAAAGGATATGAAAACAGGCAGACGTTTTTCGTCCAAACGCGTAATCTGTCCGCGCAGTTCATAGGCACCTTCACGCAGACCTCCTGCTGTGCGAATAAGGGAGGCAACATCTTTCAAGTTACTACTAATGGCATAGGAACCTGGATACATAACAGGACCACTAATACTGACACGGTTGTCATAAAGGTCAGGATTGCTACGCACGGTGACGACATCTCCGTCTTCCAGCTTAAAGCTACCGAACTGACCGGAGGGGACATCATAAGCCTGACCAGTAGCAGAAGTATTTCGACGAACAACATGCACTTTACTACGGTCGGCATGGGTGGAAAAACCTCGAGCATAATCGAGAAGTTCCTGCACCGTCTGCCCTTTCTTCAACTCATAACGCATTGGACGAACAACCGCACCCTCGATGGTTATAATATTATCATACGCATCGACTGTTAAAAGGTCGTTGTCCTGCAGACGAAGGTTCTCATTGAATTTGCCCTTGAAAATAAAATCATAAAGGTCGAAAGTAGAAACTTTCTTTCCGTTACGATACAAATTGATGTTACGGACAGAACCCGTCTCACGCACGCCTCCAGCCATAAAAATGGCTGAGGTAATGGATGAAAGAGAAGGTATCGTGTACATACCAGGTGTAACGACCTCACCAAGAATGCTGATGCCCACACCTTTAATTTTTCCTACAGAGAGACGCATGAAGGTGTCTCCCGTGCCATCCTCACGGAGGCCAGAGAAAATTCGACCCAACTCAGAACGAAGCAACTTCTCGGCGTTTTTAATATTCAGCCCGTTCAGATAAACAGGACCGAGATTGTCCACGTTAATAGCACCATCATTACCAAGCGTGGCTACGATATGGGAAACTGTTGTGCCCCATAAATCTATAATAACCTCATCACCAGGGCCAAGCACATAACTGGCAGGAGCAGGGGCATTATAGGACGGAATAATGCTCAAGCCTTTTGAAGTGAAATAGTCATGACCATAGATATCGGAGTGTTTTTCTTCTTCCTCAACGGGAACAATTTCCTCTACGATTTCATCTCCGACACCAATGGGAACCACGGTTGAAGAGGTAGAACTAACTACAACTGGAGTAGAAACTGATTTTGCAACAGAGGATGTCTTGCCAACATTATGATTCATAACAGCATTGATCTCGGAATCCGAGTAGCCGTATGAACGAGCCATTGACTTAGCAGCGGAAATCTCTGCTGCGCTTTGTGCATAAATAGTTGCTGCAACCAAAAGGTTAAATGCCGAAAAAAGCAGTAAGAAACGGGCTTTCATCATATATTTTAATATCTTATTTACAATTCGATGAATGAACTAAATATGTTATATAAAAATTTTGGCAAAGATAGTGCTTTTATTCTATTCTGAAAAACAAATAAACTAAAAAAAGGTGAAACGCTTGTTTTTTCTCAATTCTGCATTTTTCGGCAATAAAAAATTTGGTGGAATCATAAAAAACACCTATCTTCGCAACGAAAACAATTGAGGCCGTGTCGGTGTGACTGGGAAACTCATCAAATTAATCTAAACACCGAGGTAGCTTCACCCATCCAATGGCGGGCCACGCCTGCGCAAGTCTACGGATACTACGCACGGTAACCTTGAGTCGGTGGATTACAAAGGAGGGAGAGCACTCAAATCCTGTACTTCGGAGTTTCATCGCATCAACCAGACACGGCCTCTTCTTTTTTCCCTCCTTTGAAAAACAATTCCCAACCCCAAAAATGGGAAGGAAAAGAAGAACGCAAAAACTCAACTTTCCAATTTACGGTAACGAATGCGTTTGGGTTCTTCGTAACCCTGCCGACGGAGTTTGTTCTCTTCGTATTCGCTATAGGTGCCTTCAAAAAAGACAACACGGCTGTCACCCTCAAAGGCAAGGATATGAGTACAAATACGGTCGAGGAACCAACGGTCGTGACTAATAACAACGGCACATCCGGCAAAGTTCTCCAAACCTTCTTCCAATGCACGAAGGGTGTTAACATCAATGTCGTTCGTGGGCTCATCGAGCAAAAGTACATTCCCCTCCTGCTTAAGCGCTAATGCCAGTTGCAGACGATTGCGTTCACCACCTGAAAGAACGGCACAGAGCTTTTCCTGATCGGAACCACTGAAATTGAAACGGCTTAACCACGCACGGGCATTCACCTCACGGCCTCCCATACGGAAGGTCTCATTGCCTTGACTGACGACCTGATAGACAGTCTTCGTTGGATTAATATCCTTATGCTGCTGATCAACATATGCCAACTTCACCGTCTCCCCCACCTCAAAGGAACCTGCATCGGGCGTTTCAAGTCCCATTATGAGACGGAAAAGTGTGGTTTTCCCTGCCCCATTTGGACCAATGACACCAACAATACCATTCGGAGGAAGCATAAAGTCAAGCTCTTCATAGAGGAGCTTATCCCCAAAAGCCTTGCGAACTCCGTGCGCCTCGATGACCTTGCGACCAAGACGCGGACCGCTTGGAATGAAGATTTCAAGCTTTTCTTCTCGCTCTTTCTGCTCCTCGTTAATCATTTTATCGTAGGAATTCAGACGCGCCTTACCTTTTGCCTGACGTGCCTTTGGCGCCATGCGCACCCACTCCAGTTCGCGTTCAAGGGTCTTACGACGTTTTGAAGCTTGTTTTTCTTCCATTGCAAGACGTTGGGTTTTCTGTTCCAACCACGACGAATAATTCCCTTTCCAAGGAATTCCTTCGCCTCGGTCAAGTTCGAGAATCCAACCAGCCACATTATCAAGAAAATAGCGGTCGTGAGTAACGGCAATAACCGTGCCTTTGTATTGCTGCAAATGCGCTTCGAGCCACTGCACCGACTCGGCGTCAAGGTGGTTGGTGGGCTCGTCAAGCAGCAGAATATCAGGTTCTTGCAAAAGCAATCGGCATAAAGCGACACGGCGGCGCTCACCCCCCGAAAGGTTTTCAATCTTCCAATCGGCTGGCGGACAGCGCAATGCGTCCATCGCGCGCTCAAGTGTGCTGTCAAGTTCCCAACCGTTGTGCTGTTCAATCAGTTCGGTCAGTTCGCCCTGACGCTCAATGAGTTTGGTCATTTCATCGTCGCTCATCGGCTCGGCAAACTTCAGGTTCACTTCTTCATACTCCTTCAGCAAAGCGACAACTTCGGCCGTGCCTTCTTCAACAACTTCACGCACAGTCTTTTGCGGGTCGAGTTGCGGTTCCTGCTCCAGATAGCCGACCGAATAGCCTGGCGAGAATACAACTTCGCCTTCGAAACTTTTGTCAACGCCTGCGATAATCTTCATCAGCGTCGATTTTCCCGCGCCGTTCAAGCCCAAAATTCCGATTTTGGCGCCGTAGAAAAACGACAAATAAATGTTGTTCAATATCTTTTTCTGCGGCGGAATGGTCTTGCCCACTCCCACCATCGAGAAAATAACTTTGTTGTCTTCTGCCATAGCTTTAAATTTTTGCCAAAAATAATTAAATCATCTTGCGTTGCAATTGGTTACTAAATTTCAAAATGTTAGTTTTGCGCCAAAGAAATTGTGACAACAATGAAATTCAACATAAACTTCGGCAGTATCAGCAATTTAGGCAAGGTGAAGGAACACAACACCGACGCCGTTGTTGAGTTTCCGATTGCCGACGGACACGTTTTTGCAGTTTGCGACGGCCACGACGGCGTTGAGTTCGGCGGCGCACTGGCGGCAAAAATCACCACCGAAGAAATCAAACGCTACTTTTTCGACCGCTCGTACAGCAACCTGTCGAACGCATTGACAAACGCCGTGTCGTATGCCAACTATTGCGTTTTCAATCAAGCAAATACAAACGAAAAATACAACGGCATCGGCTCAACCCTGGCCATCTTGATTGTCCAGAACGACGAAGCCTACTACGCATCGGCGGGCAACAGCCGAATCTACATCCACAAAGACGGCCAGATTGCCCAAATCACCCGCGACCACGTTGAGAACGGCGAAGTGAGCGTGCTGGTTGGCAAAGAGAAAAACATCAAATTCAGCGTCTGCAAGAACCCAATCCAACTCGACGGCAACGAGACATTTCTGCTCTGCTCCGACGGTCTGACCAGCCAACTTTCTGACAACGAGATATTTGAAGTCTTGAACAACAGCGATATGTCGTCGGAAATGAAGACCGCCCGCCTGATTGAGTTGGCGAACAACGCTGGCGGCGCTGACAATGTTTCGGTACAAGTAATTGACTTTTCAACAATGACAAAAAAGAAGGAACCGCAGGTGTCGATATGGCGCACAGTGGCCATTGTATCGTCGCTATTGCTCTTTATCATAGTGTTTTACGAGATTTACAAGCACAAGGTGAACGAAGGCGCGCCCGAGCGTCAGCCAATTGAGCAAACCGCCGCACCGACGCCAGCAAGCGAACCCGCGAAGCAAGAGCAAACGGCTGCTAATCAAACCGTTGAGCAGTCGCAAGCCGCAAATCAGGCCAACGCTCAAGCCGAAAACAAAAACGCAAAGACTGCCGAGCCTGCCACAAAACAAGCCAAACCAGTGGACGACAACAAGATACACATCCACGTTGTTGAGAAGGGCCAGAACCTGTTCCGCATTGGCCTGCGCTACAATGTGCCGCTTGCAAAACTCGAAGAAATGAACGGTGAAGCCGCCACACAACTAATTGTCGGCGCTCGGCTGAAAATCCCCGTAAAGGCCATCCACAAGATTGCCAACGGCGAGACCATTGAATCGATTGCCACACGATACGGCAACCCCGCATCAGACATCATCAAAGCGAACCAACTCTCTGACGGCGAGCAACTTGAAGTGGGCGACGAACTGATTATTCCGCTGTCGAAGAAATAGTTGAAGGACTGAAGGATTGAAGGATTGACTGAATGAATAATTTCAACCTGTTAAACTTGTTAAACCTTTCAACCTTCACCGATTCACCGATTCACCAAATAAAATGACCATTTCTGAAACTGAAGAGATTCTACCGCTGGTTGACGACCAAGGTAACGTGATTGGCAAAGCACTGCGCAGCCAATGCCACTCCGACCGCACACTGCTGCATCCTGTTGTGCATCTGCACGTTTTCAACCTGAAAGGCGAACTCTACCTGCAAAAACGCGCCCTGACTAAACGTATCCAACCTGGCAAATGGGACACTGCCGTTGGCGGACACATTGCCTACGGCGAAGAAATTGCCGTCGCCCTGCGCCGTGAAGCCAGCGAAGAAATCGGCCTGACCGACTTTGAACCAGTTGCAATCACAAGTTACAAATGGCAGTCGGCGGTTGAGAGCGAAATGATAAACGTCTTCGCAACCGTCACCGACAAGCCGCTCGTGAGCCGTAACGACGAGATTGACGACGCCCGCTTCTGGCCGCTCGACGAAATCCGCCGCTCAATCGGCAAAGGGCTGATGACCCCGAATTTTGAGAAAGAGTTTGCGAATGTTGTTGATACTGAAGCGGTTCTTGAGAGAGTGACGGGTAAAAAGTAAAGTGTAATGGCTTTCCGCCGAATCGACATTCTTTCAAATTTGTTTTTATACCATATTATAATTTACAATTCGTAAGCAAAACTTAAATTTTGAATATAATTTTCAGAAAAAAGTTTTGATTTTTACTTTTTGTTATACTTTTGGCGCACTAAAAACGTGCTGAAATGAGCAAACTGAATATTCCCAAAGGTTACAAGCCTTTATTGAACCTGACTCAAACAGAGTTGGGCATTCAACGGATAAAAGATTTCTTTCAATCGAACCTGTCGGCCGAGTTGCGGCTGCGGCGCGTGACGGCTCCTCTGTTTGTGCTGAAAGGCACTGGCCTGAACGACGACCTGAATGGCGTTGAGCGCCCCGTGACCTTCCCCATAAAGGATATGCAAGAACAAAATGCTGAAATTGTGCACTCGCTTGCCAAATGGAAACGCATGATTTTGGCTGATTACGAGATAGATAGCGGATTCGGCATCTACACCGATATGAACGCCATCCGCGCCGATGAGGAACTCGACAACACCCACTCGCTCTACGTTGACCAGTGGGACTGGGAGATGTGCATCAACAAAGACGACCGCTCCATCGATTTTCTGAAAACAACCGTAAAACGCATCTTCTACGCGATGCGCCGCACGGAATATCTTGTATATGAAATGTTTCCAAGCATCAAACCGCAACTTCCGCAGCGCATTCACTTTGTCTATGCCGACGACTTGTGCAAAATGTACCCCAAACTGACACCAAAAGAGCGCGAAGACGCCATCACCAAGGAGTATGGTGCAGTGTTTATTATGGGCATTGGCGGCGTAATGAGCAACGGCGAGAAGCACGACGGCCGCGCCCCCGACTATGACGACTGGACCACCCCGACAGGCGACGGGCATTTCGGTCTGAACGGCGATATTCTGGTATGGGACAGCGTGTTAGGTCATGCTCTCGAACTCTCGTCGATGGGTATTCGTGTTGACAAAGAATCGCTGTTGCGCCAACTCGAAATCACAGGCCAGCAGAAGCGCAAGGAACTCTATTTCCACCGCCGTCTGCTCGAAGGCTCGCTCCCACTCTCAATCGGTGGCGGCATCGGACAGTCAAGGCTCTGCATGTTCTTCCTGCGCAAGGCTCACATTGGCGAAATCCAAGCCAGCATCTGGCCCGAAGATATGCGCAAAACGTGTGATGAGAACAATATTCCTCTGATTTGAGTTTCTATTAATTATAGGTATCATACAAGGAAACGCCGCTTGATTGCGGCGTTTTTTTTGTTGGTACAACAATCGCGATACAAACCTTGCCACATCACGATTGTTTTGATTACTGAAAAAAAATCCCCCAACTAAAAATTGGAGGATTTCTGCTTTTTTGTGAACCAGCTGGGGCTCGAACCCAGGACCCCATCCTTAAAAGGGATGTGCTCTACCTGCTGAGCTACTGATTCAGTCATCTTTCCTGAAAAAGCGGTGCAAAGGTACTAGCAATATCCGTTTTTGCAAGCACAAAAAAGCATTTTTCTAAAAAATAATTTCCAATGCGATTGTTTTTACGATTCATCGGCGCAAATACGTGAATGATATCAATATACGTTAACTTTCCCTCCATCATCCTCCAACAACGATGAATATTTCACACATATAAATATCAAATGTGCATACAAATTTTTATTACCTTCGGACGCTTTTTTGGCGGCTTGTGAAGGCCAAAAAACACAGATACAATTTATTAAACATCGGCATACGAAATGCCGCAAAATTTGAAACAAATGAAAGTTGACGTATTGTTAGGACTTCAATGGGGCGACGAGGGAAAAGGCAAAGTTGTTGACGTACTCACCCCAAAATACGATGTGGTAACGCGCTTCCAGGGCGGCCCCAATGCTGGGCACACGCTCGAATTCAATGGCGAGAAATATGTGCTGAGGTCGATTCCGTCGGGAATTTTCCAAGGCGACAAGGTGAATATCATCGGCAACGGCGTGGTGCTCGACCCGGCTTTGTTCAAGGCTGAAGCTGAGGCACTTGCACAATCGGGCCACGACCTGACCAAACGCCTTTACATCTCGAAGAAGGCACACCTGATTCTGCCAACTCACCGCTTGCTCGACGCCGCCTACGAGGCTGCAAAAGGCAAGAACAAGGTGGGCACAACGGGCAAGGGCATCGGTCCGACTTACACCGATAAGATTAGCCGCACGGGCGTTCGCGTAGGCGATATTTTGCTGAATTTCAAAGAGAAATACGCTGCCGCAGTGGCACGCCACGAACAGATTCTCAAGTCGCTCAACTTCGAGTACGACCTGAAGGCATTAGAGCCCGATTGGTTCGCCGGCATCGAGTATCTGAAGAAATTCACTTTCGTGGATAGCGAACACGTTGTAAATAAGTTGCTTAACAGCGGCAAATCGGTTTTGGCCGAGGGCGCGCAGGGCACAATGCTCGACATCGATTTCGGCTCATATCCGTTCGTAACTTCTTCAAACACAATATGTGCCGGCGCCTGCACAGGTTTGGGCATCGGTCCGAACAAGATTGGCGAGGTTTACGGCATCTTCAAAGCCTACTGCACACGCGTGGGTGCGGGTCCGTTCCCAACGGAACTGTTTGATAATGTGGGCGAAACCATCTGCCAACTCGGACACGAGTACGGCGCCGTAACGGGTCGCAAACGCCGCTGCGGATGGCTCGACCTTGTGGCGCTCAAATACAGCATTATGATTAACGGCGTCACCAAACTCATTATGATGAAGAGCGACGTGCTCGACGATTTCGACACCATTAAAATATGCACCGCATACAAAATCGACGGTCAGGAAACCACTGATTTCCCGTTTGATATCGACAGCGTGAAAATCGAGCCCGTTTACAAGGAATTCAAGGGTTGGAAGTCCGATTTGACAAAAATCACATCGGAAAGCCAGTTCCCGAAAGCCTTTGCCGACTACATCAAATTCATTGAAAATGAGACAGGTGTGCCGGTGAAGATTGTTTCGGTTGGTCCGGACCGCACAGCGACGATTGAAAGATAAGTAAAGTATTGATTGTAAGGCGATAGGCTGCAGTAGAGACGCGCCACGGCACGTCTCTACCAACACCTAACACCCAATCCCCAATAACAAAAATAATGAAAACAGTCATCGAGCCGTCAGTCATCGACGGTATAATGAAAGATTTGGAAATCAACGATATAAAGACCGCTTCGATACGTCAGGTGGGTGCCATTGTGCGTGCCGCCGAAAAACAGACGGGCACCGAATTCATCCATTTTGAAATGGGTGTGCCGGGCTTGCCGCCATCGGCAGTGGGCGTTGAGGCCGAATGTGAGGCTCTGCGCCGCGGCGTGGCATCGAAATACCCGATTATCGACGGCATTCCCGAAGTGAAGGAGCAGGCATCGCGCTTCATCAAGGCGTTTGTCAACACCGACATCATGCCCGAAGG
>JAEEGJ010023116.1_pt1 | contig 13090 bp, 8 predicted proteins | sample 8958761 | NCBI WGS metagenome assembly JAEEGJ01 (sample SAMN16246546, study PRJNA631951) | gut metagenome | biome: gut microbiome; feature: rumen; material: RS-attached | host: Bos | place: Iran: Karaj | collected 2018-10
CGGGGAGGAAATCATCGCCGAGCACATCGAGAAGGATATCGGTCGGTTGGTCGATGGGAATTTTATGGCCGTTGTTGAGGCAATTGAAGCGCGGCTTGCCGGTTTCCGCAAGGAAGGCGGCGAGTTGCGTCCAGAAATCGTCGTAGAGGGCTTTTGACGCATCGGAAGCGAGCCGCCACGACCACGTGGCGGTGGACGACAGATAGAGCACGCGGCCTGCGCCGACGGTATGGGCGGCGAGCGCGGAGGCTTTGCCGCTCGGCAGCTGCGCATCCAAGGCGGAGCGAGCGGATTTTTTCAGTTCCGTCATCAGCGTGAGCGTGTTGAGGCGCGGCGCGAACAGGCCTTCCGAAAGAAGCCGCGATGAAGCCTTGCGGGAGAAGACGAATTGCGGGTTCGGCGTCAGGCGGAACGGGCCGTTGATGAACTCAACCGAAAAGGCTTTTGCAGGCAGGAGCGACGCGATGTCATTGCACAGATTTTCCACGGGGCCTTTGAGCAGGAGGCCGCCGCCTTTGTTCTGTACGAAGGAGAGAAGAGCCTGCACGGCTTTGTCGGAAAACGACGCGAAGACGCGGGTGTCGGCGACGACGGCGTCGAACGGCGCGTAGAAATCCGTGTTTTCGGGAAATTCCGTGATGTCGGAAGCGACATTTTCCGTGAAGAATCGCGGCTTTGGCTGCGGCGATTCGCCAGTAGGCAATTCGCCCAGGCGGATCAACGCAGAAGCCTGCATGGACGGCACGTCTTCATGGAGCTTCGAGAAGAACCGCCAATCCCAATCCAGCGTGTTCGCCATGTATAAAATCTTGAACACGGGAGGCTGTTCGATCTGCACGGAGAGGAAATCCGCGTCGTTATCCTGCACAGCGTCCTGCGCGTCCATGCGGAGGCGGACGACGTATGTCTGGAGGCCAGCCGTAGGCGACGTGACGGTGAATTGGACAGGAACTTTGTCGGCTTTGGCAGGAAGATGGATTTCCGTCTCTTGAAGGACGGTGGCGTTCAGCAGCAACTGGACGCGCACGTCCATGGACCGTTGGTTGTTGGCGGAGATATGGGCGGTCAGCGTGAACGGTTCGTCGCGCTTCGCCTGAAGCGTTTGTGACGGGGCGACGACAGCGATATCCAGCGGACGGACATCTTCAGCGGCGAGAACGGTCGTAATCGGAATTCCCGCGTGCGCGAAACGCTTTGCGACATCCTGCGGCGACGGGCCGGCATTGGAGCGACCGTCCGACAGCAGGAGGACGGCGCCGACGGGAACGCCGAGTTCGTCCTGTCGGAGAACATGAGTCAGAGCGCCGCCGAAATTCGTGTCGCCCGGAAGGGGCTGGACGGCGAATGGAAGGGTCGTCGGGACGCATCCATCCGCAAACAGATAGGTCTCCGTTTTAGCAAAATTCTGCAAATTATCATGAATGTCCTTTTCATTCACAATAGTTGCAATTTTAGACAAACGCGAAAGACCGGAATCATCCTTCGTGAGCATGCTTCTGGAGGCGTCGATGAGGGTAACGAGTTTGAAATCCTTCGTGCCGGGAACCTTGACGACACGTGACGGATTGGCGATAATGACCGCCAGAAGGATGCAAGAGGCGATTCTGGCGGCCACGATCAACAGTGCGAATTTGGACTGGAATTTGGAGAAGGACAAATTGGAAAAAAGGGCGGTCCCGCGGGAGCGGGACCCTCCCGAAATGGTTTAGAGTTCCGGTCCCGCGGGAGCGGGACCCTCCCGAAATGGTTTAGAGCACTTGGAAGAATTCGATGATTTCGCCGTCGAGGCCTTTGCAGAAGGCGAAGCGGATGGCGAGTTCTTCGGGCTTGGAGGGAATCGTGAAATCTGCGACGGGCTTCGTCTCGACGGCGCCAGCGGCGATGGCTTTCGCGAAATCAGCGGCGGTGTCGGAAGAGCGGAAAGCGAAATGGACGACGGTTTTGTCGGCGGGGCGATCGGGAGCGCCGTTGGCGAAGAGTTCGAGATAGTTTTCCTTACCGAAACCGATCATGCAAGCGCGGGAGTTGCCCTCGCCCCATGTGCGATAGACGGTTCCGCCGAGAGCGGTGTAGAAGGCGATGGATTTGTCGATGTCTTTGCATTGGATGGCGATGTGATGGAAACCGTTTAGCATGATTGAGTTCCTGTTGTTTTTTGATGAAGGGATTCAAGGGATTCGAGGGATAAAAGAAGAAGGGATTAAAGGGATGGAGATTAAGAGTTTAGCCCATTGATGACGATAGACAAGATTGCGCTGACGCGCAATCGGTCGCACTGGAGTGCGCCCCTCCCGAGCCGCTTTTAGTGCTTCTTGCGGCCTTGTTTGCGGGCTTGTTTGGCCTTTTTCTTGTTGGCGGCGTTTTGGGAGCGGCTAACGCCGCCGAAGGAGGCATGCGGTCGTGTGCCATAGCCGTACATTCCTCCGCCGTAGGGATTTGCGGGCATGGACGGAGCACCGCCAGGGGCACCGCCGCCGAACAGGCCGCCGAGACCGCCCATTCCGCCACCGCCGCCGAACAGACCGCCGAGACCGCCGAAACCGCCGTTGCCCATTTTCGCCATGACGGCGCGCATCTGGTTGAACTGCTTGAGCAACTGGTTGATTTCCTGCAACTGGACACCGGAGCCTTTGGCGATACGCTGGCGGCGGGAGTTGCTGATGATTTCCGGATCGCGGCGCTCTTTCGGCGTCATGGAGTTGATGATGCCTTCGATGCGGTTGAAGGCTTTGTCATCTATCTCATCCATAGGCAGTTCCGACATGCCAGGGATGAATTTCAAGAGCGACATGATACCGCCCATCTTACGGATTTTCGAAATCTGCGAGAGGAAATCGTCGAAGCCGAAGGTGTTCTGGCGGAGGCGTTCCTCCAACTTTTTCGCTTCGTCGGCTTCAAATTGCTCAGCGGCTTTTTCGACGAGGGAGACGACGTCGCCCATGCCGAGAATGCGGGAGGCCATGCGGTCCGGATGGAAGGCTTCGAGATCGACGGGGCGTTCGCCGACAGTCACGAATTTGATGGGTTTGCCTGTCACTTGATGCATGGAGAGGGCGGCGCCGCCGCGGGCGTCGCCGTCGAGTTTCGTCAGAATGATGCCCGTGATGCCGAGAGCCTGATCGAAATGCTCCGCGACGGAAACGGCTTCCTGACCGAGAGCGGAATCGCCGACGAGAATGATTTCGTCCGGCTTGACTTCGGCCTTCAAATCAATGAGTTCCTTGACGAGATCGTTGTCGATCTGCAGACGGCCGGCTGTATCTAAAATAATGGTATCCAGATTATTAAGCTGTGCGTAGGAAATGGCGCGGCGGGCAATTGTGTTGACGTTTTTCGTCTCGCGATCGGTAAAAACATCGACGCCGAGTTCCTTTGCGAGGACTTCGATCTGGTCGATAGCGGCGGGGCGGTAGAGGTCGCATCCGACGAGCAGCGGCTTGCGTTTCAGCTTGTCCTTCAGATGGAGGGCGAGTTTCGCGGAAGTGGTGGTTTTACCAGAACCGTGGAGACCGCAAAGCATGATGATGGACGGTTTCGAGACAAGATTCAGCGGCTCGTTGTTTTGGCCGAGCAGGGCGGTCAGCTTGTCGTTGACGATTTTGATGGCGAGCTGTCCGGGCGTGACGGAATTCATGACGGCTTCGCCGAGGCATTCCTGCGAGACATCCGCGACGAATTTCTTGGCGACGGCGTAGTTCACGTCGGCGTCGAGCAAGGCGGTACGGATTTCGGCCATGGCGTCTTGGATGTTTGCTTCAGTGAGTTTGCCGCGGCCTGTCAGATTTTTGAAAGCCGATTTGAATCTGTCTGTAAGGTTGTTGAACATGAGCAGGTTTTATAGGATGACGTGAGACGATAAAAGCTAAAAGCTTAAAGCCTAAAGCTTAAAGCGGGGAGAAACGATAAACGATGAGACAGACTAGAGGTAATGCGCGCCTTGGGCGGCGGTACAGATCATGGCTTCGGTCTTGAGACCGGTCTTCTGCTGGTAGAGTTCCGCAAGCGTCTTGCAGTACTGTTCGGCCTGATCGGCCTTGACGAGATGGACGGTGATGCCGCCGAAACCGCCGCCGGAGAGGCGGGCGCCGATGTGGCCGGGGATGGTTTTGGCGAGTTCGACCATGATGTCGAGCTCTTTGATGCTGTTGTCGAAATAGTTCGTGGAGGAATACTGCGATTCAAACATCAAGCGGCCGAAGGTATCGAGATCGCCGGCGGCGAGGGCTTGGGAGCCTTTTTCGACGCGGTCGATTTCGCCGACGACATGCAATGCACGCAGATAGGCGACTTCGGGCAGTTTGTCCTTCGCGGCCTTCAGCTGTTCGGGCGTGACATCACGCAACGCCTTGACGCCGAGAATCTTGGCGGCGAGTTCGCAGGCTTCGCGGCGTTCGTTGTATTCATTCGTGAGATTGTGCTTCACCATGCAGTTTGCGACGACGAAAGCGGTTCCCGCGGGAATCGGAACGTTGTGGACCTGTAGCGTGCGGAAATCGGAATAGACCAATTGGTTTTCCTTTCCCATGAGGGAGGAGACTTGATCAAGCAGACCGGTCTTCGCGCCGACGTAGTTGTTTTCGGCGGCCTGGCCGATGAGAGCGCGGTTCTTCCAATCGAGGCTTAGACCCGCAAGTTTCTCGATAACAAGCACAAAGGCCATTTCCAAAGCGGCGGAGGAAGACATGCCGGCGGACAGCGGAACGGTGCCTTTGAGCGTCGCTTTGAAGGCGGGAACCGTATAGCCGCGCTTCTGGAATTCCTGCACGACGCCTTTGACGTAGTTGGACCAATCGCCTTTTGTTGGATTGTCGAGCTTATCGAGATCGAAGGTCTTGGTGGAATTGATGACGAGATCGTAGAGTTCGCAGGTTTTTCCATCGACTTTCGCGGCGGCGACGGTCATGGCGCGATCGACGGCGACAGAGAGGACGGTGCCTTCGTTGTAGTCGGTGTGGTTGCCGAGAATTTCAAGACGGCCAGGGGCTTTCGCGACGACGGTGGCTTCTATGCCGAAGTGGTTTTTGAAGGAAGTTTTCATAATGAGAAATGAGTAATGAGTAATTAGATGACGGAGTGGAAGGCTTTGAGGTTGGCGTCCACGACGGCTTGGCCTTTTCGTTCGAAGAGGGAGGCGATGGTCGCTTCGAGCAGCGACGGATCGAAGCCGAGGAACGGGGCGGCGGCACCGAGGAGGACGATGTTCATGGAACGCGGGTTGCCGAGATCGGCGGCGATTTTGTCGGCATCGATGACTTTGGAGCCTTTGATGGCTTCGATGGCGGCGATGATTTTTTCGACTTCCGGATAGTCTGGAATGTTGATGATTGGTTTGGCGTTGGAGATGATGATGCCCGTGGGAGAGAGCGAATCCAGATGGCGGAGGGCTTCCATCGGTTCGACGGAGATGATGAGATCGGCCGTTCCGGGAGCGATTAGATCGGAGAAGATCTGTCCGGAGGAAAGGCGGAGATGCGCTTCGACGGCGCCGCCGCGCTGCGACATGCCGTGGACTTCAGGCTGCCTGACGTTGAGGCCGGCCTTCAGGGCGGTCTGCGCGATGATCGTGGCGATGGTCAGGATGCCCTGCCCGCCGACGCCTGCAAGAATGATGTCTTTTTTCATTTTTCTATACCTTATATATATAGGGAGATTTTTGTTTTTGTGCATAGCCGCAGGCGGGACGCCGGGCGGCACATCCTCGGCCGCAGGCGGGACGCCGGGCGGCACATCCTCGGCCGCAGGCGGGACGCCGGGCGGCACATCCTCGGCCGCAGGCGGGACGCCGAGCGGCACATCCTATTTTTTCCGGCGGAGGGTTTGGATGCATTCGCGGCGGCAGACGATGACCGAAAGGCCATCGTAGTTGAGTTCCGCCGTGATGGTTTCGACGTTTTCAGCGTGCTTTTGCGGCAACGGCGTGATGACTTTGATGTGATCCGGATTGACGCCCAAGCCTGCGCAGATCGTTTCGAGACGGCCTGCGCCGATGGAGGTTTGGCCGCCCGTCATGCCTGTTGTGCCGTTGTCGAGAATCATGACGGTGATGTTGGCGTTTTCCCAAACGGCATCAAGAATGCCTGTCATGCCAGAATGCGTGAACGTGGAATCGCCGATGACGGCGACGGCCGGATGGATGCCTGCGTCCGCGGCGCCTTTCGCCATCGTGACGGAAGCGCCCATGTCAACGCAGGACGAAATCGCCTGGAAGGGCGGCAGCGCGCCGAGCGTGTAGCAACCGATGTCACCGAAAACGCGCGGATCTGCGAATTTACCAATGGCTTCCTTCAACGCGTTGTAGGAGCTGACGTGCGGGCAGCCGTCGCAAAGACGCGGCGGACGGACTTTCACAAGATCCGGAATCGCAGGGGGTTCCGCGACCTTCAAATCAAACGCTTTCGCGACAAGATACGGATTGAGTTCGCCCGTGCGCGGCAGATGACCGGTCAGGCGCCCCATGATGCGCGGGTCTTCCAACGGGCCGCGAAGCTGTGATTCGACGAACGGGGCGCCCTCTTCCACGACCATGATTTTGTCGCATTTATTTAATAAGGTAGAAAGTTGCTTCTTCGGCAGGGGGTATTGGGAGATCTTGAGAATTGGATGCGGGCAGTTGCCGCCGAAGGCTTCCATGACGTAGTTGTATGCGATGCCCGTCGCGACGATGCCGAGGGATGTATCCGCGCCATCGGTCAATTTGTTGAACGGCGATTCTTCGGAGAGCTTCGCGAAATCGGCCTGCTTTTCGCAGAGTTTTTTGACGTTGCCTTTCGCGATGGCGGGCAGGAGGACGAAGCGGCGCGGGTTGTTTGGCGCATGAAGATCGTTCATGGCGGACGGCGCGTCCGCCGTTTCAATGTTGGAGCGGGAGTGCGAAAGCCGCGTCGTCAGACGGATGAGCACGGGAATTTCGTTCTTTTCGGAAAGTTCGAAGGCGTATTTGGTCAGATCGTAGCATTCCTGCTGGGAGGACGGCTCGATGCAGGGGATCATGGCGAACTGCGCATAGAAACGGGAGTCCTGTTCATTTTGGGAAGAATGCATGGACGGGTCGTCCGCAACGGTGACAAGCAGGCCGCCGTTCGTTCCCGTGACGGCGGAATTGACGAAACCGTCGCCCGCGACGTTGAGGCCAACGTGCTTCATGCAGACGATGGCGCGTTTTCCGGCGTAGGAGACACCGAGGGCTTCTTCCATGGCGGTTTTTTCATTGGACGACCATTCGCGGTGGATGTTGCGCTCCGCCGCAAGTTTGGAATTTTGAACGTATTCCATGATCTCCGTGGAAGGAGTTCCGGGATAGGCGTAGCAGCCGGAGAGGCCGGCATCCAGAACGCCTTGTGCATAGGCTTCATCGCCAAGTAGGATTTTTTTCATTTTGCAGACCAACAAATTGAACAGAGACTATACGGGACAATAAAACGCAATATGGAAATATAATCCAATATTGGCAAAATTCTCATTTTATGATTTGATAAATGCACTTAAAGCATTAAATTAAATGTTTGAAGCGAAACTGCTTTGGTTTTTTGTGTAAAAAGAGCCTGAAAAACATCCATGATCGAAAACGAGAAGAAATTCTATCTGTTGTTGCGGAGCGCCGGCGATTTTAAGCCGGTCGCCTAGTCGTGACTGCCTTAATACCGCCGGTGCCCTGTAAGGGAACTGGCGGTTTTTTTTTGAAAAATATACCAAAGGAACAACAACATGTCTGACAGTACTGACACGTCCACGAGCAAGCAGAAGCCGAAGAAAGTCGGCGAACGGCTGAAAGAATCCATCGAGCGTTTTCTGCTGATGCGCGGCCTTACGTCGAAGGACATCATTTCGATGATCGACGATGTCCTTGCAAACAAGCCACTTAAGAGCAATGAAGAGGAAGATGGCGACCTTCGCAAGATTCGGGAGCGCGTCGCGTTGATTCTTGAAGGCTTGGACGAAACGGAAATCGCGCGAATCCGCAAGCAGGTGTCGTTGATTCTGAAGGGGAAAGGCGTTCCGTCATTGACGCCGTTGCTGTTCATTTCCCGCACGCTGAATGTGCGTTTGGGAACGTTTTTGGATGGTGACAGTTCGAAAATCGAAAATCTGCGGCCGGCGATCTGCCGCCGTTTGATGGTGAAGGACGAAGTCGCGTTCGGTGACGACGATGAAAAACTGACGTATCATCCGCTGTCAATGAACAAATCGGGCGTGAGCATGGAGCCGTACATCATCGAAATGGGCACGCCGACGGAAATCGACAAGTTGATGAACGACAATGAGTTCCGCAAGAAACGGCTGGAACGCCACGCGGGTGAGGAGTTCATCTACGTCATGAAAGGACGGCTCGTAGCGCAGGTCGGCAACGAGACGATTATGCTGGACGAAGGCGATTCGATCTACTACCACGGCTATCTGCCGCATCATATCTTCTCGAACGACCACGACGCGCAGGGCAAGCCAATCAAAAAGACGGACATTCTGGCCGTCGTGTATGCGCCGCCGCTGGAGGATACGTTGTCCATCAAGCAGCTGAACATGAACAATCGCTTCGGCAAAACGCTGACGCGGCTACGCCAAATGATGAAGCTGGACGTTGCGGAAGTCTCTCGTCGGACGGGACTTAAGGAGAACGTCATCACATCGATTGAAGAAGGCGGACAGATTACGTCATTAATGCCGTTGACGCGTATCACGCAGGCGTTGGGCGTGCGGCTATGGACCATCATCACGAACGGTTTGCTACGAAATTACGCTGTGTTCCGCAAGGCGGACTTAGAGGATAAAGATCAAGCTAAGACGTTGATGATCGGCAACTTGACGCATCACTTCCTCGCCATCAACATGAGCAACCGCAACATGGAACCGTTCTTCATCGAAGGAAACGCCACGACGGAGGATGAGTTCGAACTGGAGACTCGCGAAGGCGAAGAGTTCTGCTACGTGTTGGAAGGCAAGATCAAAATCTTCATCGGAAGCACTGAAAAACCGTATATCATCGGCAAAGGCGAATCGATTTATCTGGACACGACGATTCCGCACCACATCCAGACCATGGAAGACGGGACGAAAACCATCACCGTCGTCTATACGCCATTCACATTCAACGTGGAAAAAGAGGACTGAGGGAGAAGCACTTATGAAAACGAAAAGCACAACCGCAGTCGAACAGATAAACGACCATTATAAACAATTAGTAAAAGACGTCAAGGCGTGGCTGAAGGCGGAGCAGGAAAAGGTCGATGTGGCCAAACTCGCGATGGACAGCGAAAAAGCCGATTTGGACGAACGCCAACAGGTGATTGACAAAGAGCGTAAGTCTTTGGAATCCAAGCTGAAGACGAATAAAACAAAACAGAAGACGGAAGAAATCGAAGAGCGTCTGGAGGAATTGGAACGCCGTCAGGAAGTACTTGATTGGGACCGTGACGGATGGAACGGCAAGGCCAAGCAGGTCGCGCGTGACGAAGATCACATGCGCATGATGACCAGACGGCTGCTCGACCAGAAATGCAAGTTGCTGCGCGGGAAGATCGACGAAGCGGCGGCGGAAAACGATCTTGAACGTATCGAATTGCTAGAGAAAGAGATAGGCCTAATTCGCCATGAGATTTCTCCGCTCCGTTTCGAGACGGAAACGATCGGCGACGTATTCGCCATGCAGGTGAAAGACCGTCCGAACCATCCGTTCATCATGTATCCGGATCGCGATCTGACATGGACATACAAAGATTTTGACATTCGTACAGACTTGATGGCAAAGGGTTTAATGGCCATTGGCGTAACGAAGGGAAGCCATGTCGGCGTGTGGGCGCGAAATGTGCCAGAATGGCTGACGCTTATGTTTGCGACGGCGAAAATCGGCGCGGTTCTCGTGACGATCAACACGAATTACAAAAAGCATGAGTTGGAATATCTTGTGAAGCAGTCGGACATGCACACGCTGGCCATCGTGGACGGCCTGCGCGATGTCAGCTACATTGACACCGTCTATGAGCTTGTCCCCGAACTGCTTACGACGACGCGCGGCATGCTCGTGAGCAAACGCTTCCCGCGGCTGAAAAACGTCGTCTATCTTGGACAGGAGAAACATACGGGCATGTACACGTCGTCCGAACTGATCCAGCTGGGCTATTGCTGCAGCCAAGATCTGGACGAACGGCTAGCGGCGGCCAAGAAGGACACCTCCAATACGGATATGGTGAACATGCAGTACACGTCGGGCACGACAGGCTTCCCGAAAGGCGTCATGCTGACGCATAAAGGCATCTTGAACAACGGTTTCTACATCGGCGAACGGCAGTTCTTCGAATTCGATGCGGACAAAAACGAACGCGTCTGCCTGCCTGTGCCGCTGTTCCATTGCTTCGGCTGCGTGCTTGGCGTCATGGCGATTCTGACGCACGGCGCGACGGCTGTCATGATCGAGCAGTTCGATCCGCTGGTCGTCATGTATTCCATTGCAGCCGCGCATGCGACGGCCGTTTATGGCGTTCCGACAATGTACATCGCCATTTTGAACCATCCGCAATTCAAGAAATACCAGCCACTTATGACGGCTTCGCTCCATAAGGGTATCATGTCCGGCTCTCTCTGCCCGCCTGAATTGATCAAGCAGGTGATGGTGGAGATGAACATGAAGAACATCACGAATCCGTATGGCCTGACGGAATCGTCGCCTGTTATCACGATGACCGATCCTGCGGATACGTTCAAGCAGCGGACGGACACTGTCGGCAATTGCCAGCCGCATATCGACGTGCGTCTTTTCGATGCGAAGACTGGCGAAGAGATCACGGAACCTGGCAAGCCTGGCGAAGTCGTTTGCTACGGATATAACGTCATGAAAGGTTATTACAACATGCCGGAAGAAACGGCCCGTACGATTACGCACGGCGGATGGCTGCACAGCGGCGACGTCGGCATCTTCGATGAAGAAGGTTATCTGTACATCACAGGCCGTTTGAAAGACATGATCATCCGCGGCGGTGAAAATATCTATCCACGTGAAATTGAAGAGTTTCTGCTGACGAACAAGAACAAAGTCTTGGACGCGGCGGTCGTCGGAATTCCAGATGAAAAATACGGCGAAGTTGTTGGCGCGTTTGTGATTCCGCGCGAAGGCGTATCGCTTTCCGAGAATGAATTGCGCGATTACTGCAAAGACAAAATCGCGTTCTACAAAACGCCGAAATACTTCTTCATCGTGGATGAATTCCCACTGACGGCTTCTGGAAAAATTCAGAAGTTCAAGCTGAGGGAACAAGCCAAAAAGTTAGTGGGAATAAAAGCTTAACCTTTAACTGTCGATGGATTATAGCAAAAAGCATAAAGTTATTTAACTTTATGCTTTTTGCTTTTGGTATATTGAACTTTTCTTCGCTCATTATATATTATTTAAAAGATTGACTAATTTTTTCTTTTAAGAAACAACATCATGTTTAATAAACTTAATGCTGATTTTTTTAAAAATATCTTAAAAAATATAATATCTTTTTTTAAGATATATTATTGCCAAATAATATTAGGTTTATTAGCAATAAGCATTGAGCTTGTTTTTTGGAAAATCGGAATTGAAATCAACGATTGGTACAGTGCATCTGATTTCATTCGGACTTTTCCTTTATTCTTCTTTCTTTTAGGAATTTGTTGTTTTCATAAAAAAACAGGAATCATTCTATCCAGCATCATTTCTTGTCTTTATTTAATATATCTCTGTGCCCAAATTTGGTGTGGAATATATCAAAAAATGAATCTTTGCCGATTACAGTATTGTTTAATTCTGGATACGAATTTTTTTGAAATCACAGATTTTTTTAAAGCTTATCCATTAACAATTATTTGTGTTTTAGTTTTAATATTATTTATATGTATAATTGCATTTCTACATTATCTTGCTTTTAAGAAAAAGGTCTCGAATTGGCATATTATACAAATCATTGGAATTTTGCTAATAATGCCTTGGACATTATGGAGTGCTCATGGATATTTAAAACATAATTCCATAAATGTTCAATTAAGTTATCCTTTTGCCTTAGCTGAACTTCAAGCTGTACTATATGGTGAAACAATCATGAACAGCTTCGTTTCCAGAATACAAAAGGAACAAATAATGCCCGAAAATATAAATGTAAAATCTAAAACCGTCAACGGGATTGTATTATTGGGCGAAAGCGCCACTAGAAAACATATGAACATATATGGATATAATAGAGAAACCACGCCTTTTATGAGTAAACGTTCAACAGAATGGATAGCTTATGATAAGGTTTTGTCGCCAGCAAGCATAACATATATTTCCTGCGCATATATGTTCAGCAATGATCTATTAAACAAGAATGCAGATAATTTTTTATTAATTCCAAGTTTCTTCCATGATTTGGGTGATTCTTCAGTCACCTACATTACAAGTCAATATTGCAAAGGTGGATTTGATTCGGTTCTCATCAAAATCTTCGATAAATCAAACCAATTCATAATAAACAACAAGAATGATGATATCATCCTATTTGACAAATTCAAGGAATGCTTATATGGAGATGATAAATCTTCCAAGCGAATCTTTATCATGCATTTTTTAGGTAGCCATTTTCCGTTTCAAGGCAAATGCCCAAAGGAATTATCTATTTTTAGCAAAGAAGATCCAAGTAAAATCAATTATTACGATGATTCCATCCTTTATACAGATTATTGCATAGAGCAATATATTAAAGAGATAGAGAATTTACCCTCACCAACCTGGTGCATATATGTTTCAGACCATGGTGAGACTCCAGAATCCTACAATCGAAACATAAAAATGGAAGAATGTTGGGAAATTCCACTATTATTTTATTTTAATAAAGCCTACAAAGATGAATTTCCCGAACTAGTAGCAAAAGTCAATGAGGCAAAGCATATTTCATTTCAAACAGATGTATTCTTTGAAATAATTTGTGATCTGATGGGTGTAACATGGGAAAAATTTCCTTATGAAAACATTCCATATCACCCATCATTCAAATCCCATGAATTTATTTTTCCAAAATGATATTTTATTCTTTACGCGACATCTTTTTTGCTTGTAAAGGATAAAAAATTAATATTCATTAAAAAATGGTATATTTGTTTA
>JAEEGJ010023121.1_pt1 | contig 13088 bp, 5 predicted proteins | sample 8958761 | NCBI WGS metagenome assembly JAEEGJ01 (sample SAMN16246546, study PRJNA631951) | gut metagenome | biome: gut microbiome; feature: rumen; material: RS-attached | host: Bos | place: Iran: Karaj | collected 2018-10
GGTTCTCGTTTCGGTGTCAACGCCGGCCTCAAGGCTGATTTCTTCGACCGTAAGATGTCGGTCTTTGTCAACGCCAACGATATTTTCAATACCAACCGATGGGGCGAGAGCAACTCCAGCCCCTACGTGGAATCCATTTCCAGCTCCAAATACAACAGCCGTAGTGTCTCAGTCGGTGTGACCTTCCGTTTCGGTAAGATGGAACTCGAGCAGATGGCCAAACAAGGTGCCGATGACTTGCAGGGTGCCCCGCAAGGCGCGGGAATGGGGATGTGATCAGTCAACAGAGAGCAATTCCCTGCCAATCTTATGCATTCCCTCTACAATGCGTTTGCGTTGTTCCGGCCTAGGGTGACGGATGCCGTTGGCATAGTGTGAGAGCTGTCGCTGATTGATCCCTGTAGCTCGGCTTAGGGCAGCGAGAGATGCGTATGGCTCGCAGGCCTTGATCAGTGCGGCTGTGGATAAATAGTCATAATCGAACTCGTAGTTCCCTTCTGCTAACCATTGAGGGACCTCATCTCCATCGGCTAACATGCCCTCGACATGGAATTTAAGGGTCTCTTCAACTTCACGTTTCAATTCAATAATGTCTTTTGCGGTGAGTACAATGGCACCCGGAACATTGTCGCTTAACGAAGCACAGAAATTCTTGTTGGTCCACTCGACGCTTACTCTGATGATTTCCTTGTTATCCATAGTTTTCTTTATTATTTCCAACCTGCTTGTTTCCAGATGCTGTTCAAGATAAACTGGTCTAGCGTATCACTGTTTTTGAAAATTTTTCAGTTGCGCTGCAAAAATAATATCAATTTTTAGCACTGTCAATAGTTTTATGAATTATTTTCAATAATAAAGGAAAATGAAGAACAATTAATATTAATAAAAAACGAGAGCAATCTTGGTTACTCTCGTTTTGTTATTTGGTAATAAGATTTTACTTATTGGATGACAATCTTCTGTGTTTTAGCATTTTCTCCGTCGATTAATCTCAAAACGTAAACGCCAGATACGAAACCTTTGGTTGAAATGTTGCGATTGGCCTCGTCGGCAAGAATAATACGCCCCATCAGGTCGATCACCTGGACGATGCCTTTACCGTTGATGATAATCTCGCCGTTGCTGATGAAGGCGAAGTCCTCCTCGGTTTCCGAACTGTTGCCCAGTGCCTTGAACACCAGCTTGAAGCGCGAGGCGTAATCGTCGTTGCGAGCGCTGAAGGTGTAGCTCGGGGTCTGAAGCAAGTCTACATCGGCACCTGTAAGATTGTCGATCAAATGGAGGAAGCTCATCTCCACGTTATCGGGATTCACCGTAATCGTATATTCCCCGTTCTTTCGTGCCTTGAAATTGAGCGGCATCTCGCCCATACCTTCGCTGTAGGCGATGGCGAATTCCTTGCCGCCTTGCGGGATATAGATATTGCCGTTCTGTTCGCCGAAATAGAATTTCCCCAACTGGCTGCCTTCGTTGAAACTGACGATGGCGTTGTCCAACAGGGCGTTGCCTCGCGTGTTGGCCTGGGTGAGGGTGATTTGCAGGTTGCCGTTGTTGGGGGCTGACAAGCTGGGAGCGGTTGTGCTGAAAATAACGCTCTCACCGCTGTTGTCTGCTTTTACGACGATGCCCGTGCAAGCGGGAATGGTTTGTGCGGTAGTGTAATCATTGTAGTTCTCAATCGCTTCAATACCCGTGCCAGCATCATTCATCTTGTAGAACGGTCTGTTGACGTAGGCATCCACCGTGAACGGGTTGCCCACCAGGTTGAAGCCTGCCAGAGGCTTGCCTTCGGTGTAGGACAGGGATACATTAACGGCATCGTCGCTGTTCGGTGTTCCGAGGAAAGTGAGGGTGACGTCTTCCTTGCTGGCATAGAGGTATCCTTGACCAGATTCGAGGTTGAAGTGATAGTGTTCGCTTTCTTCCTGTTTCCAGTTCTCCCATTCCATATTGGCGGCTTGGTTGAAACGGTAGAGGTCGAAATCCGACGCAGTTTCGGCCACAAGGTTGCCTACTTCCGTAGCTGCGATGCTTTCAGCCAATGGTGAGGCAATCAGGTTCCATCCTCCGTCGCTGTCGCCGTATCCAGTGATGTCCAAGGTGTAGGCCTCTGGCAACGGATTCACTATGATTGTTAATTCTGCCATTCCAATGCCGCAGCCATAGTAGCTGTCCACCATAACCGTCACATTGAACGTGCCGCTTTCTGTCGGGGTGCCGCTTATCATTGTCCCGCTCCATGTCACTCCGGCTGGAAGACCTTCCACATTTGCTATCGTTGCGTTCGTCGCGGTTATTTCCATGGCTACTATTGCATCACCCGCACATACTGTCTGGTTATCATTTGTCACTGTAACCTCTGGCAGTGGGTTCACTGTGATTCTTACGTATGCGTATGCAATGCCGCAACTTGGCGTCTGGTCACTATTAACCGTAACCGTAACATTGTACGTGCCGCTTGCTGTCGGGGTGCCGCTTATCGTTCCGGTTGCACCCGATGAGTCCTTGCTCCAGCTTACGCCGGTCGGAAGGCCCGTCACATTTTCTATCGTTGCGTGGGTGGCGGTTATTTCCATGGCGGTTATCGCGCTGTTCTCACATACTGTCTGAAAGTTATTGCTGACTGTAACCTCAGGATTTGGTTTCACTGTGATTGTAACGTCTGCCGTCGCTGTGCCGCAGCCTTGGTCACTGGTAACTGTAACCGTCGCATTGAACGTACCATACTCCGCCGGTGCGCCGAATATCGTTGCGCCCGATGGCGTATCGCTCCAGTTTACGTTCTCTGGAAGTCCCGTCACACTCTCTATCGTTCCGTTGGAGTAGATTATTTCCATTTCCTGTATTTGGTTGTCCATACATATAGTCTGAACGTTATTGGTGACTGTAACCTCTGGCAACGGATTCACTATGATGTCGGCGTTCACGGAGACATCGCTGGCAGGCATCTCGAAGGTGTCGCCGCCGGTGAGGGCGACATCGTTGTTGTTGGCGTCCTTCACGATTAAGCTGCCGTTGAGGGTGTAGCCCTCCTCGACGCTCAACGTGACGCTGGTGCCGTCCGCATAATAGCTGTTACCCTGATAGGTGACTGCCGCTGCCGGTGTGGCGATGACATGTTCGCACAAAGTGAGCTTGTTGACACCGCGGGCACCGTCGCGGTCGCTGCCGTTGGCGCCCACATTGGTGGAGGCGCCATTCACTGTGCAGTTGTAGTAGTAGTTTTCGATAAGGGTAATGTCTTTGTCATCATAGCCGGCAATAACACCTCTATTGGTAGTATTACTATTAGTTGCGATAATATGTGAATTCAACACAAAGCAGTTCTGAATGGTTGTAGAAGATTGAAAATCACCTAGGATGCCGCCAACCTGCGTGTAGCCAGTGATGCTGGCGTCGCTAAGTACGACGTTTTTGATGAAAGCGTAATTTACATAACCGAAGAGCCCCTGCTTTTTATCGGCATCGGTTTGGCCCGTCTTGTTGATGCGGATGCCACTGACGATGTGGCCGTCTCCGTCGAAGGAACCTTTGAAATATCTGTAATTAACCATAGTGCCTATGGCAGTGTAGTTCTCGCCATTGTCATCAAGGTCATTCGGGTCGTAAGCGATGTCGGCACCAAGCTTCAAGAACTTGCCGTTGTAGGATTCGCCGCCGTTCACGCGGGTAGCCAGCAGGTCGAGCTGGGAGCGATACATGATGATGTATGGGTCGCCCTCGGTGCCGGCGTGGCCGGTGGTGAAGTCGATTGCGGTTACTGTGGCGCTCACGGTGGCGTCGGTGGCAGGCATGATGAAGCTCCAGGTGCCGTCGCCGTTGTCGGTGGCTGCTTCGCCACCTACGGTGACATCCGCGAGGGTGCAGCCTTCGGCGGCGATGGTGACATTAGCATCAGGCAGCACACAGGCGGTACGGCCTTCCTGCACGGGCACACCCGATGTGGCGTCGACATACTTCGGAAGCGTCAACGCAACGGCTGGCTGCAAGGTCTTGCCGGCGAGGGCATCAATCTGTGTATCGCTGAGGCTTCCGCTATAGACGGCCGTGCCGTCGCTGAGGTACTGGCCGCTCTTGACCGCGACACCATTATCGCCATTGTAGCTGCTGGCATAGATACGGTCGGTAGCGTTGCGCCAACCAAGGGTGAGGGTGCCGATAGTTTTAAGGCCGTTACCGCCAGCACTGACGACACCGCCGTTGATGGTGATGTCATTAGTTGCACTGATACCATCGGAGCCAGAGGCGGCAGTAACGATGCCACCGTTGATGGTTAGGCTGCCGTCGTTTGCAACGGGTGCATTGGGCAATATATCCACATAAATGGCTATGTCGCTGCCGGTGGCTACCAGACTGCCCGTACCGAGGCTCTGGCCGTAGATACTGAGGCTACCGTAAGCCGAGATGGGTTGTGAACCTTCCACAGTGAGCGTGGCGTCATCCATCAGAATCAGGTGAGCAGCTCCATAGAGTATAAGAGCCTCGTCAGAAGAAGTGATATTCACATTGCCGCTGACGGCATACCATGTCTCCGTTACTGCGGCGCCGAGTATGACGGCGCTGCCCGTGCTGCTCTCAATGAGGGTGTAGTCGGTGCATATTTGCTCGTTGCCGTCGGCGTCGATATAGGGCACTCCTATGGTGGCACTTACGGTGACGTCGCTGTCGGGCATGGTGAAGGTGTTGCCGGCCAGAGGCGTGCCGTTCAGACTGTAGCTGGTAACGACGCAGCCCTGTGGCGCGGCGTCGCTCAGCGTGACGTCCTGTGTGGCACCGCTATAGATGGTAGTGGTGTTGCCTGCGGTGTGGCTGAGGACCGTGGTGCCAATGGCGGTGAGGCCGCTCACGTCGTATGCCGTCTGGTCGCCTGCAATGCCGACATGCTCACCCAAGGTGATGGTGCGTGCACGACGGGCACCGTCGCAGTCACTGCCGTTCACGCCGCCAATGCCGTCGGTGGTGTAGTAGTTGTTGGTGAGGGTGGAGTTATTATTATTTCCTGTGATGGCACCTTTCCAACTACCATTTGCTACAGTACCGGTATAGAGGCAATCTTTTAGTGTGGTAAAAACACATATACCTGCGATTCCACCGCAATACCATAGACCATTAACACTTGCGGCAATGACGGAACCGCTGACAGTGCCATCATATTGATATCCCACAATGCCGCCATGATAATCCTTATCATCGTTTTCCACACCTATGGTGACGTCGTTTCCTATACGGCAATTAGTTATGGTACCATATTCATTTTTACCAGCGATACTGCCGACATAATCACCACCGATAATAATGCTGTTGGCAAGGGCGATATTTTTCACAGTGCTTCCTGAATAAACATAGCCGAAGAGCCCTTGATAGTCGTTGGTAGTGTAGATGCGGATGCCGCTGATGGTATGGTTGTCGCCGTCGAAGGTGCCTCTGAAATTATTGGTAGAAGTACCAATAGCGGTATAGTTGTTCTCGGTGCTGGTGGCATCGTTCCAGACGGTGGTGTGGCCGTAGGTGATATCGGCGTCCAACTTGAAGAACTTGCCGCTGTAGTTGTTGCCGCTGTTCACGTTGGTTGCCAACAGGTCGAGTTGGCTGGCATATAGTATCATGTATGGGTCGTCCTCGCTATCACCGCTGCCAGTCCATGGGATAAGGGCCCACTGGGCATAGAGGTCGATGACGGCGCCGTCATCGGTGGTGAGTCCTATGATCGACTGTCCATTGGTGTAGGCGGTGCCGTTGCCGTCAGGCTGGGTGTTCCATCCGGCAAAGGTGAAGCCCTCGCGGCTGAATGCGTTGGTGGTTAGGTTCTGTGCCACGCCATATTGGAAGACCTGGTTGCTCATCGTCCCAATGGCAGGAATGCCTATGCTTCCGTTGCCATGGAAGCTGAAAGTGTAGGTGCTCCAGCGGATGGGGAAGGTGGCGCTGGCAGAGCCAGTGTAGATGCCTGTTCCCGTAGCAGTGACTCTTCCGTTGCCAGCCGCATTGTTGTTGGTCCACGACAAGGTGTAGTTTGTATTCTCTGTGAGTTGCACCTTGTTGGCGGTTTCCTTCTTACCTTTATAGAAATACACCGTGGGGTGCGGCTCGATGGCCGTGTTGCTCACCACATACTCGCTCTGTAAGCCTGTAAACTCGGTATTGGTGGCGGCGAGAGTGTAGCTCTCCGTGCAGGTGACACCGTTGAAGGTCTTATCGAAGCTGTCGGTGTAGCCGCTGTTGCCTAAACCTTGGAAGAAAGTGCCTGTAAGATCTTTGAAATTGCATTGTAAACTGGTGATTGCCAATGTTGTACCGGCATTGGCATTGATGGTACCCTTGAAGGTGATCACATTGGTGCCGTCGCCCGAAACGTAAGTGGCATCGCCCCAAGAGGTGACAAGCTTCTTGTAGCCGCTGTAATTGGCTGTGTTCACAATCTCGCTGAACGGCACGCTGATATAGAATGTGTTACCTTTGACGTAAGGTCCCGCCGAAACAGTGATGCCGGCGATGTTGATTGGTGTCGGATAGGTTTCGTCAACCAAAGCGAGACGAACCTTGAGGTTTTTGAAGTCCCATTCGTCGTGGTCGTTACCACCGCCACCGGCGTCAAAACGGATGTTGATGTTTTCAGCGGTAGGTAGAAGCACTAGCGAGCCGGAAGTGCTGGAGTTGTAAGAGCTGTTTATGAACTTCTGCTCGTAGAGATGGCTGTTGTTGTAATCGAACTCATAATGGGTGATGTTTGCGGCAATTTCCGCTGCCTTGTCCACATAGTTGTAACGATGCGGGAAGAACTGATAATGCGGATCGCTCATCACGCTGCCACTAGGGGAATAGCTCAAAATGAAACAAGCCCGGTAGAGGGAATTGGTAAGCGTGCCTATGCCGCCATTGGGGTCATCCACTTTGTCGTATGTCCCTGCATTACCGGTATAAATTTGTATATACTGGTAACCGTCATGTTCCTCTTTTTGGGTGAAATAAACGGTGGCGTACATCTTATAGCTGAGGGCGTTCAAGATAGTGCGCAAGTTGCTATTGCTATTGTAGAGGCTGTTGGTGCTGACAGTGTGAACGCCTTGGCTGTAGCCAGCGTCGGTTACCTGTGTCCAGTTGGACGAGGAATAGCTGACATCGAGGTATTTGTTGCCGCTGCCCGACTGTATTTGACCGTTGTCGTTGAAATACACCAGGTCGGTGACACCATTGTTCAAGTAGGTGTTGCTGAACTGAGCACCTGTCGTCATACTGCGGTCATTGTGTGCCAGCTCAAAGCCGTTGACATCGAGCACCTCGAAGCGGTAGCTGCGGGTGGTGCCCGTCTGATAATGGTAGGCGTAAGCAGTGGTGTATTGTGCGCTTTCGCTAACCTCTACCTGAAATGTAGTAATGTTTTCAGGGAAGGTGTAAGTGTCGCTCACAGCGGTGTAGTGTATTCCCGCGTATGCCGAGAGGTTCACCGTGCGGTACTTGATGGTCTGCTGTGGCAGGCTGCTGCCGCTGCGCTCGATGGTGAACAGGGTCTTGTGTGTGCTGCTGTTGTACGTCGCTTCGATGGAGAAGTCCTGCGCCCAGGCACTGGTCTCAATGGCCATTGCCGCCACAAACAGCAATGCCGAAATGATGTTGAGTTTGGTTTGCTTCATTGTATCTGTTGTTATTTGTTTATATTTATCTATCATGGTATCTTATTGGAATAAATCGTCCAGCGTCAATATGTGCATGAAAACTCCGCTATATTCATTGTAGGTTAATCCATAGGTAGTAATCAGAACTGGATGGATGACTGTGCGGCGGTTAACCATCTCGGAGAGCAAAATCTGGCGGTGAGCCAGCTTGCGATCGTAGGCTTTCGTAACCGAGAAGGTATCTCCGTAGAACTTCATTTCGCAAAGGTTGACAACATTGTCCTTGCGATTGATAAGCAAGTCGATTTGAGTGCCTTCCGTATCGTCATCGCCCTTCACTGCCCATGCCGACTGCTCGGATGAAACACCAGAAATACCCAGTGCAGCCTTGATCTGCGGGATATGCGTCAGGCACACCTCTTCGAAGGCAATGCCCCGCCAACTAATCACTGGCTGCGAAGTCATGTTGAGCATCCAAAAGTCGGGATTCAGATGATCATGACCTTCTACCCAACGGAGATAAAACAGGCAGAAAGGGTCTGTCAGTTTATAGGCTTCCTCTCGTTTTCCCTTGCCAAAAGGCAGATACTTCAATATAAAGTTGCTGGTTTGCAATGCGTTGAGCATCTTGGTGGCTGCTCCGCTGCTGTCCATGCCCGTCTTCGCCAGAATCTCCTGGCGGGTATAGCCTGAATGCCGGGTACTCAACAGTTTCACAATTCGCTTCATGTCCTCGGGATTGCTGAAGACCGAGGCAAAGAGGCGGTCATATTCGTTGCGCAATTTTGCATTGGGAGCAAAAAACAGATGGTCGATATTCTGGGCCAGGCTGAGACCGCGTTTGAAATAGTTCAGATAAAAGGGAATACCGCCAAGCATCATATAACTCTGAACAATGTCGTATCGCGACAGTTTGATGTCCAGGCTCTTGAAATAGGCCTCACACTCTTTGAGCGTGAAGGGAGAAAGCTTGATTTCGTAGGTGACACGGCCATAGAGTCCACCGTGGTTGTTCACCAGATTGTCGAGCATCCAGGAGTTGGCGCTGCCGCAGACCACCAGCATCAGGTTGTGGCGATGACAGGCCCAGCCGTTCCAAAAGCCTTCCAAAGCCATGATGAACTTGGAGCGAGGTGTGTCCATCCAGGGCAATTCGTCGATGAACACCACCTGTCTGGAACCATCGTCGATATTTTGAAGATGCACCTGTAGCATATAGAAGGCTTCCAACCACGATGTGGGCTGGTGGCTTTTTTTCATACCATGTGACAACAGCGAGTGATAGAAATGCTGCAACTGGTCTTTCATCAAATTCTGCTTATTGTTGTCGTCGACAGGCGACAGTCCAGCATGTCTGAAAGTGATGTGGTCACCTAAGGTCTCGTCGATGAGATAGGTCTTGCCCACACGACGGCGACCATACACAGCCACAAACTCTGCCTTACCGCTACGGTAAAGCTCTTGAAGCTCTTCTATTTCCTGTTTTCTACCGATGATTCTACTCATAAAACTGCGTTTAAATTTCCGCAAAGATATAAAATAACCTTATTTTGGAAAAATAAAACGATTATTATTTAATGACGATCTTCTGTGTCTTTACATTTTCTCCGTTGATCAAACGTAACACATAAACACCAGGTGCCATGCCGTTTGTGGAGACATATGACGTCTCTACGTTCGTAATGACGCGCCCCATCATGTCGATGATTTGAACCATTCCGGAACCATTGACGATGATATTACCGTTGCCATCGATGAAAGCGAAGTCGTCGTTGCCTTCAGCGCTATTGCCGTTGAACACCAGCTTGAAGCGTGAGGCGTAGTCGGTGGTCTTGGCTGTGAAGGTGTAACTCGGGGTGACCAGCAGGTTGATATCGGCACCCGTCAAGTGATCAATCAGGTGGAGATAGTTCATCTCCAAGTCCTCAGGATTCACCGTTAAGGTATAAGAACCATTCGTAACAGCCTTGAAGTTCAGCGGCATCTCGCCTTGGCCTTCGCTGTAGGCGATGGCGTATTCTTTGCCATCCTGCGGGAGGTAGATGTTGGCATCCTGTTCGCCAAAATAGAATTTGCCCAATTTGTCGCCCTCGTTGAAGCTGACAATGGCGTTGTCCATCACGGCGTTGCCACGGGTGTTGGACTGGGTTAGCGTGATATTCAAACTGCTGTTGTTGCCAATGCCATTTTGCTGCCGGACTGCGGTAAAGGTTACGCTTCCGTTATCGGTTTCTGATTGAACGATAACACCAGTGCAAGGCGCAATGGCTGTTGAACCTGAAACCGCTGTGGCCACGACGTAGGAACCGGTTTCGTCCAAAGTATAGTATGATTTGTTGATTGTAGCATTCACCATGAGCGGGTTGCCCACAAGGTTGTAGCCTGTGGGAAGGCCTGTAACCTCTTTCGATGTACCCGTGTTGAACGCGTCGCCCATGAAGGCCAAGGTCTTTGTTCCTTTGGTGGCGTAGAGGTAACCCTTGCCGTTCTCAAGCACAAAGCCATTGTGGTGAGTGGCATTTTTGTAGTTTTCCCACATCGTGGTGCTCGGGTTGAGGCGGTAAAGGTCGTATTCCGATTCGGTGGAAGCCACCAAACCGCCGACCGTGGTGGGGGCAATGCTTCCCGTGACGGGCGAGGCGATAAACGCCCAGCCGCCGTTGCCCGAGCCGTAGCCTGCCACCTCGCGGGCGATGCAGGGCTGTAGCGTCTTGCCGTTGAGCTTATTCAGATCGTTGGAGTATTTTCCTCCACTGAAGATGGTGCCGCTAAGCACTTCCGTGCCGTTCCATAGAGCCTTGCCTTGGGCGACGCTCACGCAGGAAAGGTCGGGACGATTTGAACTTGCGACGGTGAGGTATATGCGGTCGGTGGGACGACGCCAGTCGAGGAGAACTCCGCCTTCAGCCGAGATATCGAATAGACTACCGTTGACGCTACCTCCCTTTTCAGCGATGGCGCTGAGATTGCCTCGGATGATGTTGACGCTGCCTTCGGTACGAATGGCATAGCAGTTGACAGCTTGGCCATATTCTCCAGATTTTATACCGGTAGCCCTGGCGTTGACATGGCCGCCGCAAAGGGTGATGTCGGCGGAAGCTTTAATACTATAGGCATAGTGTGGAGATTCTTCATCCATACTTTCATCGTTTGAGCTGCTGGCGTTGAGGGTGCCGGTGCCGAGGGTCTGGCCATAGATGCAGAGATTGGTGGCTGTGATGGCAATATTAGTAATTATTTCTGTTTCTGGGAGGTTATGGTTCACGTTAAGCGTGGCACCGTCACAAAGGATGAGGTGGGCGTCACCGTTGAAGGTGAGGCCCTGGATGAGGGTAACCTCGCCGACGACGGCATACCAACCTCCCGCTTTAGTGACGGCCACATCGCTACTGCTGAGCAGGCTGACGGCATGGGTCTGCTCCGTGCCGTTGGCATTGATGTAGTGGGCCTCGGAGCCGGTGATGGTGACGGTGGTAGCCCACTGAGGCATGGAGAAACTGGCTGTGCCGTCGGCATTGATGGTAGCAGGGGTGGGGGCGGAGTTGTAGAACTGGTATATGGCTGCGGTGATGATAAGCTCGGGAACGCCGAAGGTGACGGTGGCATTATTCCAATAGTATTCAACGCCGTCGAGGGTGAATCCCCCGCCGAGGGGGCTCCCCCCGATATTATAGACCATGCCTGTGCCGTTGCCGATGGTGGTGCCGCCTGTACGCACAGCGATGGCGGAATTGGGAAGCGTCAGAGGATTGGCGGGAAGAGCACCATAGTTAGCAATGCCATTATAGAAGTATGCCTCACCACCATAAAGGTATGCGGAGTTGGTAACCTGGTAATGTTGGCCGCCTACCCAGGGGGAGAAACTAAGATTGTTGCTGCTGCTGAAACTGCCGTCGAAGACACAGCAGTCCACGGAGATGTAATAACCGCCAGTAAAGCCGACAAAGCCGCCTCCCCTGAAATTGTCGCCCGAATAAGAGGAAGTGATGGCCACGCTGCTGCGGCAATTGCTGAACGTGACGGAATAGCTGGCCTGGGCAAAGAAGGCGCCGACATCCTTTTCCTGATTCACAATGCTTCCGTCCACCGTGAGGTTGCTGATGGAACAAGCGGAGCTGGCCCTCCAGATAAGGCCGTAGCCGTAGCCGTTGTTGCCATTCATCGCCAGCGTTATCTTGTGTCCCTTGCCGTCCAAGTGGCCACCAAAGAAGGAAACACTCTGGGTTACGCCGCTGATGTCGGCAGTCAGCTCGAAGTATTTGTCGCAGGTAATGTTATTGGGGTTTCTCGATTTCGCGATGAGCAAGTCCCAGCCGCCCTTGTCGCTGATAACGTAGGGAAGCTCCGCCGAGCCGTCGTTGCCCTCGCCCCAGAAGTGGATCACTTCGTCGATGAAGGTCGCGCTGACGGTGACGTTGTGAGGCGGCATGCTGAAGGAATATACACCGTTGTTGGGTGTGATGACGTGGTCGGTGCCGTCGTTCCAGGTCACCGTGCTCATGTAGTAGTTTTCGTCAGGGGTTACGGTGAGCGTGACGACGTCGTTGAAACGGGCCGAATTGACCGATGGCGTGACGCTGCCGTTCTCGATGCCATTGGCAACGGTGATGTCATGATACACGTTCTCAAATACCCTCACGGTGAGGTCGAGGCCTTGGAAGGTCTCACCAGAAAATGCCAGGAAGTAGAGACACAAGGCGTTGCCCGTCGTGGTGAGGGGGCCGAAGTCAGTTTCCTCGCCGTCGTTGGGGCTGGCTACTTGGGCAAGCTCAGGGGAATATTGATTATTCCCGTTAAGCACATTCAAGCATGCATTATAAGTTTGGAGACGTGTCCACACCGTACCGGAGACTTGAATGAGGTAGCCTTCGGGAACGTTGATGACAATCGTGCTTTGGCAGCCTGAGGAGTAGTTGCCGTTTTTGCCGCCATCGTCATACACCTTGAAGACGTTCTGGCCTGCCGTGAGGTTGTCTGTGGTGAGCGTCAGCACCTTGTCATAATTGGAATTTCTCCCCATGTTCACATACCAGTGTCCGGCAGTGCCTTCGGGGATGTCGGGGTCAACGGAGAGGGTCACGTTGGCGGCCCAGGCCTGTTGTCCGAAGGCGATCCCTATAAAGAGGAGTACCGCCGTGAGGGCTTTTGAAATGGTTAAATGTCTGCTCATTGTCAATTATCTTTAATATTTTTATTGATTATTCTTCTGTCTTCTGTCTTCTGTCTTCTGCCTTCTGTCTTCTTCCCACATTGTACACGCAAAAAAACACGTAGCCTCCCAACAGGGCGACCACGATGATTCCGATGATTTGAATGATTGTCATACTATTTTTTTTATAATAGGTGACAAAAATCCGAAATCAATAAGACTTACACTTTATTTTAGGCGTATTTTGTTTTATTCTACGTCAATTTCATTTTATTTTGCGTCAATTGACGGAGAATAAAAATATTGATTATCAGTATGTTGGATTG
>JAEEGJ010023124.1_pt1 | contig 13087 bp, 13 predicted proteins | sample 8958761 | NCBI WGS metagenome assembly JAEEGJ01 (sample SAMN16246546, study PRJNA631951) | gut metagenome | biome: gut microbiome; feature: rumen; material: RS-attached | host: Bos | place: Iran: Karaj | collected 2018-10
CTAAAATGTTAATTGCCTTGAGTATAATAGTAATTGGGGAATAAGTATGATTGACGTTAAAAATTTTTTCAAGTACAACGAACACAGATTTCTTACCGTAAGGATTTGGTTTATGACTGCTTGGTACAGGTTTCTTTTGGTAGCACTTCCTCGTAAGAACTATCAGAAATCCTGGGGAAAACTGGGAGAGGAGACTCCAGGTGGTGAAGATGCCGTTACTTCGGAGCAATTTAAAACTGTCTGTATGGTATCTGAATATGTCAATCGTTCCGGAAGCAAAACACCTTGGAAAAGTTTGTGCCTAGTCAGAGCACTTACCGCAAGAAGATTGTTGCTGGAGAAACATATACCCTGTACTCTCTACCTGGGGGTGGGAAGAGACGATGACGGAAAACCTGTAGCCCATGCCTGGACAAGGGTGGGGGCATACTACGTAACCGGTGGAGACGGTTCGAAGTATGCATGTGTAGCAAAGTTCGCAAACTATTAAAATCAAAGGGAGTTAATACGCATGAAACTAAGAAAGAAGCTGATGGTATGGGGCGCTTTCTTGATTGTGGGGATTACGGTCACAGGCTGTGCAGAAGAGTCTTATTTTGACTCTATTGTTACTGTGGAAGAAACCTCATCGGATGGTATGGGTCTGGGTGATGGATCGGGAGATTCATCCGTGGGCAATGTTCATGTGGTTAAGAACAGTGCAGGCGATGCTTTAAAAGGATTGCTGGGCGGTTCGAGTGATAAGGGTAATAACACCGCTTCTGAATCTGTTGGAGGTTCCGGCGACAATTCCGGAACTGCGGGAGGCAGCGGTGGTTCATTTGATTCATATACTGCACCGGGAAGCAATAGTTCTTCCGGTTTTTCCGGTTCGAATAATTCGTCAGGAAACGGCTCTTCGGCTACAAGAGGTGGTTCTTCTGATAGCGGCGTTTTTATAGATGGTGATATAGATGCTGTTTATCCTGAAGGGTACGGTGAATATGAAGACGGTGTATTTCGTGAAGATGGAGAAGACGGATTAATAGAGGATATCGAGGCTTCATCCGAAGCGATTCCGGAAGTGAAAAATAAGGACAAAAAAGAAGATTCAGATTCGACCAAAACAAATGAGCCGACAGAATCTGAGGAAAAAGATAAAGATAAAACAGTAGCTTCTGTTCCTGAGAAAGAAGAAACCGAATCATCCGGTGAGAAAAAGGAAGAGACGACTGCTCCGGTAAAAGAAGAAACAAAGGAAACCACATCAACGGAGCCGGCCAAAGAAAAGGAGCCTGAGAAGGAGAATACTCCTGAGACAAAAGAAGTTGTCAAGGAGACACCTGCCCCGGCACCCGCGCCTGAACCTGAGCCGGAAATACCGGCAGAGCCGCCCCAAAATGTTGAAGAGGAATCTAAAGACATTAATATCAGAATATTCATTATGAATGAATGCGGCGCCAGACTCGGTATGATATGTATCATCGATCCATATACTCAGGAAGCCATAAGAGTCGGAGCCTTGGGTAATGAAGAGATGTTCATTCTTGATATGAAATGGCCTACTAAAGAGAAACATTTCAGAATAGGCTGCTACGATGAATCCGGAAATCTGGTAAAAGAAGATTCGATTGATTTTAAGCACATTACAAAAGGCTGTATCCTTACATTGACAGGTAATGGAAGTTTGTCGGATATAGTAAGTGAAATAGAATAATGATAATATGATTAAGTCGGCGGTGAGCCGACTTAATCACATATTACGACAAATTTTTCTTTTTCGAAAAAAAGAAAGGATATATTGGCCAAAATACGTTACAATGATAGGTAACGATGAATAAGTAAAAGCCTTCAAGCTAAGGTTATTGGGAAAGGAATAGGAATTTAAGATATGAAGATAGCTATGTTGGGACATAAACGCATTCCTTCAAGAGAGGGCGGCGTTGAAATAGTTGTGGAGGAACTGGCTACCAGAATGGTGGAAAAGGGCCATCAGGTAACGGTTTACAACAGAAAAGGTAAGAACGTTGCCGATAAGAGCGCCGATCTTGAGGCGCACAAGTTAAAAGAATACAAGGGCGTTAAACTTGTAAACGTCTTTACTTCCGAGAAAAAAGCGCTTAACGCTATTCTTTATTCTTTTAACGCTACGTGGAAAGCTGTTTTTAAAAAGTATGATGTGATTCATTTCCATGCGGAGGGACCCTGCTCCATGATTCCGCTCGCCAAACTTTTCGGAAAACGAGCGGTTGCCACTATTCACGGACTTGACTGGGCTCGCTCGAAATGGGGTGGATTTGCCACCAAGTTTTTGAAATTCGGCGAGAAAATGGCTGCCAAACATGCGGACGAAATTATAGTTCTTTCGAAAAACGTACAGAACTATTTTAAAGAAACCTACGGAAGAGATACCCACTATATTCCCAATGGCGTGAATCTTCCTACGCTCAAGGCTCCCGATATGATTACAAAAGAATATGGACTTAAGGGCGAGGATTATATTCTTTTCCTGGCGCGACTGGTGCCGGAGAAGGGCTTACATTATCTGCTTAATGCCTATAGGGAAATTGATACCGACAAAAAACTGGTAATCGCCGGCGGAGCAAGTCACTCAAGCGAATATGTGGACGAAATAAAGGCTCTTGCTGCGCGTGACGAGCGTGTCATAATGACCGGTTTTGTGCAGGGACAGAAGCTTGAAGAACTGTTCTCAAATGCTTATGTTTACGTTCTTCCCAGTGACCTCGAGGGCATGCCCATAAGTCTTCTTGAAGCGCTCAGCTACGGAAGAAGATGTCTGGTCAGCGATATCGACGAGAATGTGGAAGCGGCCAAAGAATATGCGGTTTCATTTAAAAAGTCAGATGAAAAAGACTTAAAAGAAAAGCTCGAAGGAATCCTCAAAGACTCAACCCTCGGCGGAACTTACAATCCGGAGGCGGTCAGAGACTACGTATCCAAGAATTACAACTGGGATGACGTGGTAGAGGAAACCTTAAAGCTTTATAAGAAATAAAAATATAAAATTACTTAGTTAATCAAGGGGAGTTCGATGATGAATCGGCTTCCCTTATTTATTTCGCTTTCACAGTGGATGTGACCGTTTTCTTTTTCAACTACAGCCTTAACGATGGCCAGACCCAGACCGGAGCCTGTCTCGGAAATGGGAGAGCGGGAGTGGGAAACTGTGTAGGTGCGCTCAAAAACGTGTGACAGCGCTTCTGCGGGGATGCCGACACCGTTGTCGGAAATGGTGATAACAGCCTGACCGTCGGAAGTTCTGCAGGAAAGTGTAATGGTCGTACCGTCGCCGGAATATTTGGCGGCATTCACAAAGAGATTGTCCAGAACCCTGATGGTTTTCTGAACATCAATATTAACACGGCAATCAAGATCCATGGGGATATCCAGTTTCATATCATGATTGTCATAACGTGAATCGACAGTTGCGTCATAAAAATAGCTTTCAAGAAAAGGCCCAAGGTCGACGTCCTCGAGGGCAAAATCACGGTTGTCGTCCTCGACACAGAAAAGAAAGTACATATCCTGAATCAGGCTTTCGAGAGTGGATAAACGTCGGTTAATAAGCCCCAAAGCGTTGGTAACTTCTTCTTTGGAAGGTTCATCGTAGGAATCGAGGAGATCCACGGCGCTCCGGATGGCTGTGAGAGGCGCACGCAAATCATGAGAAATATTGGCCAACATCTCTTTTCTTTTGCGTTCCGATTCTGCAAGCTCTGCATTTCTTTTGGAAAGGTCTTTGGTGACCTGAAGCAGCTTTTTGGAAAGCTCAGCTATGGAATTGGCTTCGAGGTCGGGATTCTGGTATTGGTTCTTTATTGATTTCATTTGGTTCTTAATACGTAGCCCTTGGAATAAACGGTTTCGATTATGTTGTCCAGGCCCGTATAATCCTCCAGTTTCTTGCGCATACGGCTGGCAGTTACCATGACGGTACGCCTGTCCGCATCGCTGTATATGCCAAAGAAAGCGGTTCCGATTTCCTCAAAGCTTACAACCGTATTTTTTTTGTCCGCAAGAAGATGCAACAAATCATATTCGCGGTTGGAAAGAGGAATTTCGGTATCGCCGTAGTAGGTTTTGTGAGCAAGAATATCTATCTTAAGGGGCGGAACCGAAAGAATATTGGAAGGCTTGGGCGCTGTGGCAGCCTTTTTCCTAAGCTGAACGGTGACGCGTGCCTTAAGCTCTTTAAGACTGTAGGGTTTCTCAATATAATCGTCGGCGCCGAGCATAAGGCCTTCAACTTTGTCATCTTCGCTGACACGACCCGTTAAGAAAATGACGGGAGCACCGCCGGAGAGCTGCTTTATTTTGGCACAGGCTTCAAATCCGTCGGTGCCGGGCATCATAACATCAAGAAGTATGCAGTCGGGTTTAAATTCGTTTAAGACCCGATATGCATCTTCCGCGGATGCAGCGGTTCGGATTAAGAACCCGTCCTGCTCGAAATATCGCTTATTAACCGCCAATACTTCCGTATCGTCATCAACCATAAGTAATTTGGGCATTTTTGTTAACCTCCCCAGGTAACATTTAAGACATAGAAGAAACAGTCTATAATAAATCATGAAGTGATTTATTATCGTCACAGTGGAATAAACCTTTGGAGTTTATTCCAGTTCTATAATAAACCGCTGAAGCGCTTTATTATCATCGCAGTGTAATAAACCTTCGGAGTTTATTACAGCTCCATTATATTACATTTGAGTTGAGATAGGAATTAAAATAGGATATAATGTGAAGCAAGTTGTTTTTTGTGTAATAAGGAGAATGGATAAAGATGGGAAATAAGTGCTCAATAAAAGAGGTACTGGTACAAGGAAATAGTATTACTTGCAAGTATGCTGTGGAAGGTGAATGGAAGAAGTGTTTTTCTTCTGAATCGATGAAGGTAGAGTACTCCATCGATGTATCTAACGTTCCAAAGAGCGTGGCAGTTATACCATTTCTGGCTAATCTGCTTCCAATGGCATGGGTTTTTGATGCTGAAATAGAAGTGAAAGAATTGGACAGAGCGTTCTACGACAGTATTAAGGATTTCAAAAAAGGATATATAAATATGTATCCTACCATGGATTTAAAAGGAAGCTTATCGGTTTCCGATTTGGTGGACAGTCAGGTGAATGGGGATGGTTCGATTGCTTTTTTCTCAGGCGGAGTCGATGCGTTTAATACTCTTGTCAAGCACTATGAAGAAAAGCCTACGCTTGTGACTTTGTGGGGCTCAGATGTTAAACTTTGGGATTCTGAGGGCTGGGAGAAGGTTACAACCCATCTCAAAGAGACAGCCGAATCGTTTGGAATTGACTATGTGACGGTTAAGTCTGAGTTTAGGACATTTATGGATGATTTACCGCTCAATGTAGCAGTTAAAAAGAGCGGAGACGGTTGGTGGCACGGATTCCAGCATGGTATAGGTATTATTTGCCATGCGGCTCCCATTGCATATGCTTTGGGTAAAAAATCTATTTATTTTGCATCTTCTTTTACCGCAAATGACAGGGGAAAAGTGACATGTGCTTCAGATCCGACAATTGATAACTTTGTAAAGTTTTGTGGTGCAAGTGTATATCATGATGGATATGAGTTCTGCAGGCAGGATAAGATTCATAATATTGTTGAATACACAAGAAAAAACAAGACAAATATAGCATTACGAGTTTGCTGGCAATCCACAGGCGGATCGAACTGTTGCAATTGTGAGAAGTGCTGGCGCACTATTTTGGGCGTGTATTCAGAAGGCGAAAATCCTCAGGAATTTGGTTTTGCATATAAAGATTTTGGAACGCTTTGCAAAAAGATGTATAAAAAGAGAGAATTGTTTGCAAAAGACAAAGGTTTGAGATATAAGCCGATTCAACAAAGAATGAATGAAACATACAAATTGGAAGAAGTAGATCCGGCAATAAAATGGTTTTATGGAATTGATTTGGAAAAGCTTAATACGCGATATGTTTGGAAAACATTCTGGACAAAGGTTAGAAAAAGAATCAAGAGATATCTGAAGATAAAATAGTGTTTTTTACAGAGGGAGGCGACCAAAAGAGCGCTTCCCTTTATCTTATCTAAAGTTGAAATGCGCCCCCCGATAAGATATAATGAAGCAAGAGTTTAGTGAATTCAGAGGATATCAATGTCTTATACAGCTATGTACCGCAAATTCAGACCTTCGAGGTTTGAAGACGTTAAGGGCCAGGACCATATAGTTACTACCCTTAAGAATCAGATAAAGTCCGACAGGATAGGTCATGCCTATCTTTTTTGTGGTACAAGGGGCACAGGTAAGACCTCTGTGGCCAAGCTTTTTGCGAAGACTATTAACTGTGAGCACAGAAACGGCGAGGACCCCTGCATGGAGTGTGCTTCCTGCAAGTCCATTCAGTCCGGCTCCAACATGAATGTTATTGAAATTGATGCGGCTTCCAATAACGGTGTCGACAATATCCGTCAGATTGTGGAAGAGGTTCAGTATCCTCCCACGGAAGGCCGGTTTAAGGTATATATCATCGACGAGGTTCATATGCTTTCCATAGGTGCGTTCAATGCGCTTTTGAAGACTCTTGAGGAACCTCCGTCATACGTTGTTTTCATTCTGGCCACAACGGAGGTTCACAAGCTTCCGGTCACCATTCTTTCCCGATGTCAGCGTTATGATTTCAAAAGAATAGGCGTGGACGATATCTCCCGCAGAATCGATGAGCTCCTTAAGATAGAGAATCTTGAGGCTGAAGAAGATGCGGTAAGATACGTTGCCAAAGCGGCAGACGGCTCCATGCGTGATGCCTTGAGTCTGCTTGACCAGTGTCTTGCTTTTAATTTTGGCAAAAAACTTACTTATCAGATGGTGCTTGATGTTTTGGGTGCTGTCGACAGCTCTGTATACAGCAATCTTGTGCGCGCCATTATTGCGGGGGACGTATCCACTTCCATCAAACTTTTGGAAGACGCAGTCATGGAAGGTCGCGAGATTTCCCAGTTTGTTACAGATTTAACCTGGTACTTGAGAAATCTTCTTTTGGCCAAGACTTCGGATGATATGTCCATTATCGCCGACATGTCCAAAGAAGCACTTTCGAAGCTTTCCGACGAAGCGAGACTGGTGCCGACAGAGACTATCATCAGGTACATTCGCGTATTCAGTGAGCTTACCAATCAGATCCGTTACGCTTCCAATAAGCGTGTACTTACGGAGATAGCGATTATAAAGCTTTGCAAGCCGGAGACGGAGGCCAAGGTCGACTCAGTCATTCCCCGTATTGCGAGCATTGAGGACAAACTTGAAAAAGGTGTTATAATGAGTGCCGGTGTGCAGGGAGCCGCAGCTCCTTCGGCCGAACCTCAAAAGGACAGGCCTAAGCCCGCACCCATGCCCAAGTCCGTTCCCGACGACATTAAATCGGTTGTGGAGAACTGGCGCAGAATCTTAGGAGCGGTGGACATCTCACACAGAATGTTTGCCAAAAATGCGAAGCCTTCTTTGGGCAGTGACGGAGAACTTCTTTTGGTCTTTTCCAAAGAAGCCTGCAGGGCACATTTCGAGACGAGCGAAGAGTTCACCAGAGCCCACGCGGAGGCTAATCTTAAAGACCTTAAGGACACCATCGAGAAAATCGTGGGCAAAGAAATAACGATAAAAACCGTTCTTGCGGAGGACGAAGTTCACTTTGAAACGGACTATCCGGACTTAAGCAAGATGTTTGGAGACTTACCCATAGTCGAAGAAGAATAAATTTTCAGGAGGATTTTAAAATGGCAAAGAGAGGCGGATTTCCCGGCGGTATGCCCGGTAATATGAATAATCTGATGAAGCAGGCACAGCGCATGCAGCGTCAGATGGAAGAAAGCCAGAAGGAAATGGAGACCAAGGAGTTTACGGCCAAAGCAGGCGGCGGTGCAGTAAGCGTTACCGTTACAGGTAAGAAAGAGGTCAAAGAAGTAATTATAGACAAAGAAGTTGTGGATCCCGATGATGTAGAAATGCTTCAGGATCTTATTGTTGCAGCTGTCAATGAAGCTCTTAAGCAGGCTGAAGATGCAAGTTCAGAGCTTATGGGCAAAATGGCAGGCGGACTCGGCGGTCTCGGAGGATTCGGATTTTAATGAATCTTTACGGGGGCGAGGTTAACAAACTGATAGAGGAACTCTCATCACTTCCGGGAATAGGGAGCAAGTCTGCCCAAAGGCTTGCTTTTCACCTTATAGGCCTTCCCGAGGAGAAGGTTGAGAAAATCGCGGGAGCCATGGTCAACGCGCGTAAAAACGTGCGTTACTGTAACTGTTGTTATACTCTGACCGACTCGGACACCTGTCCCATCTGTCGCGATCCCAAGAGGGACAAATCCGTTATCATGGTGGTGGAGACTCCCAGGGACCTGGCGGCTTATGAGAAGACCGGCCGCTACGAAGGCGTTTACCATGTCCTTCACGGCGCCATTTCACCCATGCTGGGAATCGGTCCCAACGACATTAAGTTAAAAGAACTCATCAAAAGACTTGAGGGCGACGTTCGCGAGGTTATTATAGCCACCAATTCAAGCCTTGAGGGTGAGACCACCGCTATGTATATCAGCAAGCTTATCAAGCCTACGGGCATCAAGGTTTCCAGAATTGCCAGCGGAGTTCCCGTGGGCGGTGACCTTGAGTATATTGATGAAGTGACTTTATTGCGCGCTCTGGAAGGTCGCGTTGAATTATAAAATACGAGGGAGAATAATACTATGAGCAAAAGACTTTTCGGTACCACCAAAAAAGGCGAAGAAGTATACGCTTTTTCTTTTACCAATTCCAAGGGCATGACTGCCGAAGTAATTAACTACGGCGCTATTCTTACAAAACTTTGTGTTCCGGACAAAAAAGGCGAGGTCAAGGACGTGGTACTCGGTTTTGACAACGTAGCGGATTACGAGGTTAATGCAAGCTTCTTTGGCGCGGTTATCGCACCCAGTGCCAACCGTATCGGCGGTGCGAAATTCACTATAGACGGTGTTGAGTATCATGCAGCCGTTAACGACGGTCCCAACAACCTTCACAGCGACTATGCTCTCGGCAGCCACAAGAGAGTCTGGGATTACGAGGAAAAAGAAAACGGAGTTAAGTTTTCTTTGGTTATGGAAGACATGGACATGGGCTTCCCCGGCAACAAGATACTTACCGTAACTTATACACTTACAGAGGACAATGAAATCATTCTTGAGTACACCGGCGAAAGCGACAAGAAGACGATTATCAATCCTACCAACCACTCCTATTTCAATCTTTCCGGTCACGACTGCGGCAAGCTTATTGTGGACCATGTTCTGACACTTAATGCTTCCTGCTATACACCTATTGTGCCCGGCGCTATTCCTACGGGCGAGATTGCCAAGGTTGAAGGAACCGTTATGGACTTCACCAAGGGCAGAAGAATTGCCGATGATATCGATACCAAGTTTGACCAGCTTGTTATGACAGGCGGTTATGACCATAACTTTGTAATAGACGGATATGACAAGACTGTTAAGAAGATTGCGACTGTTGAGGACCCTGCTTCAGGACGTGTAATGGAGGTTTATTCAGACCTTCCCGGCGTTCAGTTCTATGCCGGCAATGCCATCGCACCTCAGACCGGTAAGGGCGGCGTGAAGTACTCTAAGAGAATGGGTCTTTGCCTTGAGACACAGTTCTTCCCTGACAGCATCAATAAGCCTGCTTTCCCCTCGTGTGTATTCGGCGGTGGCAGCAGCTATGCTTCCAAGACGGTTTATAAGTTTAAGTAATTGATGAAAATGTGTTAAAGGTGAATGCGGGAGAACACTAACATGGGTCAGGGTTCGAACACCATTCAGTTTCCGGGTGCCAGGAACACTCCGCAGGTTGATGCGGAGGCTACGGCCAAGATTCGTAAGCACAAGCTTGCGCGGGTTTATACGATTGTGCTCGTGCTGGTTCTTTTGGCGGCGGTACTGATAGGTTATTTTATATATGAAAGAAGTAAAATATTTGACTCTATGGAAATTGTCTCCGCCATTAACAGAGACAACATAGAAGGAACGAAGATAAGGGAATTTGCGGGAAGTGTCATGACTTACAGCAAAGACGGCGCCGGTGCAATGGATGCTGCGGGTAAGCTTCTTTGGAATCAGACCTTTGACATGCAGAATCCCATGGCTTCGGTGAACGGCGAGATGGCTGCTTTTGCCGATTACGGCGGCAGCAGGATTTATCTTCAGAAGGCTTCGGGGGAAACCGGCGTGGTTAATACCGATATGCCCATCAGAAAAATTTCTGTGTCGGCCAACGGTTATGTGGCGGCTGTGCTTGAAGATCTGGACGTTACATGGATTTATCTCTATGATTCCAACGGTACCAAAGTTGCGTACTTCAGGACCACCATGGAGAAGAGCGGATATCCCATCGATATCGACATTTCTCCGGATGCCGAGCTTGTTTGCGTTTCCTATTATTACATTGATTGTAACGATTTAAAGAGCAGCGTTGCTTTTTACAATTTCGGTTCCGTCGGACAGAACAGTATTGACAATTATGTCAGCGGCTTCAATTATCCCGACGAAATGATACCTTACGTGGAGTTTCTGGACAAAGAAACCGCTATAGCCGTTGCGGATTCCCGCATAAGTGTGTTTGCGGGAGCTCACAAGCCCGTAAGCGTTTCAGAGATGTTTATAAACGATGAACTGATTTCTGTTTTTGCAGGTACGGATGCTTTTGCCGCAATATACAGCAATGAAGCCCACGGCACCAAATATCGTCTCGAAGTTTATGACAAAGAAGGTAAAAAAACATCGGAAAAGGCGTTTGATTTCGACTATTCGAATGTTACCTTCGGCAACGGATGCGTGATTTTGTACGGTGATACCTCGGTTTATGTGGGAACGTATGCAGGCAAGCTCAAATTTGAGGGGGATTATTCGAAACCCATTCTTTTGCTGGTGCCCCAGACCGCAACTGGCAAATTTACGATAGTTACGGAAGATACCATCGATTCGGTTGAACTTAAATAAATTTAAAGGGGAGAATTTTATGAGTAATTGGTTTATTGTCAACATTCCTTTTTTTGTTCTTATTCTGTTTCTTTTGATTAAGATTATTGTCGGTACCAAAAGAGGAGCGGTCAAAGAACTCTGTTCTTTCGTGTCGGCCATTATTGCGGCGATTGTGGTGCTGCTAATAGGATTTGCCATCAGAAAGTATATCGATCAGGACAGAATCATATTTATTGTTACGCTTCTTCTTTTGTTCCTGATGATTACCATTTACAGAATCTTAAGTCTGTTCTTTACCACTCTTAAGATTATTACCAAGCTTCCGGGCGTAAGCTTCATCAACAGAGTGTTAAGTATTCCTGTGGTTTTGTGTGAAGTAGTGCTGGTAACCTGGACTGTTTACTGTGTCGTAATGGTATTCGACCAGGGTGCTTTTGCGAAGCTTATTTTTGACTGTGTCAGAAATAATCCCGTTATGAAGTTTTTGTATGAGTACAATTATCTGTATGCGATAGTTGCCAAGTTCAGCAAGAGCCTTGCGGCCATCGATATCTGGCATTATATCGGTATGTAATTTATCGGGGATAAGTTTATGAGGTATCCGGAGTTTTTAAAAGAAAAAGGAAGAATAGGGTTAATAGCACCATCTTTTGGCTGCGGAAGAGAGGAAGACAAGGCGCAGCTTGAGTCCGCCGAGGCATTTTTTGAGGGTGAGGGCTACAGCGTTTTGGAAGGCCCCAACTGCAGGGCGACGGAGGGAATAGGCAAGAGCAACACACCTGAGAAATGTGGGGCTGAGATTAACGATTTCTTTTTAAATGATAAGTCGGATATTATTATTTCCTGCGGTGGCGGCGAGCTTATGTGCGAGGATTTGCCCTTCGTGGATTTTGAGGGGATTAAAAAGGCGACACCCAAGTGGTATATGGGATATTCGGACAATACCAATCTGACCTTTCTTTTGCCGACTTTGTGTGATACGGCGGCGATTTATGCTTCGGGTATTAAGGCGTTTGGCATGAGACCTTGGCATCCGTCATTGGGTGATGCGTTCTCTCTTTTGAAGGGTGAGAAGCTTACCTTTAAGAATTACGACGGCTGGGAAGCAGGATGGCGTGAGTGGCCTGAGGGCGTTACGCCGGACTATCTGGCTCCTTACAATATCACTGAACCTTACAACCAGAAGATTGTGGGCGGCGAGAGGGCTTCTTTTTCGGGAAGGCTTCTCGGAGGATGCCTGGATTGCCTTGTGACTCTTTGCGGTACCCGATTCGATAAAGTTGCAGAGTTTTGTGAAAGATACAGTGAAGACGGAATCATATGGTTCCTTGAGTCGTGTGACTTGAATCCCATGTCAATCAGGCGTGCCCTTTGGCAGCTTGAGAATGCGGGCTGGTTTAAATATGTGAAGGGCTTCTTAATAGGAAGAGCTCTTCATTACAAAGAAGATTTTGACGGATTTACATGTTACGATGCGGCCGTTGGGATTCTGTCCCAATATAACGTTCCGATAGTGATGGATGTGGATATAGGACACCTTTCTCCGAGGCTTCCTATAGTCAGCGGAGCCTTTGCGGAAGTAAGCGCATTGGGCAATGATTTTGAGATTAAAACAATACTGCGATAATTACTTAATTTTTGTGCAAAAATGTGTCCAAAATCTGTTGACATTGGGCTCAAATAATGGTAAATTAGAATTCCACCGCGCGACGGTGGAATTTTTCTGCTTTTGAAGAAACTTCGGTTGAAAAATTTCTTAAAAAAAAGAAAAAATAATGCTTGACTTGAGTCACAACGAGTGCTAATATATCAACGTTGCGACGAAAACAGAGCAACACAGAACCTTGACAATCAAACAACAATGCAACCCTGAAAATCTTTGAGATTATTCAGAAATGTGAAATCGAACACATTAAAAAATACGACCCAAGACAGTAAACGGAAAGAAAAGCTAGACGCGATTCTTGAAGGGAAAAAACTTTAATACGAGAGTTTGATCCTGGCTCAGGATGAACGCTGGCGGCGTGCTTAACACATGCAAGTCGAACGGAGTTTATATGAAACCTAGTGATTATAAACTTAGTGGCGGACGGGTGAGTAAC
>JAEEGJ010023126.1_pt1 | contig 13086 bp, 7 predicted proteins | sample 8958761 | NCBI WGS metagenome assembly JAEEGJ01 (sample SAMN16246546, study PRJNA631951) | gut metagenome | biome: gut microbiome; feature: rumen; material: RS-attached | host: Bos | place: Iran: Karaj | collected 2018-10
TGAACTGCCATAAACCCGCAGCACCCGCTCCCGATACAGCCTGAGGGTCAAGATTGCTCTCAATCACCATCAGGTACTTGAAATCATCGGGCACACCCATGCGCTTGAGTATGGGTTCAATCTCCGGGAACAGACGGTTGGCACGCTTTATCATGAGCGTGGACATATTGTGCGAGTAGGTGAATGCTATAAGCTCGCGGTCCATGCGTTCCCGGAGGTCGGCACGGTCAAACTTTATCTTCTGGCCGGCAAACTCGACATACTCCGGAACCGACGGCGGCAACTGCTGCACCGTCTGGGCCTGAGAGGGTAAACAAACTGAGAATAAGACTGCTGTGAATATCAATAGTAATTGCTTTCTCATATATGCATGGTTTAAGTGGCACAAAAATAGTATATTTGCACCAATTCATCAACCCGTCAATTGCTTATGAGTTTAAGAAGGACCTTATTGTGCCTGATTGCATTGGCCTTTTCACCTATTATCGTAGCAGCCGATAAAACCGATTACAAAGTCTTTGAAAACGGAGTTTCACTCAGCACGGACCTGGGTACGCTCACCGTTACCGTTCCACGTTCAGGCTCAATCCGCGTGCAGTGCATCCCGGACGGAGTTGAATTGCCTCAGTTGGAGGAACTGGTTTATACCGATAAAAACTTCCTTGACTGTAAGGTCAAAATCAAAGAGAAGAAAAATGTCATAACAGTAAAGCCCAATAAAGGAAATCTTGGAGTTAAGATAGATATCCCCACCGGACATCTGACATTCATTGACCGGAAGGGTCGAACCCTGCTTGAAGAGGCCCCCGATTCCCGTATCATAAAGGTGGATTCCAATTCCTTTGATTCATACAACTGCCTTGATGTCAGCCAGGGATTCAGGACCAAACCCGATGAATACCTGTTCGGCACCGGACAGTTTCAGGACGGTTATCTTAACATACGCGGTCTGACCCGTCGCCTTACCCAGGTCAACACACAGATATCCATTCCTATGATCATATCCAACAAAGGCTACGGAATTCTGTGGAACAATTACGGACTGACCCATTATAACCCGTCAGACAGGTTCATCGGACTTCAACAGAGTGGAAGTGACGGCACCTCTATCACGGTCAATGCCACCGGTACGGCGGGCAATGTACGCGAACGCCGTTTCTTCAATGATTTCAACGGTAATCTGGAGATAAGCGAAAGCGGTGATTACTCCATCCTGCTTGACGTGGGCCAGGAGATGGCACGCAAACATTTCCTTATGATTGATGCCGATACCGTAATCAATGCCAACAACACCTGGCTTCCGCCCACTTCATCGGCTATAGTTCATCTGGAAAAGGGCTCACACAAATTGTTTGTAAGCGGTTCACGCGGCGACAAGCCCACCGTCGGAATACGCAAGGTGACCGATGTCACAACCTTCAGTTCACCCGTTGCGGTAGCCCTTGACTACACCGTTTTTGCCGGAAGTGCCGATGAAATCATAAGTACATACCGTTATCTTACCGGTTGGGTTCCCGATATGCCGGAATGGGCGTTCGGTTACATTCACTGCCGCGAGCGCTATGACAGTCAGGCCGAACTTCTGGAGAACGCCCACCGCCTGATGGATGAGGGTTACAAAACCAGCGTCATAGTCCAGGACTGGCAGTGGTGGGGCAAATACGGCTGGAACGCCATGCAGTTTGATGAGGACAAGTACCCCGATCCCAAGGCCATGACCGATGAACTTCACAGCATGGACATGAAACTCATGCTCTCCGTCTGGTCCAAGATAGACAAGAACTCAGAGGTGGGCCGTGAGATGAACGCCGCCGGCTACTACATAGACGGAACGGACTGGATAGATTTCTTCAATCCCGATGCGGCAAATGCCTATTGGAAGAACTTCAGCCAAAAACTGCTCCCCACAGGTATAGATGCCTGGTGGCAGGATGCAACCGAGCCCGAGAACGATGACCTGAAAGGCCGATTGGTGGCAGGCGGAAAAATACCCGGTGAATTCTACCGTAACGCATATCCCAACAAGGTAAACGAGACCGTTTACAACGGACTTAAGAAAGACCAGCCCGACCGTGATCCGATGATCCTGACACGCAGCGGATTCACGGGCATACAGCGCTACGGCGCCATCAACTGGTCTGGTGACGTGGGCAATGACTGGGAAACATTGAAACGCCAGATAGCAGGCGGCCTGAACCTGATGGCAACCGGACAGCCCTGGTGGACATATGATGCAGGCGGATTCTTCCGTCCTAATAACCAGTACACAGACCCCGACTATCAGGAGCGGATGCTTCGTTGGATTCAGGTAGCTGTCTATCTGCCGTTCATGCGCGTCCACGGCTACATGAGCCGCACCGAGCCTTGGAACTACTCCGAAGAGACACAACGTGCTTTCCGTAGTCAGATATATCTGCGCAACCGCATCATGCCGTATATTCTGGAGTGTGCCCATAAGGTCAGTTATGAGAACTACACTATGATGCGTCCGCTGGTATTCGATTTCCCCGATGATGAGGAAGCCCTCAAGCAGCAGACCGAATACATGTTCGGCCCGTCACTGCTGGTATGTCCCGTGACGGAACCCGGCATTAAGGAGATGCAAGTATATTTGCCTGAGTATAAAGCGGGTTGGGTTGAATTCGATTCTCGGGGTACAGATCTTTCGAATGGTGAAATCATGATTAATGGTAAGGCTGTTCCATCCTACGGACCTACTGTTATATCAGGAGGCCGGTACATTATTGTAAAAGTCAAAGACGACGAAATACCGGTTTTCAAAAAAGCCGATCACAAAATCAAACTGAATAATTAACGAACCATATACGATTATGAAGAGACTTTTGACCCTTTGCCTTGCGCTGGCCGGAGCAGCCGGTTTAAGCAGTGCCCAGGAAACCAAAGTGGAGGTAACCTTCTACTCCCCTTCTATTGTACGCATATACAAGGCTCCTGCCCAGAACGCCGAAACAAAGCAGAGCTTGTCCGTTATCATGCAGCCGGAACAGGTCAAGGTAACCAGATCAAAGGAGAAACTGGACGAGAACTTGTCAATCGACGTTTATAAATCAGATAAACTCACCGTAAACGTTTTTGGTGGCAATGTCTCATTCAGGGACAAAAAGGGTAACCTGCTGCTTATGGAGAACACTTCCGCCATAAGCGCTCCCACTCAGGACAAACCCTCCTATGCCGATGCCGCTGTAAGACAGACATTCAAGACCGACGCCGACGAGCCCATTTACGGTCTTGGAATCCTGCAGGAGGGCCGTATGGATATGCGCGGAACCAACCGCCGTATGATTCAGGGCAACACCGATGACTATTGCAATATCATCCAATCCATCAAGGGATACGGCCTGTTCTGGGACAATTACTCTCCCACTACATTCATTGCAAACGAGAGCGGTTTCCAGTTCAATTCCGAGAACGGAGGCTGCATAGACTACTACTTCATTTGGGGCGGTGATGCCGACGGTGTGATTGCTGGCATACGCCAGCTTACCGGTTCCGTTCCGATGCTGCCCCTGTGGAGTTTCGGATTCATGCAGAGCCGCGAGCGTTACAAGTCATCGGCCGAACTTGTCAATGTACTAGACCGCTACCGTGAGGACGGTGTTCCAATCGATGTGATGATCCAGGACTGGCAGTACTGGGGTGACAACTACCTTTGGAACGCCATGGAGTTCAACAATCCCGATTTCAGCAACCCCGAGCGCTGGATAAAGCATATACATGACCAGAATGCCAAACTGATGATATCCATCTGGTCCTCATTCGGTCCGATGACCAAGCCCTACCGCGAACTGGAGCCCAAGGGAATGCTCATAGATTTCCAGACATGGCCCCAGAGCGGTCTGAGCGACTGGCCTCCCAGAATGGACTATCCATCAGGAGTACGCCCCTATGACCCTTATAGCAAGGAGGCACGTGACATATACTGGAACCATCTGACCCGTCTGTACAATCTGGACATTGACGGCTGGTGGATGGATTCGACCGAGCCCGACCATCTGGACTTCAAGGAGGAGGACCTGGACCTGCCCACCGCAATGGGACCGTTCCGCCGCGTACGCAACGCCTTCCCGCTTATGGCAGTGGGCGGCGTGTATGACAACCAGCGCGCTATGGACAACGGCAATGACAAGCGTGTCCTTATCCTGACCCGCTCGGTATTTGCAGGACAGCAGCGCTACGGCTCAAACACATGGTCAGGTGACGTGCAGTCCAACTGGAACTCACTGCGCGCTCAGGTTCCCGCAGGTCTGAACTTTGCGCTGACCGGAAACCCCAACTTCAACAGTGACCTGGGCGGATTCTTTGCCAACAGCTATAACGAGCGCTCGCAGGACGGCAGCGCTACCAAGAACCCTCTCTATCAGGAACTCTACGTACGCTGGATGCAGTACGGTGTGTTCTGCCCCATGATGCGCAGCCACGGAACCGAGGTTCCGCGTGAACTCTACTACTACGGAAGTGCCGGTGAGCCGGTTTATGACGCACTTCTTGGTGCAGTGAAACTGCGTTACACCCTTCTTCCCTATATCTACTCCCTGGCCCACGACGTCAGTGCCAACAACGGTACCTACCAGCGTGCGCTGATGATGGACTTCAGGGATGACCGTAACGTATGGAATATAGGCAATGAGTTCATGTTCGGCCGCTCTCTGCTGGTTGCCCCCGTACTGGAAGCCAAGTATACCCCCGAGAGAGCCATGAGCAAGAGCCGTTCCGGAATAGGAAACGTCGATTTCATCGAGCCAAAGACTACTAAACTCTATCTGCCGGCAGGAACCGGTTGGTATGACTATGAGACCCTTCAGATGCACGAGGGCGGTCAGGAGATTGAGCGTTCCGTCAACATAAAGAGCATACCGCTCTATGTCAAAGCCGGCACCATCCTGCCCATCGGCCCCGATGTACAGTACTCGACCGAGAAACCTTGGGATGATCTGGAGATACGTGTATTCTCAGGAGCCAACGGCGAATTCTGCCTGTACGAGGATGAGTTTGATAACTACAACTACGAGAACGGTGCCTTCAGCACCATTGACTTCAAATATGACAACAAGGCCCGTCAGCTTACCATCGGCGCCCGCAACGGTTCATACGAGGGAATGATTCAGGAAAGGACATTCCGCATAACGGTAGTTACGGACGGACACAAGAGAGAAGTCAAGACCGTAACCTACACTGGAAAGAAGATAAAGGTCAGTCTTTGATTTTCTTTTTCTTCCTTTCCTTTCTTTCCTGCCGGTTCTTCTTGCGCAGGTCCTTCTTTGCCTTGGCTTCATTTTTTGAAGCCTCGACGGCGGCTTTGGTCTTGATCTCAATCACACCGTTGCTGCCTTCCATCCCGTAAATAGAGGAGGTGCCGTCCTTTATGACTGTTATGGAGTGAACCTGTTCCGGCTGCAGGTAGAGAATGTTTTCGGTCCTCAGTCCGTCAACCACGAACAACGGCTGGGTATATTCAGAATTGGTTCCGATGCCGCGGATGTACATTTTAGGCATAGTCCCGTCATCACCGGTACCCTTTATTATCAATCCAGGCTCACCGCGAAGCATATCTATTATGCTGTTATATGTGTGTTTGGATTTCTTTTCCTTCTCAACTCCCTGTCCCATTACCGGCAGGCTTGAGAACAGAACAATCAGAAGGGCTAAAAGTCTGACTCTTTTCATAATTATTAAACTATTGACGACGGCAAGTTAGGAAAAACTGCCGGAATATTTGTAATTTTGCCCCTTGAAACATCATCCATAGATGACAGAATTTGAAATGATAGCCAAGACCTTCCAGGGGCTGGAAGAGATTCTTGCAAAAGAACTTATTGATCTGGGAGCCAATGGGGTGGCCATTGGTAACCGAATGGTGTCCTTCAAAGGAGACAAGGCCCTGATGTACAAGGCCAACTTTCACCTGCGTACCGCAATCCGTATCCTCAAACCTTTCCTTCACTTCAAGGCCGACAGTGCCGACGATGTATATGAAATCTGCCGTAAGGTGGATTGGGAAAAGTACATGGACCTGAGTGACAGTTTCGCTGTTGACTCGGTTGTGTACAGCGAGGATTTCCGCCACTCAAAGTTTGTGGCATACCGCGTGAAGGATGCCATAGCCGACTATTTCCGTGACAAATACGGCAAACGCCCCAATGTAAGCGTAGCCAATCCGGACCTTACGTTCCACATCCACATCTCACATGACGACTGCTCGCTTTCTCTTGACAGCAGCGGCGAGTCACTGCACAAGCGCGGTTACCGTCAGGAGGCCATGGAGGCTCCTCTGAATGAGGTGCTGGCAGCAGGTATGATCCTTATGTCAGGTTGGGACGGCAAGTGTGATTTTGTAGACCCCATGTGCGGATCGGGCACAATTCCCATCGAGGCCGCACTCATTGCCAAAAACATGGCACCCGGTCTGTTCCGCAGCCACTTTGCATTTGAAAAGTGGAAGGATTTTGACCGTGACCTGTTTGAGGAGATATACAATGATGACTCACAGGAGCGTGAGTTCGAGTTCACCATCAAGGGATATGACAAGGATCCCAAGGCTATCCTGACAGCCAAGCGTAACGCAAAGGCTGCCGGACTGCTGGATACCATACAGTTTGAGCAGCGTGACTTCAAGGACTTTGAACCTGTAAAGGAGCGCACCGTAATCATCACCAACCCGCCCTATGGCGAGCGTCTGGTCGAGGACAACCTGCTTGGCCTCTATGAGATGATAGGCGAGCGCCTCAAGCATGCCCTGATAGGCGGTGAGGCGTGGATTATCAGTTACCACTACGAATGCTTTGACAAGATAGGTCTGAAGCCATCGGCCAAGATACCCCTGTTTAACGGAGCACTTCCCTGCGAACTCCGCAAATACGAGATATTTGACGGACGCTATAACGAGTTCCGCGGAGGTGACCGCCGTCTCAAGAAGGACGATCTGCCCACCCGACGCAGCGGCACTCTGCGCCACAAGGCCCGTCTGGCCGAGAGAGAGGAGGCCCGTAAGGCCGAAAAGCCTTTCCACAAGTCAACGGAGGAGAGAAAACCCTTCCACAAGAGCGAGGGAGGCAAACCTTTCCGCAAGAGTGAAGGAGACAAGCCTTTCCGTAAGAGCGAGGGAGGCAAACCCTTCCGCAAGAGTGAGGGAAAGAAGCCTTTCCGCAAGAGTGAGGGAAAGAAGCCTTTCCGTAAAAGTGAAAACAAACCGTTCAGAAACAATAAGAAATGAAGATTCTGTTACTTGGAAGCGGAGGCCGCGAGCATGCTCTGGCCTGGAAGATAGCCCAAAGCCCACAGCTTGACAAGCTTTACATAGCTCCGGGCAATGCCGGTACCGCAAACGTAGGTGAGAACGTAGCCATCAAGGCAAATGATTTTGAGGCCATCAAGGCATTCGTTCTTGACAAGAAGATCGATATGGTGGTGGTAGGCCCCGAAGATCCTCTGGTAAACGGCATTTATGACTATTTCCTGAGTGACGCCTCACTGAAATCCATCCCGGTTATCGGCCCCTCAAAGGAAGCCGCACAGATGGAGGGCAGCAAGGACTTTGCAAAGCGTTTCATGCAGCGCCACGGCATACCCACCGCAGCATATCAGACTTTCACAGGCGAGAATCTGGAGGAGGGACTCAAGTTTCTGGAGACACTCAAAGCTCCCTACGTACTCAAGGCCGATGGTCTTTGCGCAGGCAAGGGCGTTCTGATTCTGCCTACTCTGGACGAAGCGAAGAAGGAGTTGAAGGAGATGCTGAGCGGTATGTTCGGCAACGCCTCGTCACGCGTGGTGATTGAAGAGTTCATGAGCGGAATTGAGTGCTCCGTATTTGTTCTTACTGACGGAAAGCACTACAAGATACTTCCCGAGGCAAAGGATTACAAGCGTATAGGCGAGCATGACACCGGTCTCAACACCGGCGGTATGGGATCCGTTTCACCTGTTCCGTTCGCCACCAAGGAGTGGATGAAAAAGGTTGAGGACCGCATAATCCGTCCCACCGTCGAGGGTCTGGCCCAGGAGGGTCTGGTTTACAAAGGATTCATATTCTTTGGCCTTATCAATGTGGACGGCGATCCCAAGGTTATTGAGTACAACTGCCGCATGGGTGACCCCGAGACCGAGAGTGTGATGTTGCGTCTCAAGAGCGATATCGTTGAACTCTTCAAGGGCGTGGCAGCCGGAAACCTGGACACCAAGACCCTGGAGCAGGATCCGCGTTCTGCTGTCTGCGTGATGCTGGTATCCGGCGGTTATCCGGAGCATTATGACAAGGGATTCGTGATAAGCGGTATCGATAAGGTCAAGGACAGCGTGGTGTTCCATGCAGGTACGGCGTTTGACGCAAACGGCAACGTGGTAACCGCAGGAGGTCGCGTGATAGCAGTAAGTTCATACGGCAAGGACAAGGAGGAGGCTCTGGCTCTCTCCTTCAAGGGTGCCAGCCTTATTGACTTTGAGAAGAAATATTTCCGCAGGGACATAGGCCAGGACCTCTGACCCGACGGAATAACAATTAATAACTGTCAATTGATAGCCGTTAACCTTTTAAGGACTATCTTTGGGACTCTCTAATTACTAAGTTCATAGCAAAAATGAATTACAAAAGACTGAACATCATCATCGGATGGCTCGTGTTTGTAATTGCCGCAGTAACCTACTGCTTGACAATTGAGCCTACCGCCAGCTTCTGGGATTGCCCGGAGTTCATTACAACCGGTTACAAGATGGAAGTAGGACACCCGCCCGGGGCACCGATATTCATGCTTACTGCTAACCTTTTCTCACAGTTTACAAGTGATCCCTCAAAGGTTGCCATGATGGTTAACATCATGTCCGCCCTTCTGAGTGCACTCTGCATACTGTTCCTTTTCTGGAGCATAACCATGCTCGTAAAGAAACTGGTGGCAGACACCAAGGAACCCGACATTTGGCAGATGATAACCATATTCGGCGCCGGCATTGTAGGTGCTCTGGCATATACATGGTCCGATACCTTCTGGTTCAGCGCCGTCGAGGGTGAGGTTTATGCATACTCTTCATTCTGCACCGCTGTTACGTTCTGGCTCATACTCAAATGGGAGGAGAATGCCGACCAGCCTCACAGTGCACGCTGGCTCGTACTGATTACCTATCTGATAGGTGTATCAGTGGGTGTTCACCTTTTGAACCTGCTCTGCATCACAGCCATCGTCCTGGTTTACTACTTCAAGAAATCAGAGAATCCCACATGGAAGGGCGGAATCATAGCATTCATCCTTTCAGGTGTCATTATCGCTGCTATTCTGTACGGTATCGTTCCCGGCATCGTAAAGGTAGGCGGCTGGTTCGAACTGCTGTTCGTGAACGGTCTGGGACTTCCTTTCAACACAGGTCTGATCATCTATATCATCCTGCTTGTAGGACTCCTTATCTGGGGTGCATATGAGACACAGCGCGGTGACCGCAAATCACTCATGTATCTCTCATTCCTGCTCACCGTAGCATTTGCAGGTGTGCCTTTCTACGGTCATACTGCAGGCGGTATCATACTGGGTCTTGTCATTCTGGGCACCGGTGCCATCTATCTCTTTGCCGGCGTAGTTCCCGAGAAGGTCAAACCGTCAGCAAGTCTGCTCAACACCATCATGCTGTGCGTAATGATGATTACCATCGGCTACTCATCATATGCCGTTATAGTGATCCGTTCTACAGCCAACCCGCCCATGGACCAGAACTCACCGGAGGATATCTTTACCCTGGGTGATTACCTGGCTCGCGAGCAGTACGGCTCACGCCCTCTGCTCTACGGACAGACTTACGCATCAGAGATAGTCTACGAACTCAAGAAAGAGAAGCAATACTCATACTACTCACCTGTTTCCAGATTCAAGGGTAACGCTTACGCCCGTAAGGAGAAATCCAATGAGTCCGAGAAAGACCGTTACTACATAATGGATGAGAAGCGTGACTATGTATATGCACAGAACATGCTGTTCCCGCGTATGTACAGCAAGGATGCCGATCACATTGCCGAGTACAAATCATGGTGCGGAGGCATAACCGGCCGTACGGTAATCTACAACCAGCGCGGTAACAACATCAAGTTGACAGTACCCACTCAGATGGATAACATCAAGTTCTTCCTGAGATATCAGGTTAACTTCATGTACTGGAGATACTTCATGTGGAACTTCGCCGGACGTCAGAATGATATCCAGAACCGTTACGGAGAATTGGAGAACGGCAACTGGATAACCGGCATCAACTTCATAGACAAGATGCTTGTAGGCGGCGACAACAACCTTCTTCCCGAATCACTGGCCGGCAAGGGTCACAACGTGTTCTACTGCCTGCCGCTTCTGCTGGGTCTGCTGGGTCTGTTCTGGCAGGTTGGAAAGGGACGTGAGGGAGCTCACCAGTTCATCGTGGTTCTGGCGCTCTTCTTCATGACAGGTTTGGCAATCGTGGTCTACCTTAACCAGACTCCTCTGCAGCCCCGTGAGCGTGACTACGCTTATGCAGGTTCATTCTATGCCTTTGCAATATGGATAGGACTGGGCGTTGCAGCAATCTCAGAATGGTTGGGCAAACTGGCCGGCAGGAAGATTGCTCCTGTAATAGCAGCGATACTGTGTCTGCTGGTTCCCGTACAGATGGTAAGCCAGACTTGGGATGACCATGACCGCAGCGGACGTTACGCTTGCCGTGATTTCGGTCAGAACTATCTGTCCACTCTTCCTGAAAAGGGCAACCCCATCATATTCACTAACGGTGATAACGATACCTTCCCTCTCTGGTATAATTTTGAGACTGAAGGTTTCCGTACCGATGCACGCTGCTGTAATCTGAGTTATCTCATGACCGATTGGTACATAGACCAGATGAAGCGTCCCGCATATGATTCACCCGCTCTGCCCATATCATTCGGCAGGATAGACTATGAGTCAGGTACCAATGACTTTGTCACAGTCAATCCGGAGGACAAGGAGATTCTGCTCAAGAACAACAGCCGCGAGGCAGTTGAAAAATCATTTGAGCTCCACAATGTCATGAGCTACTGGATCAAGCAGCATCATATGGTTCCCACCGATACCATCTGGCTCAAGATTGACAAGGATGCAGTACTCCGTTCAGGAATGAAGATTCCCGAGAAGTATCTGGGAGCAACCGATGAGGAGACCAAGGCCAAGATGCCGGACCGTATGATAATCTCACTTAAGGGCAAGAGTACATTGCTCAAGAGCGAGATCATGATGCTTGACCTGATTGCACAGTGCAACTGGGAGAGACCTCTCTACATAGCAACTACTGTTCCCAACAGCAGCTATCTGGGTCTGAACAACTATTTCCTGCTCGAAGGTCTTGCATACAGAATCACTCCTTTTGACTGGAAGGAGGCTACCGGCAGCAATTCACGCACTGTAGGCTCTATTGATACCGACAAGATGTTCGACAACATCATGAACTTCAAATACGGAGGACTTGACAAACCCGGCGTCTATCTTGACGAGACCAACCGCAGAATGTGTCAGTCACTTCGCAGACTTGTCGCACAGCTCTCTATCGAACTCTATAACGAGGGCAAGAGAGACAAGGCTCTTGCTGTTCTTGAATCCGTTGACAAAGGTATCAACCATGAAGTTCTGCCTTTGAACGACGCTCTCTATGGCTCAAGTGCCGAGATAGCTCACCTCTACCTTACTATGGGACAGAAAGAGAAAGCTACCCGGATCATCTTGGATACATATGAGAACGGCAAACAGATTATGGATTGGTATATGAGCATGAACAACCGTAATCTCAAACGCGCTACAAAAGACTTCACGGAAATTGCATCCATCCAGTATTCATATGTATTCCCCATACTGGAGAAGTGCATTGACAAGGATCAGTACGACGAGATTTATGCTGACTGGGAGAGAATGTGCGATGAGTTTGAACATCGTTTGAACTGATGATACTTGAACAACCGACTTCAATATTGAGCAAAATATACCCGAATGGCATCTTCCGGAAAGATCCGGAAGACCATTCGGTATATCTCACCTTTGACGACGGTCCCATTCCTGAGGTTACCCCATGGGTACTTGACGTATTGGACCGGTACGATATAAAGGCAACATTCTTCATGGTGGGTGACAATGTACGCAAGCACCCCGAAACATACAGGATGGTGGTGGAACGCGGGCATCACATAGGAAACCATACATTCAATCATGTACGCGGAATGCGCATGCGCAACCACGATTACATTGACAATGTACACAAGTGTGACAGTTATTTCAACACCCGTCTGTTCCGTCCTCCCCACGGAGTTCTGCGCCGATGGACATACCGTTACATGAAAGGCGATTACGACATTGTATTCTACGATGTGATAACCCGTGACTACAATGAGAAGCTCAATCCCGAGAAGGTTCTGGATATTGTAAAGAAGTACACGCGTAACGGTTCAATCATAGTATTCCATGACTCCCTACGCAGCGAGAAGAACCTGCGTTACGCACTGCCCAAAGCCATTGAGTGGCTCAAGGAGCAGGGATACTCATTCAAACAGTTGTAAGATTATCGGCCTAAATCACACAGGACTGAGCATATCTTGTCCTGCACATTTCTTGAGGGTGCCATCTTGACGGCGCCCTCATTCATTATACAGAATGCAAGGTCACGGCCATCGGCTGTATGGATATAGCCGGCCAGAGTACATGAACCGGTTACAGAACCGGTCTTGGCATGCACCTTGTTGAGTGTGTTCTTATTGTTCATGCGTCCTTTCAGAGTACCGTCTACACCCGATATCGGAAGACTCTTGTACATGATTCTGTACAAGTCCTTATCCTTGTAGATGAGAGACAGCATATCGACCATGAACTGAGGTGAGCACATATCATACATGGAGAGTCCGCTGCCATCCACAATATTGAACGATGCCGAGAACATGCCGAACTTGCGGGATACAAAGTTCTGAAGATACTTTGCGGCGTCTTTGAACCTTATCTCGCGGGGATATTGGATACGTCCGGTCTGGAGGAACATGGCCTCGGCAAAGAGGTTGTTACTCTCTTTGAGCGCCTCTTTTACTATCGAAGGCAAGTCATGTGACAC
>JAEEGJ010023128.1_pt1 | contig 13086 bp, 8 predicted proteins | sample 8958761 | NCBI WGS metagenome assembly JAEEGJ01 (sample SAMN16246546, study PRJNA631951) | gut metagenome | biome: gut microbiome; feature: rumen; material: RS-attached | host: Bos | place: Iran: Karaj | collected 2018-10
TTATGTGCAGGCATGTGGCAAAAGGCTACCGGCAAGATTGAAATGGAAGATATCTTTCTAGAAGCACACAAGGCTGCAGATATATGGAGCTGCGACAATTATCTTTCGCTGCACTGGGGCTGGCCAAACGATATAGCAAAAAAAGGCGGAACAAGCTTTGCTTCCTTTGATAACGACGACGTTTATTACAGGTTCAAAAGAACACTTGACCGTCTGCGCTTTATTACCGGACAGGATAAGCCAATGGTTTTGAGCGAAATGAACACCGACGGCGATGTAAACGGTCCTTATGTTCAGGCAACAAAGCTGCATGACTTTATGCAAAAGCTGCAGGCAGATGAAGATAAATGGCTTAGTGCTATGACACTGTATCAATTCCGCGACGACGGACGACTTGGACTTGAAGTAACCGACCCTAATAACAGCGATGTAGGTATAGAGCAGCCACTTCTTGCAAGCTACAGAAATGATTTACATAAACCGTTCTTTAGCCAGAAATTGCAGGAAGCCGGGGAAACAGAACTTCCCGCAAAGCTGCGCTGGTCGAGCTCCGAAGATGCCGAAGGCGTAGAAATGGAAATTAATATAGAAAAAAATCCGCATTTTGCAGAGCTTTATTTTAACGGCCCTCTGGCAGATACAAATCTCCTTTTGGAATTTGGCGGCTGGTGGTTCTACAAAGCACCTGGGGTTAAATTTGTTGACCTTATGAGCTGGTTTTTTGAACATAAAATTAACGAACCGGTAAGCATGAAGCTTCGCATTTTTATGCCTCCTGCAGACGGACTTAATTACCCGGAGGATGGCAGCGACCCTTACAAAGCTCCCGATGGAGAGTGGATGAACAATTACTATGCAGTTCTACCGGGATTGCCGGAAGTGCGCGTTGAGTATGAGCCGCTTGGAGTATAAAATGAAACTTGAATTTGATGAGCTTAAATGGTATGGACGCAATTTTGACTACAATGACGCGCGCTATTTTGATTATTCACTAAGCGGCTTTGAATTCTGCTTTACGGGAACAAAGGCTGTTGCAACAATACTCAGCGACCCTGCAGACCAGAAGGACACAGAACACGGAATACTCGGCGTTTATGTTACAGAGCTTGCTTCTCCAGAAAAATACAAGGGCGACTCTTTCTGGGACAATTTTAATTTTTTAAAAGAAAGCAAAACTCCCGGCGGCAGTAAGGAACCGGTACGGGTTTCGCTGGACCAGACCCAAAATGAAATTACACTTTTTCAGTCAGAAATAGAAAAGACCGTTGTGATAAAGGTGCTCAAGCTAAGCGAATGTGCTTTTGGTTATGCAGGATTAAAAAATCTTGAAATTGAAGGAACGCTCCGCAAAGGAAGAATTATAGACAGCAAGGCTCATCCAAAAATTGAATTTATTGGCGACAGCATTACCTGCGGCTATGGTGTAGAAGGCATCTGGGAAAAAGACACCTTCTGTACAGGGCAGGAACGCCCGGACAAAGCTTATGCATTTTTGACAGCAAGGACACTCAAAGCAGAGTTTCAGCTTTGTTCGTGGAGCGGTATTGGAATTACTTCCAACTATGTAGACCCTGCAACAGTAAACCTGCCCGACACACACTGGCTCATGCCTGCCTGCTGGCCTTATACCGACAAGAGTGGAGAGCTCCGCCTTCATGCAGAACCACACGTGTGGGACGAGAGCCGTTTTAGCCCGGATATAATAGTAATTAATCTTGGAACTAATGATATAAGCTGGGTTCGCGGAATAGAAGAACGACGTCTTGCATACGTTGCAGGACTCAGACAGTTTATAGAAGCTGTACACCGCCGTAGCCCTGATGCAAAAATCTGCTGCTGTCTTGGAATTATGGGTCAGGAGCTTTGTGCCTCTGTAGAAGAAGCCTGCAAGCTTTTTTCCATGGATTTTCCGAGCGTTCCTGTAAAAACCCTGCGCTTTGATTTGCAGAAGGAATCGGACGGCATTGGCGCAGACTGGCATCCGTCACCGGTTACACATAAAAAGGCAGCAAAAAAGCTGGCGAAAGTTTTAAAGGAGTGGGTGGAAGAATAACCCTTCGACAAGCTCAGGGACCCCACGTCACAGGCGATACACCTTAGAATTTCTTTCCGGGGTCCAGCGGGCACGGCGGGCTTGTGGCAGAGAATCTATGCTGTCTTCCTTAAAGCCAATTTTTTCAAACCAGTCGGCAGCCTGAGTTGTCATAATAAAAATAGATAAAGCACCCTGCTCCTTTGCAGATTTGATAAGGCTTTCTACAAGGTCCGGCCCAATTCCCATGTGGCTAAAGGCTTCGTCAACAGCAACTGCGGCAATTTCAAACTGACCGTCATCGTATTTATGGAGTGCGGCACAGGCTCTTACACCACCGTCAATTTCGTAAACAACAAAATCCTTTGTAGAAGCAGCAAGGTCGCTTTCGGTACGAGGCAAAAGCTTTCCGCTTTGAATAAACGGAGTCATAAGTGCAAGAACAGCCGGAACATCGGCCTGCTCCATTGCACGCATTTTTCCATAATTGCTTGTATAAATCATTGTGCCCGAACCAAGGTCACTGAATATTTCGGTAAGAAGAACTCCATCCTGGTTTGCATCAAGAATATGAGAACGGTTTACTCCATTAAGACAGGCTTCTTTTGCAAGCGACAGAATATCATTAACCTGGGGCTGTTTACCACTTTGAACAAAATTGTCCAGTTCTTCTATATTCATTGCAGGAATAATCTGCCCGTCCTTTTGAATGGAAGCATTCTGTCCCATAAGAAAAAAGAGCTTGTCTGCTTTGAGTGCAACTGCAACCTGCTGGGCCAGAAGCATGGAAGAAATATTATATGGACGTCCTGTAGAGCTCCAGCCAATGCACGGAAAAATTGGAATAAAGCCATCGGCCAGAACAACATTAAGCGAATTAGTATCAAGGCGGTCAATTTCTCCGGCAGTTCCAAAATCAAAACCGTCTACGACTCCCTTTGCACGCGAACGAACCCAGTTGCCAATTACAGCGGTAATTCCGTTTGCAGCAAGATTTGTCATCACAGTATTTGAAACATCAAAGGCAGCCATTTTTACAAGCGGCATTGCATCTTCTTTTGTAACACGAATATTATTCTTATAAGACCATTCAATTCCTTCGTTAGTAAGTACCTGGTCAATTCTCTGGCGGGCACCAGGAATAATTACAACCTTAAGTCCTGCCTGATGCAGCAGTGCAATATCCCTTATATGCAATGGAAAAAGCGGAGAAGAAATTGTTTTGTCATCAAGGTAAATAACTACAACCGCACCCATAAATTTTTTGAGGTAGCGGATTACGTCCCTTATGCTTTCGGCCTTTTTTGAATTACTCATATTGTGATTATAGCGAATTTGCCCCGTCCTAGTCATCATTTTTTCTTAATTGTAAGCCAGTTCCAGAATTCCGGATCTTCCTGCCCTACACGCCAAAAGCCAATCTTTTTTACACCGGCCGCTTCGTACAGGCGCATGAGTGCAACATCTGAATACGCATCATTAAAATATCCGGTAACATCAACCTGTGTAGTGTACTGCACCTTTGGTATATCATTTTCGTAGGTAATTTCTTCTACGCCGTTTGCAACCATCATGCGGTTGAGGCGCGAAAAATAATAAGCTCCGTCGGTAGCCTGTGCCGCCCAAAAGCGTCCGTAAAAAGGAATGCCCATAATCAGCTTTTTTTCGGGAATGGATTTTTTTGCATATTCCAAAACCTTTTTACACCAGTCTACAGATGCAACAGGTCCCGGCGCACTTGTAGACCAGTGTTCATCATAAGCCATAACAAAAACCCGGTCGCAGTAGCTGGCAATTTCGGCATACGGATAAATATCATCAGTAAGCTTTTTAAAACGGGCCGGAACACAAACAGAAAACCATTTAGCCTGACCGAGCATATAACGCAGGTCTGCAATAAAGGTTAAAAAGTGCTTTCGGTCGCGTGCAGGTACAAGTTCAAAATCTATCTGAACTCCATCATAAGGAGCAGCGGCCTTTACAATTGATTTGAGCAGATTTTTACGCACACCATATTCAGGATTAATTACAAAATGAGTAAGGGAACGGCTGTCGCAGACAATAACAAGATGACAGCGGGCTTTTCCGGTTTTGAGTTTGGAACGAACAGGAACAGATGTAAGTTCTCCGTAACAGTTTATTTCGGCAGAAAAATAGCAGACATCGGTAATTGGCAACGACGAATTGTATTCATCTTCGCGGCCACTTAAAACATAACCCCAGGATTCTGCAAACTCTACCGGTTTACCTTCTACTTCGCGCAGAGTATAAAGCTGAACCGGGGCTGGTGGTTCTTCCGGAGGCAGTTCTTCCTGTGTAAGTTCAAGCTCGGCGTCCGATTCTGCAGCGGCCTCCTGTAAAGCAGAGCTGGTATTATTACTTCCGTCGGCATCTATATTTGTAAGCTCGCCCAGATCTTTTTTTCCCTTGGCAAAAAGAGGATTTGAAAAAATAAAAATGAAAATTGCAAGGCAGGCTGTAACGGCTGATTTAAATAAAACTCTGTTCATAAGTTAATTATCGGTATAAAATACAAGTTATATGAAAAACAATAGCTTGATTTGCATCAAAAACTGCAGGATTGAAAATTCACGCAGAACTATTATAGAAGAAATTAACTGGGAAATGCATGAAGCAGAGCGCTGGCTTGTTATTGGTCCTAACGGTGGCGGCAAGGCAGATTTTTTTAATGCGCTTAGTGGAGAAACGGGACTTAAGTTTACCCCGAACAGTGACCAGAACGGAACAGACAGCATTTCTCTTTTTTCAAATACTTTTTCTGACTCTACTGCAACTGTTTCCCTGGAAAAAGCAGCACGCCTCATTCAGGAAGAACGCGAAAATGACGAAAGTGATTATCTTGAAAGCGGTGTAGACATTGGACGCACCGGACGTGTTTTTATTGGAGAACACCTGGACGACGATAAAAAAACTCCGGGTGTTTTAGACAACCTGCCCCAGATTGAACTTACAGGCATTCAAAAAATTCTGGACCGCGGCCTTAAATACATGTCTACAGGAGAAATCCGCAGAACCCTGCTTGCGCGTGCACTTTTGAGCGGTAAAAAGCTCCTCCTGCTTTCGGACCCGTTTGCGGGCCTTGATGCACAGAGCCGTAAAATCATTTTTGATTTTGTAAGCAAGACGGGAGCAGCAGGCCCGGCCATAATTCTTGGCATGGAGCGCTGGCACGAGATACCGGACAACATCACACATGTTCTTGAGTTTACTGGAAAAAAGATAAGCTATTGCGGACCAAGACCCGAATACGAAAAACTTATGCAGCAACGACAGTCTGAGCAGCAGAAAACGCTTGGGGAACAGAAAAACAGTTTTTCAAAGCTATATACCGCTACAGCCCAAGAAACCGATGTAACGGGAAAAACTACTGCAGCACAACAGGATGTACCTCTTGTTCAGATGACAAACGTAAATGTAAGCTGGAGCGACAATCATGTACTGCGCAATCTTAGCTGGACTGTAAACAAGGGCGAACACTGGCTTATTCAGGGACCAAACGGCAGCGGAAAAACAACCCTGCTTGAACTCATAACCGGAGATAATATGCAGGTTTACTGCAACGACGTACGCCTTTTTGGAATAAAACGCGGCTCCGGCGAAAGCATCTGGGATATAAAAAAGCATCTTGGAATAGTTTCTTACCGTCTTCATGTAGAATACCGAATGCTTGGCGGCACAAGTCTTGAAAACGTAATAATTTCGGGCTTCCGCGACTCTATAGGGCTATATGAAGCTGCAACCGACACCGAGCTTGCACTTGCAAAAAAATGGCTGGAGCTAGGAGGCTTTGCTGGCCGCGAAAAGGAATCCTTTGGAAGCTTGAGTTATGGGGAACAGCGTGCGGTTCTTATCCTGCGTTCTGCAGTAAAGTGCCCTTCCCTATTGATTTTGGACGAGCCCTGTCACGGACTTGATGAAAGCTACAGGTCAAAAATCCTTCATCTTATGGAGCTTATTGGAGAGGGAGGCACAACTACTATGCTGCATGTAACTCACGACCCTACCGAAAAGCTTGAATGCGAAAAACACATTCTTGAGCTCAAACCAGACTGCGATCCTATGTATATAATAGTAAAAAGTTAGACGACATAAGCAAAAACGTTTGTCATTTTTGCCATAGTGCTTTATAATATATAGAATAAAATATTGGAGAAGATATGCACAGCATTAAAGGAAAACTCATTATAATTACGGTTTCAATAGTTTTGATTGGTATTATGACTATTGGAGGTCTTTCATACTACTTTGCAGAGCGTACACTTAAGGATTCTGCCCGCAGCAACATGTTTACGCTTTCTGAAGAAGTAACAAACCAGATAAACGAACTGAACGAAAAGGAGTTTATGCTCCTTAGTTCTATTGCTCAGATGCCGTTTGCCCGTGATCCGGAGGTTTCTCTGGACGAAAAGAACAGACAGATGGCCGAAGTTGTAAATGTAAACACAGATAAATACGAAAACTGTGCATTTTACGACAGCGAAGGCTTTACTTTTATACGTTCTACAGGACAAAAGCTTAATCTTGCTTCCGGCCGTACCTATTTTGAACAGGCCATGAAGGGAAATAACTATGTAGCCGACCCGGCTTTTTCTGCAGTTATTAATGCAGTTCTTATGTTCTATGCAACTCCGGTACGCAATTATGATGGAAAAATCCATGGTGTTGCCGTTTCTGTAATTAAAGGAAACCGACTTTCACATATCGTTACCGAAATTACCTTTGGACGCAACAATCACCCGTTTGTAATAAACAAGGCTACCGGCGAAATTATTGGTTCCCCGGAAGATTATGAAATTGATCTTGAAACAAATGTTGCACTTGCACAGACAATCGATGCAGCAATAAACGGCAAAGAAGAAACCATTATGGAATATGAAGATTCTATAACCGGTCAAAAAATGTCCTTTATTGCAAAGGCTGTTCCTACAAACAAGGATTGGCTTGTTATCTGTACCCTTCCTTATGACTTTTACTTTGGAGGACTTACACACATTCAGCACGCAATTATTTATGTAATGATTGTTGCCTTTGTTGTAGTTCTTGTTAGTCTTTTACTTGCACTTACAAGCTTCCTTAAGCCGCTGCTTGCTGTAACAAAATCTATTACAGAACTTGCCAGCGATAGTGCAGACCTTACACGCAAAATTGAAGTTCATAATAAAGACGAAATTGGTGAGGTTGTAAAGGGCTTTAACCTCTTTACCGAAAAGCTCCGCGGAATCATTATTGACGTTAAGAGTTCCCAGGAAACTCTGGATACAGTTAGTGTTGACATGACTCATTCTGCAAGCGATACCTCAAACATCATGACAGAAATGTCAAATAATATTAATAACGTACAGGATCAGGTTGAATACCAGGCACGTACTGTAATGGAAGCTGTAAATCAGGTAAGTTCCGTTACTTCTGATATTGGTTCCCTTGATGATTTGATTGCCGTACAGGTAAACGAAGTTACACAGGCTTCTTCTACTGTAGAAGAAATGGTAAGCAATATTGCTTCTGTAAACCATATTGTAGATAAGATGGCCGAATCGTTTGGAAACCTCGAAAGCAATGTACGCAACGGTTCCGAAAAGCAGGTTATGGTTAATGACCGAATTCTTAAGATTCAGGATGAATCAGAAATGCTGGAAGAAGCAAATACCGTTATTCAGGGTATTGCAGAACAAACAAACCTTCTTGCTATGAATGCGGCAATCGAAGCTGCACACGCTGGTGAGGCCGGAAAGGGCTTCTCTGTAGTAGCAGATGAAATCCGTAAGCTTAGTGAAGATTCAAGTGAACAGTCACAAAAGATTGGTGAACAGCTTACAAAGATTCGTGAATCAATCTCTGGTGTAACAATTGCTTCTGGAGAATCTCTTGAATCCTTTAATAAACTTTCTAACATGATTGCAGAAACAGACTCTCTCGTACGTCAGATTAAGGATTCCATGACAGAGCAGACAGAAGGCTCTAAGCAGATTAATATCTCTCTGCAGACCCTTAACGACAGTACACGCGATGTACGTAGTGCCAGTGATACAATGACTAAGGGAAACAAAGAGGTTATGGACAAGGTAAACAAGCTCCAGACCGCAACTACAGAAATGGCTCAGACCATGTGCGAAATGGCATTTGGTACACAGCGCATTGTAGAAACCGGCGAGCTTCTTTCTTCCAATGCCCGCAACGTTCGCAACAGCGTTTCAAAGATTAGTGAGCAGATCAAACAGTTTAAGGTTTAGAGTTCAAACTTTGCCAATTCGTCGGTGATGGTTTGAACTGACTTCTGGTTCAATGTGGCCTTGTCATTTACAATGCCCATTGATTGGGAGAAGTCCTTAAGAATCTCAAGCGAAATATTCAAAGAAGAATCTATTTTCTCGGAAAGCGAAACGACATCGGTTATGCCGTTCTTAATCTCTTCTGTATAATTAGCCTGGTTTTTAATGAGCGAGTTAACATCCTGAATATTCTGAGAAATCTTATTGGTTGTAGAAAGAATTTCTTCGGCACCGGTAGACTGTTCGTCCATTGTATGTGCAATATTTTCTACAACGTTTGTCTGTGTAGCAATTTCCTGCTGAATCTTGTAGAACATAGACTTTGTATCCTGCATACTTTCTGTACCGTGAGAAATTGCACTTGTAATTTCGGTAATCAAATCCTTAATGCTCTTTGCCTGACTCTGGGTATTTTCGGCAAGCTTACGAATTTCGTCGGCAACAACCGAGAATCCCTGACCTGCTTCGCCGGCGTGGGCAGCCTCAATAGCGGCGTTCATAGCAAGAAGGTTGGTTTGACTTGCAACCTGCTGAATTACCTGAATAACTTCAATCATCTTCTTTGATTTATCGCTTACTTCAGTAATTACAGCTTCTGTCTTATCTACCTCTGTAGCACCAGATGAAGAAGATTCAGAAAGGTTGTTAGAAAGCTCTTTTGCCTGCTTGATAAGGTCATTAATCTGGTTTGTATTCTGGGTCATCAGGGAAATAGCCTGAGCGTTCTGTTCTTCGGCATGTGCCTGATCCTGCATTGTAGAACTAACCCGTGCAGCATCTTCATTGAGCTTGTTGATATTATTCTTTGCGGCTTCCAGAAGCTTGTCTTTTTCTTCGTTCTGGCGGCGCATTTCTTCAAAGCTGTTTACAATATGTTCAATACTTGTAGAAGAGTTATCGGTAATAGAAAGAAGCTCTGTCGCTGTTGAACCAACCGAACCCGATTCGTTTTTGAGTGTAGAAAGCGAAACACGCAGAAAGTCCATGAGCTTATTCATGGAAGTCATGATTACACCAAAGTCATCAAAGGTACCAATATTAATACGGGTAACAAGGTCACCGTCCTCGCGGAGTGAGTCAATCTGTTTAATAGTAATTCTAAAGCGCTTGCGCAGCTGGTAAAGAACAAGAAGACAAAGTGGCAGAGTAATTGCACAACCCATTAAAAGGGCATATATTCCCTTGCGCAAAAACAGGCTCATTGGCCAGTCGTGTCTAACTGCACTATAACCGGAGCAGACAACCTGCCAGCCGATTATGAGGGCCGAATTAAGAATAATCATACCGAGTGTAACTGTATAGCGTGAAGTTTTCATTCCATCAAGATTCTGAATGTTAAGCTTGGCAAGTTCGCTGCGGGCAACTATGTTAAAACACTTGGTAGAATAAGAAATTGCAAGAAAAGCGTACAGAATGATAAGAACAAAAATCAAAATAAGGTCGGTAAGATTATAGCGGAGGTTACCAGACAGTGTTTTGATAATGATTGTTGTACCGTTTCCGATAGGGTATCCGCTCATAAGAGAAACGATGGATACAACATTAATTCTGTTTAGGATTTTCTGAGCCTGAATTTTTTCATCATCGGTTAAAGGCCTGTCTTCTGCTGTTTTTATGAGTTTAACCAGAGGTTTGTGCATAAAATATACAAGAATAGAAACAAGAACAAAAATACCTGCGGCCGGTCCCAGAGTTGTTCCAAGATGCGTAGCCCAATCCAGCCAGGTAGAACCTTTAATTTGGGTTACCTGGAAGGATGACAGTAACGGTACACCAATTACTGTAGAGAGACCAAAAAACAACATAAAAGTACTAAACAGATTCATAAACAATCTCCTGTAAAATAATAATCTGGCTGCAAATAGTTTATACAGTAAACTGATCTATCTGACCACCAATTTCTGCAATCGAATCCTTCATTTCGGTAGAAATCTGAGACAGTTCTGAACCGTTTTCGTTGATTCGCTTTGCACCAATAGACATTTCGTCCATGCTTGATTTCATTGCATTAGAAGAATCCTGAAGTCCGGCTATATTCCTGAAGATAAGCTTGTTACCTTCAATCATTTCGCGGGCGGCATTGCTTACTTCGGAAGTACTCATATTCATAGTACGAAGTGTTTCAATTACCTGCTTAGAGCCTTCGTTCTGTTCACTCATGGCAATCTTAATTTCATTTACAAGCTGGTTTGTATTTTGGATTTCGTTAGATACAACTGTAAAGGCGTTGCTTGCTTTCTGAGATCCGGATACAACCTCAATAATAGATTCCTGAATACTCTTGAGCTGTTCACCGATACGCTTTGACTGAGCAGTAGAGGTTTCGCTAAGCTTACGGATTTCGTCTGCTACTACCGCAAAACCCTTGCCTGCTTCACCGGCGTGGGCAGCCTCAATAGCAGCGTTCATAGCAAGAAGGTTTGTCTGACTTGCAATAGATGCAATTGCCTGGTTGGCTTCCTGAAGCATCTTTGACTTGTCTTCAATTTCGTGAATCATCTGGTTTACAGCAAGCTGTTTTTCCTGACCGGACTGTGACTGCTGTTCAAGCTGATCAAAGGAATCGGCCATTTTGTCTACAGAAGTATTTACCGACTGAATGTTACCAATCATTTCTTCTACAGCGCTGGAAGCCTGTGTTACTCCGTTTGCCTGCTCGTGAATCATTTTTTCAAGAGCATCTATGTTTGCAGCAATCTCATTAACAGCACCGGCGGTTTCCTGTACGTTGGCAGCCTGCTGATTAATATTTCCGTGAACAGAATCAATATTGGAAATAATCTGAGTAATTGCAGTTGCAGTATTCTGGGTACTGGCAGCCATGTTTTCTCCAACATTATTTAGGTTCTGCGCAGAAACCTTTACATTATCAATAATATTCTGGAGCTTTTCGATAAATATATTTTCGTTTTCTACAAGCTGGCTGAATACCTTGAAGATAGAACGGCGCTTGAGGGTAACACGCTTTGTAAGGTCGGCATTTCCGGAACTAAGGTCGCTTACAGCATCATTCAAAATAGAAAGCTGGTTTACCATATTGATAATCTGAATTGCAAGGACAACTACTATAAAGGCCGCAATTAATCCGGCAATTATGGCAGTCATACCGTATTCAGCATAATCTTTTCCGGTATAAGTCTTGAACAAAACCATGTGCCAGCCTACAAGAGACATTGGCGCAAAAACATACTCTGAATATTTAACTGTTTCAAAGGTTACTTCGCCAGGCATGTAGTTTAGGTGTTCAATTTCCGGAAGCTCTTCAAGGATGCTCTTTTTATTTTCGATAATTTCATCATCAAGGGCACCTGTAATTTCGAGTCCGTTATTAAACAGATACATTGTAATGCGTGGATCAAGGCCTTCGTACATTTCGGTAATCATGTTTGTAAGCGGAATACCGGTACCAATTACACCAATAGGCTTACCGTTATCTTTTACAACAGCATTTACCCAAAGGTTTGTCTGCTTGAGGGACGGGTTGTAGTTGATGTTAAAATTGTAAACATCGGTTTCGTACATGGTCATGTTGTACCAGTAATCATCCGGATTTGAAGGATCTACTGTATAGCTGTACTGCATGTCGCTGTAAAATTTATGGTCTGTGTCCGAAATCCAGAAAACTGATTTTGATTTAAATGACCCCATGAATGTTGCAAAATCCTGGAAAGCAAGCGCCCTGTTCTGTTCGTTATCAGGATCAATAAGATAGGCTTTAATAGAAGGCATTTTCATCATTTGGAGTACAAGTGTAAGCTGCTCATTCATGGAAGTTTCAAAGCTGGCACTTTTTACACGGGCAACCATTTCCATATCATCATTTGCCTGCGTGCGGAATCTTTTTCGTGCAATCTGATCGATGAGGCCTGACAATAAAATAAGTCCAATTACACCAGCAATTGCTAAAATTATACTTATTTTCTTTAACTTAGAATTCATTATCCTAGTTTCCTCCGATTTTATACATAATTGTATCATTACTATTTTATTACTATTGAGAGAATTATGCAAATTTTTTTTGAGGGTCTAAAGAAAAAATTCTGCTATAAAGACCACTGCGCAGCAGGCACAGGCAACAGGAAACAGCCCTGCCCCTACAAAAGACAGAATTATTCCCACTGCAAGCGCAATAATTCCTGCGATTGGGCTTTGGGTAGCCTGAACAATGGCCGGAAAAGTCATTACAGCAAGCGTAACATAAGGTACATAGTACAAAAACGAGCGTATAAAGCGGTTTTTGATTGGCTTTCTTATGAGAGTTAGCGGGAGAACACGGATTAAATATGAAACGCCAAAGGCTGTGAAGATGGCGAGGTAGCTGTAGAGAGTTGGGTTCATTGGGCGTCTCCTTCTGTGGTCCCTGCAGTTGGTTCTGCGGTCCCTGAGCCTGTCGAAGGGTCAAATCATCATCAGCTTTCTTACTTCTGCAACCAGATAAAAGGACCCTGTAACCAGAAGAATGGCACCGCTTGCTGATGACTCGATAAAGGCCCTTTGAATCATTTTTTTGTAGTCTGCGTCTGCGGTAAAGTCAATCTGCGCATTTTTAAAAGCCTCAATTTCGGCATTGATGTTAGACTGCTTTTTATCTCCGGGCTTTGTTACATAAACGTGTTCAAAGCGGTATTTAAACTGCATGGAAATATCTTTTATATCCTTGTCGGCCGCACAGGCCAAAAGCAGGTTTACCTTTTTGTCATCGTACATGCGTCCAAGAGTTTCCTGGGTAAGCTTTATGCTGTTGAGGGTGTGGGCGCCATCCAG
>JAEEGJ010023129.1_pt1 | contig 13085 bp, 9 predicted proteins | sample 8958761 | NCBI WGS metagenome assembly JAEEGJ01 (sample SAMN16246546, study PRJNA631951) | gut metagenome | biome: gut microbiome; feature: rumen; material: RS-attached | host: Bos | place: Iran: Karaj | collected 2018-10
GCGGTCACCGACCCAAAAACTATGGATGTGGATATCTATGTCACCAATGCAGCCAATGAAGAACGCGTCAAGTCCTCTTATAAATTGAAAGAGGAAGAAAAGAAATAACCTCTTTCCACATCATGGACATCACCTCAAAACTCGAAACGATAAAGCACCGATGGGAGGAGATGGGCGAACAACTCGCCGACCCTGCCGTGGCTTCCGACATGAAGAAGTTCGTGAAGCTCAACAAGGACTATAAGGACTTGGAGCCTATCGTCATGGCCTTCAAGGAATACAAGACCTTGAAAGCCAATCTGGAAGAAGCCAAGGAAATTCTTGCCACGGAGAAGGACGAGGAGATGCGAAAGATGGCCCAAGAGGAGTTGGACACCGCCCAAACGCGCATTGAGCAACTCGAGCAGGACATCCGCGTGATGATGATCCCAAAAGACCCACAAGACAGCAAAAACGCCATCATGGAAATCCGTGCGGGCACGGGCGGCGACGAGGCCTGCCTCTTTGCCGGCGACCTCTATCGCATGTACTCCAAGTTCTGCGAGAACCGTGGTTGGAAGGTCGAGGTAACCTCTGTGAGCGAAGGTGCCAGCGGTGGTTATAAAGAGATCGACTTCACCGTGACAGGCAACGGCTGCTATGGCATTTTGAAGTTCGAGTCGGGCGTACACCGTGTGCAACGTGTGCCCAAGACCGAGACCCAAGGTCGCATCCACACCTCCGCCGCTTCGGTGGCCGTGCTGCCCGAAGCCGAGGAGTTTGACGTGGAAATCAATGAGGGAGAAATCAAATGGGACACCTTCCGCTCCAGTGGCGCTGGCGGACAGAACGTGAACAAGGTGGAGTCAGGCGTGCGCCTGCGTTATATGTGGAAGAACCCCAACACGGGTGAGATGCAGGAGATCCTCATCGAGTGCACCGAGACCCGCGACCAGCCCAAGAACCGCGAGCGCGCCTTGGCAAGACTGCGTACGCGCATCTACGACATGGAGTACGAGAAATACATCAACGACATCTCCGCCAAGCGCAAGACCATGGTCTCGACCGGCGACCGCTCGGCGAAGATCCGCACCTATAACTACCCCCAAGGCCGTGTCACCGACCACCGCGTCGAAGGCCTGACGGTCTACAACCTCGCCGCCGTCATGGATGGCGACTTGGATGAGATCATCAATAGGTTGATGATGGCTGAAAATGCTGAAAGATTGAAAGAAAACATTGAATCATGATATATGAATAAACACCAACTTTTTGAGCAGATCAAGAAAAAACAATCGTTCCTTTGCGTCGGCCTTGACACCGACATCAACAAAATTCCGCAGGAATTGTTGGCTTTCGAGGACCCTGTTTTTGAATTCAACAAACAAATCATCAACAAAACCGCACCTTACGCTGTTGCATACAAGCCCAACACGGCTTTCTATGAGGTCTACGGCGCCAAAGGGTGGCAGAGTCTGGAACGAACCATCCAATACATCAAGAACAACTATCCCGACATCTTCATCATCGCGGATGCCAAGCGTGGTGACATCGGCAACACCTCGGCCAACTATGCCAAGGCCTTCTTCAACACCTTGAAAGCCGACGCCCTGACCGTGGCACCTTATATGGGCAAAGACTCCGTGGAACCTTTCCTCAACTTCGAGGACAAATGGGTCATCCTCTTGGCCTTGACCTCCAACAAAGGCTCACAAGACTTCCAATACCTCAGTGTTGGCGAACGAATGTTGCACCAGCAGGTGCTGCAAACGGCCACCACTTGGGCCACTTCGGAACAGATGATGTTTGTGGTAGGTGCCACGCATCCCGAGGAGTTGGGCGAGATCCGCAAGTTGCTGCCCGACTATTTCTTCCTCGTGCCTGGTGTAGGTGCACAAGGCGGCGACTTGCAGGCCGTGGCCCACAATGGCTTGAACGACGAATGTGGCTTGCTCGTCAACTCGTCGAGAGGCATCATCTATGCTTCCAATGGCAGCGATTTCGACGTAAGGGCTGGCGAGGAAGCGAAGAAATTGCAGGAGCAGATGAGTGTGTTGCTGAAGGAGAAAGGACTCTTTTAAGGTCATGAGATTGCGTTCCGCATTCGCGGAATGAGGGTCCGCAATGACTCCAAAGCATAATCATCAACGAAAAAAAAAGCCGCTTCGATGAAGCGGCTTTTTTGTTGCATTCAGCAGACCGATTAACGGGCCACCGAGAAGGTGCGGTTCACCATGGAGGCGTCGTTGGCGATGATGCGGATGAAATACACACCGCTGTTGAGGCTCTGCGTGTTGACTTGAGCCTTGTTGCCATTGACTTCTTGCTTCATGACGCGTTGACCGACGGCGTTGTAGACCTCGATGCTGCTCATGCCCTCACCTTCGACATTCAGGATGTTGTTTGTCGGGTTAGGATAGAGCTTCACGCTGTTTTCAAGTTCATCGACGCCTTCCATCCAGGTTTGGAATGTGGTCTCAGGACCATAATAGGTCTGGCCGTTGACGACGGCATAAGCCTTCACCATATAAATGGTTGACATTTCAAGGTCGTCGGTGTAGCCAAGGATGTTCTGGAACTCATTATAGACACCGTTGATAATCATCGGCTCGGGGCTGGTCACCTTACGGCACTCGAAGCCCACTTCGTCAGGATAAACATTGCATTCCATGTGAGCCATAAAGTCGGCATGGTTGTAATCCACGTTGGCGACTTCCGTTTGGGTGATATCAACCTGCACTGCACCTGCGACAGAAATCAGCTGTGAGGCAGCTTCGCCGAACTCACCATCGTCTTCATCACCGAAGAGCACGTTGCCTTGGCTGTCCTTGACGATATAGTAGCCGTGACCGAAGGAGCAGCAGATGCCATTGCCCATCTGGTCATAGATAGTGAACTGTACGCATTCGTTGGCGGGGACAGTGACATGCTCGACGTGGAGTTGAGTGCCTGTGCCGCTAGCCAGCATGGTGTAGGGACCGCCTGAAGCGAGCACCGTGCCATCGGGAGTGGTGAACTCCCAGGTGATGTGGTTGCCGAACTTGTCTTGCATGAGTTCGAGTGTCAGCTCTTCCTCTTCGCCTTCGATTTCGACCTCAGCCCATTCGATGCAAGTGACCGAGCCAGTGGCATGTTTATCCATAGGCTCACCGTTGGCTTCAGTAAGGTTGACTTGCACAGGATAGGTGCCGAAAGGAACATCCAAGGTGGTGGCAATCTTCTCGACGCCATACTGCTGCAGTTCGCCTTCCCAGTTGATAGTCTTGGTTTCGCCTTCAAACACGACCTCAAACGTCATGGAGGTCAGAACATCCGTACCGATGTTCTGGACATTCACCTCGATGTCCTTGGTATGCGTGCAGGTGGCGCCACCAGCTTGGCTGATGCCCTTGATGGTGGGATAGATGGGAGCGTCGACGCCTTGCACCAATTCAAGTGCGCAACCCGTCAAGATAGGACGATAGGCGCTGCCTTGTTGACGTTCGGAAACCCAAGCCAAGAAATGGATGTTGTTCAGGTCGACATCGACTCCATTGGGGCTGCCGATGACCTCAGGAATCAAGTACTCATAGGTTTGCGTGATCAGTGTACCCTGAGTGGTGGGGCTGATGGGATCACCCCAAGCGCTTTGCGAGATGACATCGCGAAGGATATGGGTGTGGACATACTGGCCATTGAGCCATTGCGTCGGGTTATAGTTGCCGTAGTCTGCTTGTGAGCCAAGGATGCTGTCTTGCAACATGGCCACGGTCAAGAAGTTCTCGTCAGCAGAGCTATTGCCCGTGTAGTAGACTTCCACCGTAATAGTAGCCACACGCGTTTCCGGATTGACAACCGCCATACCAGCGATGTTGCATTCAGAAGCTTGACCCAATTGTTGGTTGGCGATGCCTGCCCAAGCGCTTCTGCTCTGACCGGCAGCCGTGGTACGGTTGACCACACCAGTAGGATAGCCAGAGATTTGGAAACCACCATGTATGGTGTTACCATCAGGGGTAATCATGTTAGGATAGGAAGTCTGGGCATAACCGCCAGCATGGATGTTGATAGCCCAAAGTCTGCCAGGATTGGCAGCCATAAGCTCATTGGCAATACGGTGACCGTCAGTGCAATAGCCACAGCCCCGGCCAGTGAACTCCTCAAGAATGACATTCCTGTTGGCAGGTTCTGTGGATACATACTGCTGGGCCTTCAGAGAGAAAGTAAAGGCCAGCAAAGCCATTAAGGCAAAAGTAAATTTTTTCATAGTCATAATATTTAGTTGATGAATACTATTATTTCACGCTACAAAAATACACATTAATTAAAAAAATGCGCCACTGGGTGACGCATTTTTTCAAGATTTTTGAAAAACTCTCTAAATCAGAGTCCTTCGATGATTGTGGTCCAGCCAAACTCGTCAGGCTCAGTGCCATACTGGATGCCACGGAGTTTGTTGTAAAGTTTCTCGCTCCACGGGCCCGGTTTGCCGTCGCCAAACTGGTATGACTTGCCGTTTTCGGGGTCGTCGATGCGCGAGATGGGGCTGATGACGGCAGCGGTGCCGCAAGCGCCAGCCTCTTCGAAGGTGGACAGTTCCTCTTCGGCGATGGGACGACGTTCGACCTTCATGCCGAGGGTCTCAGCCAGCTGCATCAAACTCTTGTTGGTGATGGAAGGCAGGATGGACGTGCTCTGAGGCGTGATATAGGTGTCGTTCTTGATACCGAAGAAGTTGGCAGCGCCAGCCTCGTCGATGTACTTCTTCTCCTTGGCGTCGAGATAGAACTCGCAGGCATATTGGCCGCCGTGGCAAGCCTCAACGTGCGGACGCAGCGAAGCGGCGTAGTTGCCACCAACTTTGTAGGTACCGGTGCCCAGCGGGGCAGCGCGGTCATACTTACGCGTGATGACGTAGGGGTTGGCCATGAATCCGCCCTTGAAGTAAGGACCGACGGGGGTCACGAAGACCACGAACAGATATTCGTCAGCGGGTTTCACACCCACGCGGGCGCCCGTGCCGATGAGCAGCGGACGGAGATAGAGCGAAGCACCCGTCTCATAAGGCGGGATGAAGTCGGCGTTGAGGCGGATGACCTTCTCAATGGCTTGCCAGAACTTGTCCTCAGGGAACTCAGCCATCATGATGCCTTGAGCGGAACGCTGCAAACGCTTGCAGTTTTCGTCCCAGCGGAACACGCGCACCTTGCCGTCCTTGCCGCGGAAGGCTTTCATGCCTTCGAAGGCTTCCTGACCATAGTGCAGGCAGGTGGCGGCCATGTGGATGTTGATGGAGGTGTCGGAGCTGACTTCAAGTTCGCCCCACTGACCGTTGCGGAAATAGCAGCGGACGTTGTAATGCGTTGGATAATAACCAAATGTTAAATTTGCCCAATCGATGTTTTGCATGATGTTTTATGTTTTTAGTTGTTAGATTCTGTCGTTTTCTAAAAGTCCACGAAATTACAAATAATTTCGTTATCTGAATATGTTTTTAAAGAATTTATTTACGATGTTGTACTTATACAACACCAAATCCGTCTTCCCCTCCTTGTTGACTTCGATCGCATTCCACCTGAAACAATTGTTGTTTTTATCATAGATGACCTGGAAAGGCACTGATTCAGTCCATTTTACGCCATCAATCACGACACCTTCCTTGCCATTGACATAGGACAGTTTGTGCATTCCGTCGGCAGAAAACCTATCAATAGTGATGTTGCCAATCGTATCATCAGCATAATAAACCGATTTGGATTCCTCGGCCATATTACTGATTTGGCCGCCTTCATATCTATACCATTGCCCATGGGAGTAGAAATGGAACCGCAATTCCTGTTCTGCATCAAGATCAAAATGACCGATATGCACTTGACGACGGATTATCTTACCGTTCATCACCAGCGTCTCCCCCTTTTCTTCCTCGCCTTTCTTGGTGGCCTTATAGAAATAGTCTCCTTTATTTGAGATGAGAAAGTCCGTAATGTTATAGTTCCCCACATATTTCATTTTGCCGTCAACCCAGAAACAATCATCTGCCACAGCCATCCAATGATTGCCATCATACGAATACTTGAACCTAATGTCCTCATCGTTGTACTCTCCAAACATCTCCACGACCTGACCATCGACAATAAGCACGGTTTCAGGCATGTATTTGTCACGATAAAGATAATAGTAATGGTTTTGGCTCTTGGTTTTGTTGAGCGCAAAATGAATGATATCGCCTTCAGCAAGACGACGTTTGTCGCCCTTGGGCAGCCATGAGTCCTCAGATTCCTTATAGGCCTTTTTTTCCAACCAGACAATCTGTTTGGTTTGTGCAGGCATCGCCCCATGTTTATAGGTGCTATGGAAATAGTTATCCCTCAACTTATAGACATAGCCATCTTCCGTGAGGCTGATAATGCTGTCACAGATATTCTGCACGTCACCATATGCATAGATGGTTTCCATCTTATACCCTATCTCGCTCAAATCCTCTTCATACGACTTGAGGACAAGAACGCAGTCGTTCCACCTACAGCCTAAACGGAATGGACGAACTACAGACTTGATGTGAATAACTTGTTTTCCGTTGTGGAAAACCAACGACATGTCATTTTTATCATTTTTGGCCACATACAAATAATCGTAATATGTGGAAACAGACTGGGTGCTTACGTTGGGGAGCAAGCTGTAATCGGCTTGGAACTCACCTCTATTCACGGTCAGGAACCCGTCCAATGTTGCCAGGCAGACACGATCCATATTTTCAGGCAGTTGCGCTATTGACAACTGCGCGAACCCGGTCAGTATAATAAGCAGAATGAATAGTTTTTTCATATCACAAACCTATTGATAGCTACATTTTGATTTTTTAAACTCTCCCAAATGGAAACCGATACCGAAATCCACATAGAGATGTCTGTCACCCAGCAAATCCGATTCATGCAACATGACGGTGATGGGGAATCGCCACACATTGAGGATGGCTCCTAATTCGACGCCCATTCCTTGGAAGCGCTCCTCCAGGCCAGAGAGATTGGCAGTCGCTGAAACGCCCAAGGTCACGTCAATCAAACCATTCACTGGAGTAATGAGAATACCTGCGCCTCCTTCAATATTCTTTATATCAAGGCTATCGGGCGCCTGTGTGTCGGGGAGATACATGGCTTTCAGGTAGGCGCGCAGCTTTTCCTTGCCCAGATCGCCGATCATAACACCCTTTCCATTCACGGCAGGACGGCTGACATAATTCAACGAAAACCATCGGCGACTGTCACTGGCGCAATAACCCAAAGACGAATCATAATAGCGCTTCAAATAACCACCCAAGCCCAATGCGAAACTGGTGTGCTGAACCTCAGCGTTAAGGCGAGAAGTGTGGAAGCCCATGGTAAGCATTAGATTCTTATAGAATCCCATAACGCCAGCTTCATAATCCAATCCGTAATGCGGCAATCCGGAATAGGCGCCCATGCCAATTCCAGCATAGGCACCAACATAGGGGAATATATTGGGTCGAAACACTGGACCGATAGTCAAATTATAACCCGAGAGTCCACTACCAATGCTGTCAAACGCTATGACAATTGGGGTGTTGGCATTGAAATGCGCATAAGCGCCCCATGACTTTGATCCCACAAAGCCGGTCATCATACCGACAGAAGCTTTGGGTGCCCACGTGATAGTTGCAAAACGAAGACCTGGCTTAAACTGTACGTTACGCTGCTGCTCATTGGTGAACAACTCTCTGCGTTCCAAGCCCATCTTTAATGAATAATGGCTATAATCTACGGGCATGTCAAAAGGCGTGTATCGGACACTTGACTCACCGAGGTCATTAACAATCGTAACCTTTAGATTATCTGGGATGCTTGTAACGGCAATCATCCCTTGGTTTGCAGATCCTTCATCGTCGATCTCAGGCTTAAGCACAGGCTTTTTCGACATAAATGCATATTGGTAAACTGGCACCTCGAACAACCTGTGACCTGCGCCAATACTGATTGTACCTCTGCGACTGAAAGGCGATTCATTTGGCAAAACATGGACCATCACAATGTCTTGGTTTGCTGAGACATCAATCCAGTTATCGGGTGTTGACACCTCCCATTGCCCGCAATTGCTCTCCACCTTAAGGAAGTCTTCCGAATCGCTACAGGGCAAGACCAAATCTTCCTTACTAAAGGAAAACATAGTATCAGATTCGGCCTGGTGGACAACGATCGGGAACTTTTCCTCGAAAACGTTGACGATCAGCGTAGCTTCGCGCGCCTCAGCCAAAGGGTTAGGGCTGCTCTTAATAAACAACATGGTATCATTCTTCCGGCACTCGATCCAGTTAGGAGCAGGCTCGACTAACCACGACGAAGCATTCGTATATATGGCAACTCCTTTCGTCTCGCCATATTTTGTAAAACTCACTGTGTCGGGGTTGGCCTCAAACTCAAGCCGCCCCCCTAATTGAGATACATTTATCGAAACCGTCCTTCCATCAGCCGCCACCACAACGTTCGCTTTACGCACATCGGGTTGGATATTCGTTTCACACGAAACCGAGACCACATCGCCCTTCTTCATGACTTTGCACCAAGCCGAGCCACTACTCACCCTGAAATAGTCGGCATTGGTCCTCACTGTCACGTTCTTGGTCTGGCCTCCAGCGGCATCAAACTGCAATCCATTCTCCGAAACGCTAAGGGTTGTACATTCCCTAATCATTCGATCAAGGTCATTGTCTATAGGAATACCACCTTTGCAAATCTCCTTGATTCTCTTGAATTTATCTCTAGCTTCATTAAGCTTTCCTTCGTTTTTAAGCCTTACAGCCTCCTCATGGAAATAATTATAGCGGTCATAGTTTTGGGCATCGACCGCCATATAGCACAGCAAGACTGCAATGATCGTCAAAAGAATTCCTCTTTTCATGATTTGGTTTTGTTGTTTTTATTTTGACTTAATGATTGCGTTCAAAGAATCCAGCATAGGCTTGTCTTCAGGCAAAGCCAGAATATAGGCTATTTCCATATCTTGCTGGGCAAACTTCAAGCCTCCCTCCGCAATCATCAATTTCAAATCTGATGTGATGGTTTCCAAATACGCCTTTCTGAGCTCCAACAAAGCATTCCGCTTAGCTTCGACATTATAAGCGTCTTCGAAAGTATCACCAAAGCTATTCTTCAGTATCATGGCCGAATCATACTCGGCCAAGCCTTCCATCATTTTAACATAAGTATCCTTGTTGGACACCATCTGAAGGAAGTCTTTCTTGAACTCAATTCCATCAGGAAGATCACGAACCAATGCATCAGCCCTATTCACATGATAATCAAACACCTGAGTCTCATTATGATTGTCAGCAATGGCCTCAGTGTCTGTCGGTTCAATTTCATCAGGGACGGCAGCAGAATCTTTCAGCGAAAAGAACAGGCCCACCCCAAGCAACGCTAAAACAAGGGGAAGCATCGCCAATCTTCTTCGGCGGTTCCTTTTCTTTTTCAGTGCCGACGAAACAAGATTCTCTACAATTCTCGCGAAAGAAGCCGTTCTGTACTCATGTGTCCATGAAAAGACCTGAATCGTGGTAAGAGGTCTCAAAGGTTCAGGCAACGACTCTGCCTCTGGCATGACAAAACCAGGAAGCCCAACGCCAATAATGTTTTTATTCGCATTCTGAGCCTGAATAATCTCGCGTCGCACCCAATCCTCTTCATCTATACAACGATCAAGGGTACCAGGAGACAAAACAAGAAGAAAGTCTTTACACTCGTTAATCGCGTTTTCAATCTGCACCGGAAACTGTCCGCTACCAATTTCATCGACATCAAGAAAGACTTTATATCCTAAATTTTCCAGTTTGGCCTGCAATTCGCCTGCCACACCAGCACCTGCACCTTTACGCCTATAACTGATGAAAACGTCGTATGCCATGAATACTTACATACCTTTACAATAGGTTTGCAAAAATAGCAAATATATCTATCCGTTTAACAATGTGAATAAAAATAATAATCAGCCTATCAACGGCAAGACGGTTTCAAGATAATGGCGCTCTATGCCATACTGTTTTTTCAAAGTGTCAATCTGCCTCAGAATAGCCTCTTTGTCAACATGCGCCTTGGTTTTCCTTCCCACCAGCAGCACATTCTTCGGGGTGTGTTCCATCTCGATGAATTCCATCACCTGGGTCTTGTAGCCGAAATACTCCAGGATCAAGGCGCGGATGGTGTCGGTGATCATCACGGCTTGACGCTCAAGGAAGATGCCATAGCGCGTGATGGCGTTGACCTTGCCCGAGCGCTCCATCTCCTGCCGAATTTGCTTGTGGCAACAGGGAGCGCAGACAATCAGCTCCGCTCCCGCCTTGATGCCCGAGGCGATGGCGTCGTCGGTGGCCGTGTTGCAGGCATGAAGGGCAATCAGCACATCCAATTTCTCGGGGTGATAGGCCTCGATGCTACTCTCCACAAACGCCAAGCCTTTCAAGTTGTCCGCTTTGATGATCTCATTGATTTTCAGCACCAAGTCGGGACGGATCTCCACGCCTTTGATGTCTACGTCAAGGTTCAAACGCTGGGTCAACAGCTCGTGCAAGGCAAAGGTGAGATACCCCTTCCCTGCCCCCATGTCGGCGATGTGGACCGTGCCCTCAAATTTCATCGGCTTGATGAGGCTCTCCACAATCTCGGCGTACTTGTAGATCTGCTTGAACTTATGCTGCATGTCGGCGGTAATCTTGCCCTCGCGCGTGGTCAGACCGAGCTGATACCACCACGGATTCGCCGGATTGATGAGACGGGCTTTCTGTTTGTCGTGTTTCAGGTTTTGTTCGCGGCATTCCTGCACCTTCTTGGTTTGAATGGTCGCCTTGCCTTTGGAGGAAACCAACAACGTGATATCCTCATCGACGGTAAACAGTACAGCATTCAGGAAACGGTCGGGGACCATTTCCTTCAGCAGGTCAAGCATCTGCGCAACATCGTAGTTTTTCACCTCATCGCGACGCTCATAGTGATAGGTAAAGGCGAAAAGGCGCTTCTCCTTGATGAGCACCGGTTTCACGTAGATGTTGCGCAGCTCGTCATGCTTCTGCACGGGCTTGCTCAGCGTCATCTTCACTATGGTGCTTCTTTCGGCGGCTTCGGCCACGCGGTTCAGGAATTTTTCAATGTTTTCGGGCATCGTTGAATTTTTCGGCAAAGGTAGTGAATTATCGGACATGGATGACACCAAAATCACATGTACTCGGCCCAACGTGCCTGCAATTTCTCCTCAGCCACCTCGATGATGTCCTTCAGGTGGCGACCGTATGACCGATAATAGACCAACCACGCCGTGATGCCATAAACGACAACCTGAATCCAAAGGCCAACTAATTCGGGATGCACGTCACGAAGCAGGGCACCCATGCTGCTGATCTTCACGAAACCGTTGATGCCGAAGGTGGAAGGGAAGAACCACGAAACGGCTTTCCAAAACGGCGGCACGGCGCACGAAGGCCACGAAATGCCCGAAATGAACAGCAATGGCACCGAGGCAAACACAAACATGATGATGAACACCTCACGATTATGGGCAATGCCCGAAATGGTCATGCTGAAGAACACACACGCCAACAGATATGGGAACAGAAACGCCACCAAATCAGTCCAATGGCCTATTTGAACCAAATGGAACAAGCGCGGCACCACACAAAAGACATAGGCCGAAACCACCACATAGATAGCCAAATAAGCCGCTCCTTTGCCCAAAAGCATTTCGATGGGCCGTTTTCCGATGACGTGCGGTTCAAGGATGCCCCGGCGTTTCTTCTCGCGCTCCTCCCCTGCCATCATACCAATGCCCAGTACCATCGTCTGCTGGATTAGCAACACCAAGACCGCCGGAATGAGAAATGAGGCGAAGCCATTCTGTGTGTTGAACATCGGGACATACTCATATTCAATGGGATAAGCGAAAGTGGAGACCTGCTTTTCTGTCGCGCCCACCAGCCGTTGCGCTTTGATGTCCTTGTTCATCGCCAACGAGACTTCGGTACACGACGACAGCACTGCCTTATAGTACAACAAACTGCCCATATCAGAATACAGTTCGACGATGGCTTGTCGCCTTTCCATCAAGGCTTGGTCGAAGTCGGCAGGAATGTAAATCAGGCAGTAGGCTTGGCGTTTGTGTATAAGGTTCACCGCCTCCTGCATATCGGCACAATGACCAACGATATCGACATCCGCTGTGGCATCCACCTTGCGCAAAAAGTCACGACTTGTGGACGAGTTGGCCAAATCGACCGCTACGGTAGCAACTTCCCTAACGCTCTCGTTGCCATAAAGATAAGCATAAAGCAAGGGATAAAGCAACGGCACGATGAAGAAAAACACGATAACACCCTCATCGAAAAGCGAGTTGTGCAATTCCTCGCGAAAGATTTCCAGAATATGATGCAACCACTTCATTTCATTTCGTATATTGATATTCCAACAGACACTTTTTCAAACGATTAGGCAGCAAGAATGGCAGAATCAGGAAGGCCACCAAAGCCGCATAGTTCAAGTAAGAATAGTACATCGGCAAGCCATTGAGCGCCTGGTCGACATAAATCAGGTAATAATGCCGCAACGGAAACAAGTATGACAACGCTCGCAAAGGTGCCGGGAACGCGATTTGGGGGAACGAGAATCCCGAAATCGGGAACGACAACACGCCCCAAAGCGTGGCGATGCTCAACGCCCATCGCAACGAGGGCAACAACTCGCACAAAAACACGCCGAACGCCTGAGAGACAAGTATCAGAAGCAAGGCCGCCAAAGCCATGGGCCACAGGCCGCTTCTCAACGGGAAGTCCCAATAGGCGTACAACAGCACAAGATAGGTGCTTCCCATCACAATCCACACCAAAAGCTGAGGCAACAACTTGCCCATCAGCGCCTTATGGATATTGCCCTCGGCCAGTTCCATCCAGCGTTTAGAAGTCCCTTCCTTGACTTCGCTATGAATCGAGTAAATCGTCACCTGAAAGATGAGCAACATCAGCATTGCCGGCAACAGAATGTTGGAAAGATAGATGGAGTAGTTCAGTCCCGGATTGCCGATGGCGTGCATTTCCATTTTGATGGGTTGCAGGACCCCCATCACCTGATCGTCGG
>JAEEGJ010023132.1_pt1 | contig 13085 bp, 14 predicted proteins | sample 8958761 | NCBI WGS metagenome assembly JAEEGJ01 (sample SAMN16246546, study PRJNA631951) | gut metagenome | biome: gut microbiome; feature: rumen; material: RS-attached | host: Bos | place: Iran: Karaj | collected 2018-10
CGTCGCGGACCCGCGCGGCCTCGTCGTCTTCAGCAGCTGCTCCCACGCGGGCGCGGACGTCGTCCTCGCGGAGACGGCGCGCGCCTTCCCCGGAGAGAGGATATACGCCTTCGTCGGCGGACTTCACCTCTACCGCTCGCCCCGCGAAGAGATCGAGGCTCTCGCCGCCCGCGTCCTTGAGACGGGCGTCTCCCGCGTCGTCACCGGCCACTGCACCGGCGAGGCGGCGGCGCTCCTGCGCGAAACGCTCGGGGACCGCCTCGAGCTGTTTTGCTCGGGCTATCGCATCTGACGGCGCGCAGAACATATGAAAAAACGGAGGGTCCCGGTGGCTTGTCGGGACCCTCCGCTTTTTCAGAGGAGGTAAAAAGGAGAACTTACTGGAACTTACGGGATCATATTCGGAGGTTTTTGACTATCTCATATAATTCGTCGGTCATGACGCCTGCGAGAAGGGCCGCGTTTTCCCCGGCGACCGGCTCGGGCGCTCCGATGCGAAGCAGCAGGGCCTTGACGGCGGCGCTCCTTTCCATGAGGCCGTCGGCCTCGGCCGCGCCGGCCTCCGTCAGAACGATCTCGTTTTTCGAGACCGTGACGAGCCCCTCGGCCGCGAGCTTTTTGACCGCGTTGGTGACGCTCGGCCGCGAATAGCCGAGGGCCGCCGCTATATCGACGTTGCGCACGCGCGCCCCGTCCCTGCCGAGCTGGCGTATCGTCTTCAGGTACGTCTGTCTTGAATCGTCCATCATGGCGTTTTCCCCCGCCCGAAGAGGGCTTTCTTCTCATAGGGGAGGACCTGCACGCCGTCGGCCTCGTAGCCGAGGGCGCGTATCTCCCGCATGACCGCCTCCGTGTCGAGGTCTTCCGCGACGACGGAGGTCTCGCATTTCTTCCTGCTCGAAGCGGCGCTCTTTACGCCGGGAAAGCGCCGCACGGCGTCGTTTATATGGGCCTCGCACATGCCGCAGGCCATGCCGCGGACGGTGAAAACGTATCTGTTCATGAGGACCTCCCGCCTCCCTGCGGGGAGACCTTCGGCCCCTTCGCGTTCTTCGCCGCATTATGGCAGCTTCCGGCCATGGCGCAGTGGGCGCAGTTCGCCCCGCAGGTCGAGCGGCCGGCCTTTTTGTCCCGCACGAGCGAGACGGCGACCGCCGCTATGACCGCCAGCAGCACGAGCGCCGCGATGACGGTACCCAGATATTCGGAAAGCCATGCAAGCATTGGACAGGGCTCCTTTCATAAGAGCTTGCGGGACGCGCGGTGCGGATGTCCGCAGGCGCGGTGCGGGATCATTTGACCTTGACGGGCTGCGTGAGCCTCGTCGCCTCCTTATAGGGACGGACGAGCATGTAGATGATAAAGGCGAGGACTATGATCGCGGCGATGAGCCCGACGACGCTGACGCCGCCCGCGAATATCGCGCCGAACTGATTTATCATCAGCGCTATCGCGTAGGCGAAGACGCACTGGTAGCCGATGGCGAACCAGGTCCATTTGGCGCTGTTCATCTCGCGCCTTATCGCGCCGATGGCCGCGAAGCAGGGCGCGCACAGCAGGTTGAAGACGAGGAAGGAGAAGCCCGTGACGCCCGTGAACGAGGCGGCGAGCGTATCGTAGACGTTTCCGGCGGCGCCGTAGAGGATGCCCATCGTGCCGACGATGTTCTCCTTGGCGACGAGCCCCGTTATGGAGGCGACGGTCGCCTGCCAGTTGCCCCAGCCGAGCGGGGCGAAGATCCAGCATATCGCGCTGCCTATGCGGGCGAGTATGGAGCAGTCGAGCTCGTCCTCGGCCAGCATGCGGAAGCCGTCGTCGGCCCAGCCGAAGAAGGACGTGAACCAGACGAGTATCGTCGAGAGCAGGATGATCGTCCCGGCCTTCTTGATGAAGCTCCAGCCGCGCTCCCACATCGAGCGGAGCACGTTTTTGAGCGTCGGCCAGTGGTAGGCCGGGAGCTCCATGACGAAGGGGGCAGGATCGCCGGCGAACATGCGCGTCTTCTTTAGCATTATGCCGGAGACGACTATCGCCGCGACGCCGATGAAGTAGGCGCTCGTCGCTATCCAGGCGCTGCCGCCGAATATCGCGCCGGCTATCATCGCGATGAAGGGCACCTTCGCCCCGCAGGGGATGAACGTCGTCGTCATTATGGTCATGCGGCGGTCTCGCTCGTTTTCGATGGTGCGCGAGGCCATGACGCCGGGGATGCCGCAGCCGGCGCCGATGAGCATCGGGATGAAGGATTTGCCGGAAAGGCCGAAGCGGCGGAAGATGCGGTCGAGCACGAAGGCGATGCGCGCCATATAGCCGCAGGCCTCAAGGAACGCCAGCATCAGGAACAGCACAAGCATCTGCGGGACGAAGCCGAGCACCGCGCCGACGCCGGCCACGATACCCTTGAGCACGACGCCGCGTATGACCGCGCCCGCCCCCTCGTCGGAGACGTGCAGCGCGTCGAGCAGGTTTTCTATAAGGACCGGTATGCCGGGGACCCAGACGCCGTATCCGGCCGGATCGGGCTCCTCGCCCATCTCGCCGAGGGTCTTTACGGCCTCCTCGTAGTCCTCAAGGGAGGCTGTCGCCGTCTCGACGGCGAGGGTCTCCTCGTCCTCTATCTCGTATTCGAAGTCGCCGGTCGGGGCGGAGCCGTTTTCCTCTATGTAGGCCTCGTAGCCGCCGACGATGAGCGAGGCCTCGCCGTATGCCTCGGCGGCCTCGTTATAGCTCTTCGAGCCTATGCCGAAAAGGTGCCAGCCGTCGCCGAAGAGGCCGTCGTTGGCCCAGTCGGTCGCGGGGGCGCCGACGCCGACCATCGCGACCCAGTAGACGATGAACATGACGACCGCGAATATCGGAAGGCCGAGCCAGCGGTTCGTGACGACCTTGTCTATCCTGTCGGAGGCGGTCAGACCGCCGACGTTTTTCTTCTTGTAGCAGGTCTTGATGAGGTCGGCTATGAGCAGATAACGCTCGTTGGTGATTATGGACTCCGCGTCGTCGTCGAGCTCCGCCTCGACGGCCTTGATGTCGCCCTCGATGTGCTCCTTGACCTCGGCGGAGACGTCGAGCTTCGCGAGCACCTTCTCGTCGCGCTCGAAGATCTTGACGGCGTACCAGCGCTGCTGCTCCTCGGGGAAGCCGTGCACGGCCGCCTCCTCGATGTGCGCGAGGGCGTGCTCGACGCTGCCGGAGAATGCGTGATGCGGGACGCTCTTTCCGCCCTGCGCCGCCTCTATGGCGGCCTCGGCCGCCTCCTTGACGCCCGTCTCCTTGAGCGCGGATATCTCGACGACTCTGCAGCCGAGCGCGCGGGAGAGCTCCTTCGTGTCTATCCTGTCGCCGTTTTTCCTGACGACGTCCATCATGTTGACGGCGACGACGACGGGGATGCCGAGCTCCATGAGCTGGGTCGTCAGATAGAGGTTGCGCTCGAGGTTGGTGCCGTCGACGATGTTGAGTATCGCGTCGGGCCGCTCGTCGATGAGGTAGTTTCTCGCGACGACCTCCTCAAGCGTGTAGGGCGAGAGGGAATAGATGCCGGGAAGGTCCGTTATCGTGACGTCGGAGCGCTTTTTGAGCCTGCCTTCCTTTTTTTCGACCGTGACGCCCGGCCAGTTGCCGACGAACTGGTTCGAGCCGGTCAGGGCGTTGAACAGCGTCGTCTTGCCGCTGTTCGGGTTGCCCGCCAGAGCTATTCGTATGTTCATGGTTTCGTCCTTCCTTTAACGGCCGCGCAAGGGCGGCCGGCTGTCACTTCTTTATTCGACCTCGACCATCTCTGCGTCCGCCTTGCGGAGCGAGAGCTCGTAGCCGCGGACCGTCACCTCGACGGGATCGCCCAGCGGGGCGACCTTGCGGACGTAGACCTCCGTGCCGCGGGTCAGGCCCATGTCCATGATGCGGCGCTTTACCGCGCCCTCGCCGTGGAGCTTTTTGACCTTGACGGTCTGGCCTATTTTGGCCGATCTGAGAGTGTTCATGCTTTTGCGCTCCTTTCTAAATCATGATGCGGCGCGCCATTTCCTCGCTTATCGCGACGCGCGCCTCCTTGACCTTGACGATGACGTTGCCGGACATGGAGGTTATGACCGTGACCGTCCCGCCGACGACGAAACCGAGATTTTCGAGATGCTTTCTGACCTCGGGGCTGCCGCCGAGCTTCCGTATGACGTTTTCCTCTCCGACGGACGCCAGAGCCAACGGCATCATCGCGCTCACCTCCGTGCAAGTTAGCTGCGGCTAACTCAAAGGGATTTGTTTCGGTTAGCAGTTGCCCACCGCTAACCGTTGACTACATTATAGTTACCTCGCGCTAACTTGTCAATAGCCGAAAAGAAAAATTTTCGGGGAAAAGCGGCTCCGGCGCGCGCCGTTTGCCGCCGCTTCCGGGAGCTTGCTTTTTCCCGCGCGGTCTGCTAAAATATGCCTGAAGACAAAGGAAGGGAGCTGTCGCCATGGCGGCAAAGATCCAGGAATCCGGCGAAATGTACCTCGAGACGATACTCATCCTCTCGAAAAAGAAGAACGTCGTCCGGAGCATAGACATAGTCGAATACATGGGCTTTTCCAAGCCCTCGGTCAGCAGGGCCATGGCCAGGCTGCGCGAGGATAAGTATATCGTCATGGACGCAGACGGCTTCATCGCCCTGACGGAGAAGGGCCGAGCCCTCGCCGGGAAGATATACGAGCGCCATACCGCGCTGACGCGCTTTCTCGTAGGCATAGGAGTCGATGAGGAGACCGCCGCGGCCGACGCCTGCAAGATGGAGCACGACATCTCCGACGAGACCTTCGAGGCCATGAAGCGCCACGCGGCCGAGCACGGGAAGGCCTGAAAAGAGCGGCCGCGGGGCCGCGGAGGAACTTTTGATCGGTGTGCGGCGTCTTAAGGCTGACCGCACATCGATCTTTGCGTTTGCGAGATGAAAGCTCAAGGGAGGTATACGTTATGAAAAATACATCGAAGAGGATGATTTGCCTCGCGCTGGGGCTCATGCTGCTTCTGGGGCTCGCGGGCTGCGCGGGCACGGCGGCGTCTCCGGCCGCCGCTCCGGCCGAGCAGGAGCCGGAGATAACCGTCTCCGCGACGAGCACCGTCCGCCTCGTCCCGGACAAGGCGACGGTATCCTTCGGCGTGACGACGCAGGAGGAGACGGCGGAGGCCGCGCAGGAGAAGAACACCGAGGCCGTCAATAAGGTCATGGACGTCCTGACCGGCCGCGGGATAGAGGAAAAGAGCATCCGCACCGACCGTTACAGCATGTACCCTCAGTACGACTGGTCGGAAAAAGGGGAACAGAGGATAATCGGATACGTCGTGACGACGTCCATGTCCGTCCGCGATCAGGACATCGAGGACCTGGGGAAGCTCATCTCCGCCTGCGTTGAGGCCGGGATAAACAACGTCGACAGCGTGACCTTCCTCTGCAGCGGCTATGACGAGGCTTACAGTCAGGCGCTCGCGCAGGCCGTCGAGGCCGCGCGCGAAAAGGCCGCGGCCATAGCTGCCGCGGCAGGGAAAAAGCTCGGCGAGCCGGTCTCCGTAGCGGAGGGCTGGCAGGACGCCTCCGCCAAATACGGGCGGGACGCGAACATGGCGTTTCCCATGGACGAGGCAGACAACATCGCCGGGCCCGTCCTCCAGCCGGGCGAGACGGAGATAAACGCGAGCGTGACGGTAAAGTACCGCATGGACTGAACGCGAAAACGATACGGAGGGGCGCGGCCTTGAGCAAGCTCGGGGCCGCGCCCCTTTTGCGCGGCAGGGCCGCGCGGCCGCGCTTTTTTGCCGCTTATCCGGCCTCTCCGCCGCCCGCGGACGCCATTTTTTCAAAAAAGTCTTACTCCAACTGAAAGACTTTGTTGACAAGGGCCGCGCGGGGAGTATAAAATGGAGGCAAGATAATCAACCGCATATTAATGCGGGCAGGCAGACCTAACGTTTTTTGTGCCGTCACGGCAAAGGAGGAAACAGAAATGAAGAAGAAGAAAGAAAGGACCGAACTGCCCATCGGCGAGGTCGCGAGGAGCTTCGGCGTCAGCGACAATACCATCCGCCGCCTCGAGGCAGCCGGCCTCATGACCCCCGCCCGCGTCAACGAGCTGACGGGATACCGCTACTACAACGTCGATAACATCGCCGCCATCTCCAACATCATGAACCTCAAGGACTTCGGCTTCACCTACGCCGAGATATACGAGGGCCTGCGCGAGAAGGACGGCCTGCAGAAGCTCTATAACAAGCTCGAGGCCAAGCGCAACTCCATCGAGCTCATGATGACCAAGCTCGGCAGACGCCTGCCGCAGCCCGGCGTCATCCTGACCGAGACCACCGAGACGCCCGATACGTTCTGCTTCACCATGAGCGACCGCATCGCCCCCACGCCGAAAGGCGCCTCGGGCCTCGTCCGCAAGGCCATCTTCGAGGCCGTGTCCCGCAGCTGCCCGATCAACCACTCGCTGCCCGTCGTTCTGCTCTATGACCAGACCGATCTGCGCGAGATAGTCTCCAAGCGCGCCGTGAAGATCACGGCCTGCGTGCCTCTGCGCAAGGAGTTCGACGATCCCGACGTCGTGCTCGTGCCGGGAGTGAAGGCCGCGAGCTTCACCATCGACAGCGACTTCGGCTCCGTCGAGGAGGCCGTCGCCGGGATAGAGAAGGAGATGGAGCGCCTCGGCGCCAGGCAGGTCGGCCCCGTCCGCGCCATTCTCGACTCCGCTGAAAAGCGCAGCGAGACCCGTGCGCCCGGCGGAAAGATCCACATCCTGCTCCCCATCGAATAAGATGAAAAGGCTGCTGAGCATCCTCTGCGCGGCGGCGCTCGCGCTGACGCTCGCCGCCTGCGCGAATATAACTCCGCTCCCGACGGCGGAGCCGACGCGGGAGCCCGCGCCGACGGCGGAGCCCGCTCCGACCGCCGCGCCGACAGCGGAGCCGACCGAAACGCCCGAGCCGACCCCGGAGATCCCCGAGGCCGAGCGGGAGCTCATGCACGCTCTGGCGGGGACGTGGCTCCGGGTCAAGTACGAGGTCGAGGGCGACGTGGGCTACGTCGATTATACCGTCATCATAGCCCGCATGATCTTCTCCCCTGCGGAGGACGGCGGTCTCGGCTGCGTCTATGAGTACGGCTGGTATGACGAAGACGGCGCGGAGGACATAGCGTACTCCTCGCCCTTCATGCCCGTGTCGTTCGCCCCCGGCGAGAACGCGGAGATACTCTGCGCCGAGTACGGCGCTGAGGACGAAGTCCATGGCAGGACGGACTACGTCGCCTATATAGACCCCTCCGACACCCTCGTCGTGACCTCGCTCTTTGAGATAGACGGCGGGCCCGGCACGAGCCGCGCCTGGTACGTCCGCGAGGGCTCGGGCAGGACGGAGAAGGACTTCATGCCCACTCCGGAGGACCTGCTCGGCAGGGTCTGGCATATCGACATTCAGAAGGCCCCCGGCGACGATTACTACCGCACCGTCAGCGACGGCTCGACGATAGTCTTCTCCGAGGAGGGGGCGGAGCTGCGCGCGGACATCCACTGGGTCGACACGGGGTACTACACCGACATGGACATTGAGAACATGGAGGTCTGGTACGTCGACGAGCCCATCGGCGAATGGGCCGACATAGACTGGCACCTGCGCCTCATCGGCCCGGACTACAAGTTCCGCGACCACTTCATCTACATGCTCAACGACTGGACGCTCGTCCTCTATGAGGGCGAATTCCGGCTCGACGAGGACGGTAACCAGCCCGACGGGTATATACGCGAGACGGAGACCTATTTCCACAATTACGACAACTACGACGACTGAGGTGAAAAGCATGACCGACGAAGTCTTCACCAACGCTTCCGGCGGCGCCGTGCATTATCTCAAATGGGCGGCTGAGGAGCCGAAGTGCGCCGTCGTCATAAGCCACGGCATGGCCGAGCACCCGGAGCGCTACGACGATCTGGCGGGATTTCTCGTCTCGCGCGGCGCGGCCGTTTACGCGGTGTATCAGATAGGCCACGGCAAGTACGCCGAGAAGCCCGGCCATATGGACAGGGGCGACTTCGACAAATGCGTTTCCAATCTCAGCGAGCTCGTCGCTCTCGCGGGACGGGAGACGGGAAAGCCCGTCTTCCTGCTGGGGCATTCGATGGGCTCCTTTCTCGCGCAGCTCTATATAGAGCGCTTCGGCGGGATAAAGGGCCTCATACTCTCCGGCTCGAGCGCCGCGACGCCCGTCATGAAGGCGGCAAAGCCCGTCGCGGGCCTCGTCTGCGCCTTCGCAAGGGACAAGTCCGCGCCGTCGCCCTTTATGAACAAGCTCTCGTTCGGGGCGTACAACGCCGCCGTCGAGAGCCCGAAGACGGAATTCGACTGGCTCAGCCGCGACGGCGAGTCCAACGCGAGGTACATCGCCGACCCGCTCTGCGGCTTCGTATGCTCGAAGTCGTTCTTCCGCGAGATGGCGGGCGGCTTCGCCGTCATGGCAAAGCCCTCGGAGCTCAAAAAGATAGACAAAGACCTGCCGATCTTCATCCACGGCGGCGGGAAGGACCCCGTCAGCGACTGCGGCAAGGGGCTTTACGCGCTTGAAAAGCAGTATAAAGACCTCGGCGTGAAGGATGTCGCCCTCGTCGTCTATCCGGGCGCGAGGCACGAGATATACAACGAGATAAACCGCATGGAGGCCTACGCCAACACAGTGAGCTTCATCGAAAAGCATCTTTGAAAATCGAAAAGGACCGCCGCGGGCGAGAGCGTCCGGGGCGGCCTTTTTTTTGCTCCGGCAAAAGGCGCGGGAAAGCTTGCCAAAAGCGCGCCGGCATGATAGAATGAATAAACCGTACTTTATTTAATATGTAAGCACTTCATGTTCGGATCGATCCGCGGGGAAACGCGGTTTGAAATAAGAAAAAAGGGGAATAACCAATGCAGCAAAAGAAAAGCATCAACTTCGGTTTCCGCGGCTGGATGCTGATCCTGTATCAGTTCACCGCCTACATCGTGTTCGTGGCCTTCACCAACTGGCCCATGAACGCGCTGTCGGAGATGTACAGCCCGCAGAACCCGCAGCTCGTCGCAACGCTCTATACCATAGCGCAGGTACTCGGCATCGGCACGCAGCTCATCCTCTCGGCAAACATAAACAAGGTCAAGAACATAAAGGTCCTCGGCGTCGTCCTCGGTATCGTGTCCCTGGTCTTCGCGCTGGGCGTCATGCTCATCCAGCCGGGCACGCTCTGGTTCGTCGCCTACTTCCTTGAGAGCTTCATCGTCACCGTCTGGTGCACGTTCACCATCGGCATCCTCATCGGCCAGTGGTTCCCCCGCAGGAAGGGCACCGTCATGGGCATAGTCACGTTCGCCTTCCCCATCGGCAACGCTCTTCTCGCCCCCTTCGCCACCGCCGTGTTCTCCACGATGGCCACTCTGCACAGACCCAACGTCGCGGGCGCCTTCCTGCCGTACCTCATAGTCGGCATAGTCGGTCTGCTCATCGGCGCGATATTCGTCAAGGATTATCCGGAGCAGTGCGGAGCCTTCCGCGACAACGACCGCTCCTTCACTCCCGAGATGGCCAGGGCCATGATGGAGGAGGAGATCGAGAACAAGAAGACCACCGTCTGGACCCTCGGCCACACCCTCGGCACCGGCTCCTTCTGGACGCTGACCCTGCCCATGGGCTTCCTGCTGATGACCTCCATCGGCATGATGAGCCAGACGACCACCATCCTCGGCACCTTCGGCTTCGCCTCCGACTCGGCTGAGTTCGGCATGGTCATGCTGGGTGTGTGCATCATCGCCTGCATAGGCAGCTGGCTGCTCGGCGTCCTCGATACCAAGCTCGGCACGAAGCGCGCCATCTTCATCGCGACCATCGTCATGGTCATTTCCGGCATCTTCGGCGTCATCGGCGGCAAGACCCATTCCCTGCCGCCCCTGCTCATCGCGCTGGCCTGCCTCGCCGTGTTCATGGGCGCCTCCTCGAACTTCACCGTCTCCGGCGCCGTCCAGTACTGGCGTCATGAGGACTTCCCGAGCGTCTTCGCGCGCGTCAACCCCGTGGCGAGCCTGCTGTCCGCCTTCGGCCCGATGATCGTCGCGACCATGCTCTTCGGAAAGGGTATCCCCGACGTTACCGGCCCCTTCATCTTCGTTGCGATAGCCGGCGTCGTGAGCGTCATCCTCATCCTCCTGTTCAAGCCCTCGAACGTCAAGAAGACCGACGACAAGTACCGCGCCGCCGCGGGCAAGCCCCTCGACGACGTCCTCGTCGGCAGAAAGTAATCCGTATCGCCGCGCCGTCCCCGCACGGGCGCGAAAAAGAAAACAGATCGCCGGGGAAGCGCGCTGCGCGCTTTCCCGGCGCTTTTTATCCGACCGGAGGAAGAAACATGGCATTTGAATACCGCCCCATGCGCAGCGTCATTTTCGTCGACTGCGTGCGCGAGGAATACCGCCACCGCCTGCTGCACTGGCTCTACGCGATGCACGTGCCCGACTCGATAAGCAAGTTCGGCCCCTACGTCACCAAGTACGCCTTTTATAACGCGCTGCCCGTCCCGCCCGGAGGCGAGAGGTTCGGCACGCGCCGGATGCAGATGACGGAGCACTACTGGCTCATGAACGAGATGACGCCCGAGATGAGCGTCAACGCCTTTACCGAGCGCATGCCCGTCGAGGTCCTGCGCTGGCAGGGCATGATCCCCGACGACGGCGTCGACCTCTCCCACGAGGCGAACATGGACGGGGACACCCACCGCGCCTCCGGCGGCGGCGACATGCCGCCCTTCGTCTTCGCCCACGTTCCCGTGAACTGGGAGGAGGACTTCAAGGGCGCCGGCCGCACGCTCGACGACGGCCCGAACTACCGCTGGCAGTTCGTCGTCGAATGGCCGGACGAGGCCGCGGGCGAAAAATGGTTCCGCGAGCAGCTCGTCCCGTTTTTCAAGGACAGACCCGAGGTCAACCGCTTCGTGACCTCGAAGATATATCACGACGTCGTCGGCTGCAGATTCCACAGACTCGTCGAGCTCTGGTTCGACGGGCCCGAGGAGTGGAAGACCGCCGTCGACGCAGCCGACGCGCTGCCGAAGCCCGCGTGGGCGCAGACGGAGCGCTTCCCGTATCTCAAGCCGAATTTCAACATAGTCGGCATGTTCCTGCCCGACATGGCCGCCAGCGACAACCTCACCCAGTACCGCGGCTATATAACGATGCGCTGAACCCGAATCTGATTCAGGAGGATATAAAATGAAAATACTCGGACTTTCCGCCGGAACGCTCAACGGCGCCAACGATTCCCTCTGCAAGGAGGCGCTCATGGCCGCGAAGGAGGCCGGCGCGGAGATCGAATTTATCAACATCATGAAGCTCGACCTCAAGCACTGCACCGGCTGCAAGGCCTGCGTCATGGGCCTGTTCTCCGGAAAGGGGAACGCCTGCGTCCTCAAGGACGACATGCAGTGGCTCATAGACAAGATGCTCGACGCCGACGGCATAATCTACGCCGCGCCCATCTTTGAAAAATGCGGCCCCGGCCTGCATCATACGCTCATGGACCGCTTCGGCCCCCGCATGGACCGCGGCAATCTCATGATAGCCCAGAAGATCGCCGAGGAAAACGGCGGCAAGCCCATCGACCCGCGTTATCTCAAGGAGAAGGTCATCTCCTTCATGGGCATAGGCGGCTCCGACTGGGCGACCCGCATCCAGTGCGACTTCGCGACGCTCGCGCTGACGCCGAAATGGACCGTCATCGACAATCAGCTCTTCCCCTGGTCGCTGAGCATCATCATGAACGACGAGGCCGTCGCCAAGGCGCACCAGATGGGCATCGACCTCGCCGCCGCGGCGAAGAAGATAGCCGACGGGACCTTCGTCCCCGGCCACGGCATCATCAACGAGGACTATAAGGGCCCGGCGGGTGTCTGCCCCTACTGCCACAGCAAGAACTTCTACCTCGAGGAAAACGGCACCGCCATCTGCTGCCTCTGCGGCACCGAGGGCGTCATGAAGTTCGAGGACGGGAAGTACGTCTTCGAGTTCGACGCGGAAAAGTGGATCCCCCACGCGCACGACTCCATCTCCGGCAAGTTCATCCACGGGGACGACATCATGCGCAACGAGGGCGAGTCCCGCGAGCTCATGGCGACCGACGAGGCCAAGGCGAGAAAGCAGAAATACCGCGATTTCATCGCGCCGAGCAAGCCCTGAGGAGGAAATAACGCGATGGCTGTTCCCTTTTACGCAAAAAGCGAGACCAACAAAGGCTATATCAAGAACATGGAGGTCGTCGGGTTTTCCGACCTGAACGGCGTCAACGCCTTCCAGATGGCGCTTTATAAGACGGGCGAAAAGTACTATATGTACTGCGGCTCGTTCAAGGGCGCGGGCGTCAACATAGTCGACGTCACCGACCCGGCCGCGCCCGCCGTCGTCGGCTGCGTCTACGTCAGCGACCCGGAGGTCTACTTCGCCCAGTCCACGCCGAAGATACAGGTCGCCGACGGCAAGCTCATCGTCGCTCTCGGCGGCGGCGTGCCGTTCCTGCACGGGATAAATCCCGGCGATCCCGCGCTCGGCGGCCTGCAGATATATGACATCGCCGCCGATCCGGAGCATCCGCGCCTGCTCTCGAGCTGGGATACGGGCGTCCCCAACGGCATGGGCGTCCACCGCTTCGCCTACAACGGCGGGAAGTACGTCTATATGCCCGCCGAGTGCCCGGGCTTCGTCGGCTTCATAGTCCGCATCCTCGACATTTCCGACCCGGAGCATCCCTTCGAGGCGGGCCGCTGGTGGATGCCGGAGCAGTTCAAGGACGGCATGATAGAGGGCACCTATCCCGTCGGCCACGACGCGGAGAAGGACTGGGCCATGTGCCACGCCTGCACGCTCGACCCCTCCGACCCGACGAAGCTGTATATGGGCTATTTCGGCGGCGGCGGCATCATCCTCGACATATCCGATCCGACGCGCCCGAAGCTCATCTCGCAGCTCAAGGTCCAGCCGCCCTTTACGGGCAAGCTCTGCGGCGCGCGCTGCCATACCTTCCTCCCGCTGACGGGGCGCGGCCTCGCCGTCCTCA
>JAEEGJ010023134.1_pt1 | contig 13084 bp, 9 predicted proteins | sample 8958761 | NCBI WGS metagenome assembly JAEEGJ01 (sample SAMN16246546, study PRJNA631951) | gut metagenome | biome: gut microbiome; feature: rumen; material: RS-attached | host: Bos | place: Iran: Karaj | collected 2018-10
TCGCATTTCGTCATCCCGAGGCGAAGCCGAGGACAACTCAGAAGGCGAGTATGCCCTAAGGCGAATGCCGCAGTTGTGCTTGCACAAATATGGCTGAGCCGTTTAGCAAGACGCGAAGCGTCAATGTTGCGACCATGCTTGCATGGACATAACCGAGCCAAAGAGTTGGGGCTTTGCCCCATCCAGTGAAGTCTCGTTGTAAAAATTCTATTTTTAGCGGTATGCCAGAATTCCGCAGAAATAACCGCTCGAACCGCGACCGCTTTAATCGTAGTAATTCTCGTCCGAACCGCAACAACGACCGTCGTGAAAATGGTGGTCGTCGCGAACTTGGCCGTCAGCAAGGTGGCGAATGCTTTACGCTTCGCATCGAAAAGATGGTGCAAGGGGGCGAGGGCATGGCGCGCTTGGAAGACGGTCGTGTGTGCTTTGTGGCGGGAGCGTTACCGGGTGAACTTTGCAAGGTTCGCTTGACGTTCCAAAAAAAGGACTTTACCAAGGGCCGCGTTGTCGAAGTGATTGAACCGAGCCCGGATCGCGTGAAGCCGCTTTGCCCGCTGTACGGAAAATGCGGTGGTTGCAGCTTGCAGCACTTAGCTTCTGAAAAGCAGGCGGAATATCTCGAAAAAGTTGAACGCGAAAACTTCAGGCGTTTGGCGCATGCGGAACTGCCCGAAGATTTTGTCATCCACACAGGGAATGCTTGGGGTTACAGAAACCGCGCTCGCGTTGTGTTCCGCGGCAATGCTGGTGGCGATGCTTCTGCGAATCGTGAAGGTTCTGCGAACTGCGCGCGCTTTGGATTCCGCGGTGAAGAAAGTAACAACATTATTCCGTTTGAAAATTGCCCTGTGCTTACGGATGCGCTGAACGAATTTTTGCGTGGCCCGGCGACGACTCTGATTAAGTCTAACTCTCGCGAACTTGACGTGAACATTTTCGATAACGGCAAAGGCGAAATCTCGTTCTACTATCCGGGAATGCGCAAGTCTGATTTCGATAAGCATGCCATAAGCATCGTTGAAATTGGCGACCGCAAAATCGAAGCGGATGCCTCCGTGTTTTTCCAGAGCAATTTGGGGCTGCTCCCGGAACTTGTTAATGCTGTGCGCAAGGCGGTGGATGAAGGCCTCGCTAGCGGCAAGGCAACGAACGATTGGCTCATTGACTTGTTCAGTGGTGTCGGGTTCTTCGCCTGCATTTTGCAGGACAAGTTCAAGAAGATTACAACCGTCGAACGTGAAGACGGTTGCCTCAAGCATGCAAAAGTTAATTTGTCTGTTTCGGCGGCGGTTCGCTCTGCGGTAACCCACACTGTGGCAGTTCGAAATGTATTGGAAATTCCTGCGGCCGTTTCGGAGGCTGATTCGGCTGCAGTTCCGACAGCGAAAAATTTAGCGGTTCCGATAATCGAAAACGTCTCCGCCCCTGCTGAAGATTGGCTCCTCGAAAACGTCGTGGACATGCCCGCTACCCTCATCGTGGACCCGCCGCGTACGGGACTGCCCAAAGAGGCACTTTCTGCCATTGTCAAGAGCTCTGTCAACCGCCTGATTTACGTTTCTTGCGATCCGGTGACCCTTGCACGTGACTATGCCAAGTTTGCCGAGGCCGGTTTTGCGCTTTCTCATGCCGAAGGATTCGCTTTTTACCCTCAAACACCCCATCTTGAAATGATGTTTGTACTTGACAGATAGTTTTTTGCTATTTTAAAAAGTGCTGTTGGGAAAAATAGAGGGATAAAATGAAAACACAAAAAGTCGTTATGTTCGCAACTCTCGCCTTGGGTGCATTGTTTGCGGGGTGCTCAAAATCTGAACCTGTCATTGCTTGCGGCCGTGAATGGAACCCGGCTGTAGGTTATGTCGCGGATACGGGTAGCGTATTTAGGATGGCTGATGAACTCATTATCCAATTGCGTTACGGAACGGGTTTTGATTTTAATACGCTGAAATTTGCGTTCTACGAAGGGACTCTTGCCAACAAGGGTAATCAACTTTGGGAACGTGATTTCCATGTTTCCAATAAAATGGAAGCGTTTACTCTTGAAGCGCGTTCGCGTCGAGGCGGTTATGCGACTGCTCGCGAAATGACGAAACTCAAAGCCCCTGGAACGGTTGTTCTTGAAATATCTTCCGAAAGAGGCTTAATCGCTGCAAAACAGTTAACGATTGTCAATCAATAGTTGGTTAATTTAATGAATAAAATAAAATTCTTGAGTGGAATGTTTGTTGCTGCAATGCTTAGCGCTTGCAGTGAATCCGAAGTGTCTGTTGACTATAAATTAAATGAACCTGTCACGCTTGAAATGTACACCGAAAGCTATTATGCGACGTTGGACTTGAAGGGCGAAGAAAAGATGGGGACGATTACGGCGACGTATGCTGATTTGAACTATTCTTCAAAAGGCGATACGACGTTTGTTAAGCGTAACTATGTCATTGACAAGTCACGCGGATACCTCAAGAATTTTATGCCGACTGAACTTGCTTGGCGCATCAAGGAAGTGAACCTTGCTGCGGTCGATCGCAATGTTACGAAACTCTCTGGGATTGACGATGGCTACGATACGTTGCTTGCCCATATCCCGATGCCGAGCCGTTGGCGCGATCAGCTCTTGAATCCGGATTTCAAACCGCACCTCAAGCGCTTGGAAAAGCACCGCTGGGAAATGGACCATTTGCTCAAGGGCGTGGTTCCTGTCAAGGGTAACGTGACCGAACTTCTCAAGCAACAGGGCCGTTTGAACTTTGCGTTGATTCAGATTGACTCTGTGGTGACGAAGGGCTTTACGAACCGCGACCATCGCAAATGCTTGGACTACGTGGTTTACCTGCACGAAGCCGAAAGCTTCCCGTATTTCATTTGGGAACAGCACGTGGGTAGCAAGATTGTTCCTGAAAAGTTCAAGGGCTATACTTCTGGGCTCAAGGGCGAATACCGCACCGAGTTCGAAGTCATGATTGAACCAGAAACAGGCCTCCCGTGCCAGGAACGCGAAGTCAAGGTTGGAACGCATACGATGATCCATCCCGAAACGAAGGATTCTGTCACGTTCACGAGCCATGTCTCTTACGAAAGACTTTACAACATCAAGCGTGAAGTCGCGGAAACGGCGGAATAGGGGCGGAACTTTGCTGCAGTTGTCTGAGGACAGAGTCATTCTAGAGTGTAATGACGGGATCCATAAATTTTGAATTTGCTCTTGTAAGAACTGTATGGATCCTCCTTCGGAGGATGACTTTTAAGCCCTAGCAACTGCTAACTACTAATAACTATTATCTAGTAACTAGAAACTAGTAACTCATAACTCATAACTCATAACTCATAACTCATAACAAAGCGTTTGCTCATGCGTTTGACAATTCCTTTTTTCCTTCTCCCTGTCGCGATGAACTTCATCGGCTGTGCAACTCATGTGTCTTCGCAGCAGACCATGGCCGATGACCGCAATCTCGTTTACGAGGATACGTATAAGGCTTATCGCGAAGCTGAAGAAAAATATTTGAATCTGTTGTTCAATATCGAACGCATGCCTGAGGAAGAAGAGCTTTGGGTGCTCAAGCGCGAACGCATGCTAGAATTGATGCAACTCAAGGAATTGATGTTGAACGCTCGTGTTGAACTTGATGGCGCGATTCAAGAATGGGAACGCCATTTACTCGATGTCCAGGCCGAAGTCAAGTCGCGAGAAATCAAAAAGCTCAACCCGAATTTCAAAGGCCGAGACGCCGAACGCACAAGCCCCGGCCAACTCCTCCCCGGCGAAAAAAACACCAAGAGCTTTAATTACTAAACCATAAAAAAAAACGGCGGCTCTAAGCCGCCTTTCGTTTAAGCTAATCTAGAACTGCATACACAATTATAGTTGCAGATACGTTTTATAATGCAATAAGCGTCGGCCACAACCTTAAAAGGCGAACGCAGCGGGGCTGCTTGCAGACCCATTGCTGAACCGTAAGGTTGGCGCTTGCGCCAGGATGGGGAGGGTGCAGGGAGGGGCCCGTGCGGCCTTCGCAACTCTGAGCTGGGGCCCCGCCCGCGTGAAGTACTATTTTGATTTATAATTGGCAATTTTTTATTGCCAACTATTTTGGAACCCCATCCCAATGGAAAACTTGATTCTGGTCGGGCGGAGCACCTTGGGCAAGAACGTCAAGTGGATCGGATCCAACTTCCAGCCTCCGTGCAAATCGCTATCTTCGCCAATGCGGTCGAGCCCGCGGGCAAATGTGAGCGAAATGTCAAACGGAATACTTCCCCAAATCTTGTTGCTCATGCGGAAACTTAAGCCCACAGAACGGTCCCAGAATCCATGCTTTGTAAACTTGTCTGTAAAGAAATCTCCGTTCCATGCGGCACCGATTTGCGTGAACAAGTCAACGTAAAGACTGCGTGTTGTGAATATCCAAAGATTGTACCTCCAGTCATCGTAAATGGGGTAGAGGTAATGGAGCTCTGCCATTGCCGTTTTGGTGCCGGCGAGCGTGTAGTCTTCGGTACTGCGCAAGTAGGGGTAACCGTCAAGGAATACCGGGGCGTAAAAGTACGAATCCAACGTATCGCTTACATCGTCGGTATCCCAGTGGATTAAGCTCGAAATCTTTCCGCCGGCGGCAAGGCGGGCGCCCAAGAGCGGAGTCTGGATGCTTCCGTATAAGTTAAGTCCAAATTGATGGAGCGTGAAGTTTCTGTAATGGGTCTTGATTTGACCATTTTCAGTAACATAGAGAGTTCCAGGGCGGCTGAGATCGGTGTTGGAGTACTGGTAATAAACGAGAGCCCCGTTTCCTTGGCCCGAAATTCCAGAGCTGCCTTCGCCTTCGTGGTCTCCGTAGAGCCCGAATCCGACTGTAGCGCTAAAGCGTTTGTTGTAAGTCCATTCAATTGTATCATTGTAGAAGTTTACGTTGGCCCAATCGTAACTGATGGCGGCTTGCAATGTATCGATGCTCTTGAAAATGCTGTAGCCTGCGGTTCCTGTAATGGCTTGCGTTGCAAAGGCATAGTAGCTTGTTTTTATGCTATCGCCCCTGTTTGCGCCAACGTCATCGGGATGGATGGTATCTTGGCTTGTATAATTAGCGTAGTTGTATGAAAGTCCAAGATCAATAGGAGTGCTGCGGTTGTCCCATGCAATGAAGAATTCTTTTTCTTGTCTAGGGTTGAGACCGCTTCCGTTGAAATAGTCTATACCCTTTCCGAGTTCGAGTAACAATCCTAATTGCACGGTGTTCTTCTTGAGTGCATCGCTGATAACGACTGCAAGCCCGAGCTTTGCTTTGACTTCGCCATCGCCAAACACGGTTAATGACGGGGCGTTTTCGCTAAAGCTCAAAATCGGGACAAACAATGGAATGTTGGGAATAGGCTTGTAATTGCGTTCGGCGCCTGCAAATTCGCGGTCGACGAGTTCAAGATTTTTGTGAATTTTTTGCGGGAGCGTTCCGTGCAGGATGATTTCGCGTTGCGTGGTGTCTATGACGGCAACCTTGATTGTGTCGCGGTGTTCCACTTGTTTCACGTCTTTGAGCAGAACGATTTTAGGAACGGTGCAACTTGCGGAATCCGTGGCATTTGTACTTGCTTGTGCGGCATTTGTTTTTGCATTAGTTGTGTCTGCGATGTTTGCGGTGTCGGAGCATGCAACCTGAATGGTATCTGCAATTTGCAAAACGCTATCGCGAGTCGAAACAACAATGCTGTCGCGGTAAACGGGTTCAGCTTCTTTCTTGTAAGGCAACTTGTAAAGAGAGAAACCGTCTTTGTCGTACTGCGTAAAGAAAATCGTATCGCCTGAGAGTGTCGGCGTGAATGCGCCACCAACAACGTTCGTCAAAGCGCGTTCCTTGCCTGTGTTCAAATCTTTTTCGATGAGGTTGAAAATGTTGTTTCTATTGCTTGCGAAAATGATCTTGTCGTTATCGAGCCAGGCAACATCGCGTTCATCGTAACCTTCGGTACTCACGACTTTGAAGTTTGCGCCGTTGGAGTCGATGACTGCAATACCGCGCTGTACATCGTCAAAGAAACTGAATGCAATGCGCTTCCCGTCGGGACTGAATTTGGGACTGTAAATATTGTAGTAAAGGCGCGTAGAATCGGGCTTGAAAATATCAATGGGTTCTTCGGAAGAGATGCTTTTCAAGTCGCTTTTGAACGGCACCTTGCTCAATACGAATCGCGTGCTGAACGGCTCGCGTCGTACAAAGATAATAGAGTTCCCTTGCTTATTGAATGACGGATAGACGGCGTCTACAAGATAGGTGAGCGTTGCTTGATTCTTGTTCGTATCGCTTAACGCGATGTCAAAGTGAGCGTGGCCATCTTTGTCGCGGTTCTGGTAGCTGATGTAGGCGAGAATCGGGCCGTGCGTGCTGTCGTCATAAACGTCGATGCCCTTGTCGAACCACGGCTTTTTCGCCTTAAATCCTGATTTTGCGAATTTAGAAATGTCAATAAGACTGCTGTCAGCACCTTCGATCTCGATATCGCCAACCTCGACCTTCGTAGAATCATTTTTGGATTGGTTTACTTCGGCTGGCTTATCCGGTTGGTGAGCTTGTCGAACCACGTCTTTCGTCTTTAACGTGTCTTCCAGCGGTATCTTAAATACGCTTCCGTCAAACCATGGCCCGCCAAAGTTCGAAACGCCATAAAGGTTCTTGCCGCTTACAACAGGGAAGTCGTTCCAGAAGGCGTCCTTGGTGATTTTTACACCTTCGACCAATGTGCCGAGAGAATCTTTTTGCGCTTGGTAGTATTCTGTGATTTCCTTTTTCCAGGCGTTGTACAAATCCTTTTCGCTGATGCCGAGAACTTTTTTGATGGCTCCGTTCAGCGTGGCGCGGTAGGGGCGCCCGAGTTCTTTCCAAATATTCGGGATGGCTTCGTCGCCGTAATGCTTTACAATGTAGAGCACGAGTGAAAAACCTTGTGTGTAAGGCCCGAGTTCGGCAAGGAGCGAGTTATCCGAGAATTCATGCATGTAGGGGAGCGTCATGAGGCTATCGTTGAGCGCTGCCGTGCGGAGGAGCATGTCGCGGTGCGTGTCCCAGGAGTCAAAACCCATACGTGATGATTCGTATTGCGCAGTTCCTTCAGCAAACCAAAGCGGCTGCAAAGTGAACGGTATCATGGAGAGAAAGTCTGTTCGGGTACGTTCGTTGTAATAGTCCGTAAATCCGAATTGGACACCGTAAAGGTTCGGGAAAGTTTTGCTTCCACTTTCGATGCTCACGAGATGGCTGAATTCGTGCGTGATAACATCTGAGATCCAGCCGTGGCTGCTGCGGATTTTGAAATCCCAGTTGGTGAGCCAAAGATTCACGGCATTTTCGCTAGGGATGGCGCTTCCGTTGCTGTAAAGAGCGTTGTTCAAGACAGCGCTCACGCGGCCGGGAAGTGCTTTGTGGTAACGGCTGGTGACAGAATCGTAAACGGCTTCGGCATAGGCGGAAACTTTCGCGGCGTGCGTGGAATATTCCATCGGGTAAATAAACTGGAAATGCTCTGTACCTGCGGTTTTCCATTTAATATCGCTTTGGTTGCCGTAAAATCCGGCAGCGTTTGCTGCCCCTGCTATAAACAACGTGGAACAGACTGCAAAAATGCTTTTAATTTTAAACTTCATAATTGTAATTTAGAAAATCGCGAACAAATAAAAAAACCGCACGAATGTACATGCGGCTTATCTGGAGGAGATGAGGATTCTTATTGTTCTATAAAAATATGTAAAATCCCCATTGCGTTGTGTTAATAAAAACTGAACTTTTATATATGTCTGTATTAACCGTATCTTTTCGCTTTCAACTTCTAACTTTCTACTTCCTACCGTCTACTTCCTACTTATACTCTCGCTTCGCTCAAGTATCAAATGCTAGCCTCGGTTATGCCAAAACAAGTTTTGTCGCAACACTCGACTTACGCATTTGTCCTACTGTCTACTTCCAACTAAAAAAAGCCACGCATTTCTGCGCAGCTTTTATGGGAATCTAAGGAAAAATTTATTTTCCGACGCCGAGAGCCTTGTCCAAGCCTTCGATCAACTTGCCGTTTTCGATCACGGAGAAGTTGCCCGTGTAGCCCCAGTGAGTCCAAGGAATTTGGAGCGTGTCGCAGATTTCGCGCATGGCGGTCAAGTAGTTGATTCGGGATTCGGCTGTAGAACGGAGGTTCAAAGCGCCGAATTCATTGATGATAACCGGAACGTTGTTCTTGGCGGCCCATTTCTTGGCAACGAGAATTTGTTCCAAAATGGCTTCCTTGCTGCCGGTCTTGTAGTAGTTCTTGATGTTCGTCTTCACGTAAGGTTTTGTGCTCTTGTTGACACCGAAGTCTCCAGAAACCGTAGACCATTTTGCCGGATCGTAGGGGAACGGAATATCGTGGATTGTGGCGTAGTCCGTCCAGGAACCGCCCTGATGCGTGAAGGCGAACGGTTCGTAAGTGTGGATAACGTAGATGATATTGTTATCGGTGAACGGAGTGCGCTTGGCAAGGAGGCTGATGGAGTACCACTGGGCATCACCGAAGAGGATTGTATGCTTGGTGTTGACCGAGCGAATGGCGTCAATCATGGCCTGGGCTGCAACGGTCCACTGGGCTGCGGTAACCTTACCATCGCTCATGTCCGGTTCGTTCAAAAGTTCAAAGAACAAGTCTTCACGAGTATTTTCGGCATAGTGCGCTGCAACATGCTTCCAAGTTTCTGCCATCATCTTGATGTAATTCGTGTCCTTGGCGCTTGTGGTGTTGTAGCTATTGTCGTATTCGTGGTAGTCGATCACGAGAGACATGTTGTGCTTGGCGGTCCATTCAACGAAGGAATCGAGAACCATGAACAATGTGTCGTCATCGAACTTGAGTTCAGCATCGGTGCCCTTGACGAATGCGTCGCGGTTTGTGGCGTAAAGGTCGAGGTCAATGGGCAAGCGGAGGCTCTTGAAACCGTTTTCGGAGAGGATCTGGACATCCTTTTCGCCCAATTCAAAGGATTTAAACTTGCCGTCGGCATTTTCGAGCCAGTTGGTGAAGTTTACACCCTTGTTGAGATACTTCATGGCCTTTTCTTGCAACGGATTTGTTACAGCAATATCTGCGTCGGTGAATGTGACTGTCGGAATGACCGGGTCCTTGATTTCCATATCCGGTTTATCCTTTTCGACTTCGGAGGTATCTTGCAGATAAAGGTTGTCTATGAATAGCGAGTCTGAAATAGCTTTGTTCTTGTTTCCTTTGGCTTGGAAACTGATGGCTCTGATGTTCTTGGCATCAAATGCCACTTCCTTGCCCCAGCCACCTTGTACAAGGTCCTTGAAGCGGATAACGGCTTGTTTCCAAGTTCTAGAAGCGGCGACCTTTGCAAGATGCACATCGTAATCTTTAACATCGGTGACTTCGATATGTACTTCGTGAGCGCCACCCTTATACCAGTATGTGATCCCGCCGAAACGTCCGTTAGCGCTATCCGGATCAACTTGTACACCCCAGCCCACATATGGTTCGTATTCGTAATCGCCGCGATCGAGCGTATAGCTGACTAGCAATGCCTTGGTAGAACCGTTGTTGACGGTAGCCGGCGTAATGTCACCATCGGCGTTGAGCGGAGTCGTGATGATGGAGGCCCCGCCATTGTTATTGTCGTTGTATGTGTACCAATAATTATCGAGATTGTTTTTGTTGTCGCCATCTTCAAAATCATCTACGAGAACACCGAGACCCTGCGGGAGTGTGATGGGGCCTTCTGCAGGGAGTGTAGACGGATCAACCGTCCCAGCAGAGCTGGATGATTCGGTTGTGATATCCGCAATTGAGGAACTAGAGGTGAGCTCCGTTGAGCCGCTGGAACCTGGAACTGGGTTTTCTGTGCCAGTGCCCGGATTATTCGCAAATTGCGTATCGGAATTATCGTCGCCGCAGGCTGTAAGTGCCATTGTGGCTGCGATTCCGAGAACGCTTAATGAAGTGTATAAATTCTTGAGTTGCATATGGCCTCTTATGGATTTGAATTTCTATCAAAAAATATATTGGGGGTATTATTATATAGCTAAAAAAATCGAAAACCGTAATTATAACTGTATTAAGTGTTTTGTTAAAAATCCTGTTTTTGTAAGAAAAACGCACAAAAAACTTTTATTTTGATGCCTTTGAACATTGCGCATACTGTAAACTTTTTATCTTGCACTTTGAATGCGCTATTTTTCGGAAATTTATCACGAATCGACCCAGTACATTCCCCATGGAAGTGGGGATCCTGTCATTATGCATTGGGAAAAGCAAGCGTATGCCGATAAGCGCTATGAGCTCTGCCAGAGGTTTCCGCTCACGGCTGGTTTTATGCCTCTTTTGGCTCCGGTTTCGGCGGATTACTTAGATCCGGTTGGCGTTTATGCGGTTGTGCATGAATCGGATGTTCCCGATGGCGTTTATTATGTTGATCTTGATGACTCGAAACTTGTAAAACTTGGGGGCGAGGATGTTCGCAAGGCGATTCTTTCGGCGTTCCCGGAACAAGAATTTGTTAAAGAAGCGCAAACGATTTTCCTTTACACGGGAATTCTAGAACGCGCTGTTTGGCGATTCCGCGAAGCAGCGTATCGCCAAGTGCAAATGGATGTGGGCTCTGCTTGCGCTAATACGATTCTTCTTGCAAAGTCAAGAGGACAAAAGGTTTTTACGCTTGGCGGATTCGTCGATGATTCCATCGCAGTGGCGCTTAAGCTTGGCGCTACAGAAATGCCGATGGCTGCCATTGCGATTTTCCCTGAAAAGAGCATGGTCGCTTTCAATTCTGTAGATGATGGTGTTGGTGAGTTAGCTTATTCGAACCATGCCGAAATGAATGCCTACGTGGGCGAAAACGAGGGTGCTTTTGATATCTCTCGCTATCCGTCGCGATTCATGCTGCAAAATCATCTCGAAAACATCGATGACTTGAATCTTTGCATGAAGGTGCGCCGCTTAAATGCTCAGGCTTTGCCGGGCGATGAGTTTCCGCTTACGCCTTCGAAATTCACGAACGAATACTATTTGCGTGAGTTGTGGTATTTGCGTGCGGACCGTAAAGTAAAGGCTCCGTTTGCTCATGGAACACTTGATTTGGACGATTTCTCTTCGTTGTTACGTTGGTTGGAATTGGCGCAAATCAATGCGTTTGGAGCGGGGCTTATCAAGATTTGGATTGTCGTTTTTGACGTGATGTTTGTATATGCGGGCGTGTACCGCTATATTCCGGTACGCAAGTCCATTTATATGCAAAATGGTTCTGCAAATCCGAAAAGATTTGTCAAGTGCTTTGCCGTTCCCGAACAAGTTCAAAATGCGATGTTTGCGGTGGTGCTGACTTCGAACTTGAATGAGTCCTGCAAAGTACTTGGAAATCGCGGCTACCGCTACATGAACTTGAATGCGGGTGTGCTGACGGAATCGCTATATGTTTCGGCGCGCCTGCTCAACAAAACTGCTCGCGAAGAACATTTCTTCTACCATGATGAACTGAAAAAACTTTTGGATATTCCAGAAGCCGAAAGCATTATCTCGACAGTTGTTGTGGGAAAAGGCGGAAAGTAGACATGTCACCCCGGCCATTGTGCCGGGGTCGCCTTTTGTGTTACCCGAAGACTCTTAGCAGTATCGGCGTTATAAATACAGTCACGACGCCTGCAACGCCTATCGAAAGGCTGCTCATGGCGCCTTGGACTTCTCCGATTTCCATCGCTTTTGTGGTCCCGAGTGCATGGCTAGAAGTACCGATGGCAACTCCTTGCGCTACTGGATTCTTGATGCGGAAAAATCTGCAAACGAGCGGCGCCGTAACAGCGCCCGTGATTCCCGTGATGACTATCGAGACAATCGTGATGGACGGAATGCCGCCTATTTGTTCGGATACAACGGAACCCATCGGGATGGTGATTGATTTTGGAATGAGAGAAAGCATGAGCGTCTTGCTGATTCCGAAAATCTTTGCGCAGGCGATAACGCAAACGATGCTTACCGTGCTACCGACAACAATTCCCGCGAGAATTGGGAGCCACGCATTTTTCAGGGCTTGAATGTGTCTGTACAAAGGAACAGCAAGTAAAACCGTTACAGGGCCTAAGAAAAATGATATGTAATCGCCACCGACTTTATATGTATCGTAGCTGATTCCCGTGATGGTCAAAAATCCAATGATGAGAATAGTGGCGATGAGAATCGGGTTTAATAGTGGATTGCGCCACTTGTTGCGTATGGATACGCCGATTTCAAAAGCGATAATGGTAAGAATTATTCCGAACATGGCGTGCTAGGGGTTTTGTTTTTTGATTTTTTGCTAAGGAGTTGAACGGTCCAACCTGTGGCTGCCATCGTTACGATGGTAATGACTATACAGAGGAACAGCAAAAGTGGCCATTGGCTTTTAACGTCATCGCCAACGAGCATAAGGCCGATTGCGGGCGGCAAGAAGAAAAACGCGAGGCGCTTCAAAAAGAAATCGCTAATTTCGCGAATTTGTTCTAACTTGACAATCTTGAGGCAAAGCAAGAGGAGCAGAATGAGCATTCCGAGAATGTTGCCGGGCACAGGAATTCCCGTGAAATCGTGAATTAAATCGCCTGCGTAGCAAATCCCCAAAATCAGGGCCAGTTGTAAAAGAATTCGCATGGGCGCAAAGATAGAAAATAAGGGTTTACACCAAAGGTGTTTTTTTTAATGCAAAAAGTACATCATGCGGGCGGGGCCCCAGCTCAGAGTTGCGAAGGCCGCACGGGCCCCTCCCTGCACCCTCCCCATCCTTGGCCGACGCTTTTATTCTCTCAACGATTTGTTTCTGTTTCTATAGTTGATTAAGCTTCTCGCTTATACTAGAGCAAGTGCTTTTTTAATTAGAAAACTCAGATGTCATTCTGGCCTCTTTGTCACCCCGGACCCCGTTCCGGGGCGGATCGCCTTTTTTGAGAGGCTAAGAAAAACCTATATTTTGCGGTATGAAAATTGTATTTATGGGTACGCCGGAATTTGCGGCACATTTCTTGGAGCATTTGATTGCTTCCGATAACGAAGTTTTAGCGGTTGTCACGCAACCGGATCGCCCGGCAGGTCG
>JAEEGJ010023135.1_pt1 | contig 13082 bp, 5 predicted proteins | sample 8958761 | NCBI WGS metagenome assembly JAEEGJ01 (sample SAMN16246546, study PRJNA631951) | gut metagenome | biome: gut microbiome; feature: rumen; material: RS-attached | host: Bos | place: Iran: Karaj | collected 2018-10
AACGCCGTCCAATGCGATGGTTTCGATTTCAATGTCCTCGCTGCGGAAGACCTTCCTGAGATTTTCTACTTTAATCATTGCTTTTAGTCTTTAATGGTTAAACTTATATTTTGTTGATTTGTTGTTTTCCTGTTTGAGATTCCCTTCGGGAATGGAGTTTCGTTTATCCGTTAAAAGCGGCGGCAAGAACAAGTTGCCTATTTGTAGCGCCACTGGCCGCCGCTGTTAACAACAACTCCTGACCTCCATTCCCCGCAGGGGAATCTCCTATATTTTTGTTATTATTCATCCTTAAGCGATTTCACCGGATTCATCCGCGCGATGCGCCAACTGCTCGCGCCAATCACGATGGCGACGATGAACAGCACGATCACCGCGGCGCCGATGAAATACCACGGCGACAGGTTGATACGAAACGCGAATTGCTCAATCCACTTGCGGGCCACGAAGAACGCACCCACCGCACCAACGACGGCAGCCACCAACGACAGCTTCAGCACCTCGCCGACAAACATCCCGACGATTTCGCCTGACACCGCGCCATGCACCTTACGGATGGCAATCTCCTTGCTGCGGCGGTTGGCCTCATCGCTGACATAACCAATCAATCCGATGAGCGAGATGAGCAGGGCAAACAAAGCCCCAACCAAGATGGTGTTGCGCATCTTGCGGTTGTCGGCATATAGGGCGCGTACCTCGGCGGCATACGATTTCACTTCCATTTCTTCTCCATCGGGAGCAAACTCTTTGATGGCTTCAAGTAACTTTTCCCTTGTGGCTTTGTTGGCGTGGTTCACCTTTACTAACAGATAACGCATGGGATGCATACTGGTTTTGCCAAAATAGACACCATCGAAATTGGTTCCGCTGTATAAATCGCCATGGAAATAGCAACTCGGCTTCAGGTTCGGATCAAGGGCACTGCCCACGCGAATGCTGCGATAAACGCCGGAAACGGTCAACGGCTCAATATGCACACTGTTTCCAACGCGGAAAAAGCTGTGATCAGAGATGTAAAGCTGTTTCCCAACCGCACCATCGCTCCAATCCTCATGTTCCATCATCTTCTCAATCAGGCTCTCACTAACCGCCACCTGCGATGAGTCCACGGGGTAGCTGCCTGCGATGAAGGGAATCTCCATAAGGTCGTAGAAACCATCCGTGACGCAATAGCCGTCAGCGAGCAGAATCATCGTTGACATTTCTGGGTACTTCATCACCACATTGCCTTCGGCGAACTGGTAAGGCAAAATGGCACAAGCCTCCACACCCTCAACCTCGGGCATCGAGTTTAGCTTATTCACCACCAAGTCGCGCGTTTTGACCGTCCGCGCATCGATGTAATACAGGTTCTTGTAGTTGTAACCCAAATCCTCGTTGGCAAGGAATTCATATTGCCCCGTCACGACGAGCAGCATCGACACGATGAACACATTCACCGCCACTTGCAGGCTCAACAGGAAGAGTTTCCAACGGCGCATGTTCATGCTAAAGTTGCGGATGGCTTGCCAAACGGGAATGCGTGTGTAAAGCAAACCTGGCACAACCACCGAAAGCACGAATATCACCACAATGACCACCGCGATGGTACGCATGCTTTTCCCTACTAACATCGTGGTGAAAGAAACTCCCAATAAATTGGTAATCAAATTACTGCCAGCAAGAATCAGCAAAGCCGCAAGCACCAATGACAGGCCGATGTGAATGGCCGCCTCCTTGAGAAGCATCCCATAAATCTCACGACCGCCCGCACCGAAACACTTTCGGATGCCGATTTCCTTCGAGCGTTTCACTATTGAGGAAAGCACTACAAGAATATAGTTCATCAAACTGATGAAAATCAGCAGGAAAGCCACAATGGAAAGTACGATGATGGTGTTGCGCACATCGGGGTCGGAGGTGTGCAGTTTGTCGAAGGGCACCAAATGATAGCGCACCTGATAACCTTCCTCTGTCTTCAATTTCTCCAAATCCTGATGTGTGGCCTGCATCTTATGGATGGCCTCATCAAGCGAGTGTGGGTCAATGCCTTTCTGCAACTTGACATAACCGGTGTACATATCGTTGAAGACCCAGTTTTCCGTCGATTCCTTTTGGTAAATGTTCAGTGAAAACATTACACCGAACGAAAACGAGCCGTTGGCGGGAAGGTCTTCAAACACTGCCTCCACCACATATTTGGTATCGTTGTTTTCTTGACTGATGAGTTTTCCGATGCTTTCGTTAATGCCACCCAATTTTTCGGCGAACGAACGCGAAATGGCGAGGCTTTCCTTGTTATTGAGCGCTTTCACGATGTCGCCGGCAAGGATAGGCTGTGAAAACACCTTGAAGAAACTGGTGTCGGCAATGACCGCCTTGCCTTTATAAACGATGTTGCCTTCTTCATCGACATAGTTGATGATACGGCTGCCTAAAACGATGCGCGTGGCTTCTTCCACGCCCGGCACCTCGGCCTTGAAGCCTGGAGCCACAGCGCCGCTGATGCGATTACCATCGTTATGTTGGTCGCCCATGACCCAATCCGCCTTAATGAGGTAGATGCGGTCCACATCCTTGTAGAAACTGTCGTATGACAATTCGAAGCACACCTTGGCAATCAGCACGATGCCAATGGCGAGACCTATGCCTAAGGATAGGATTTTGATTAGTGTGTCTTTGAAACGGTTCATAATTCAATATTTTATAGTTAAAACACCAGTACTTCACTCTCTCCAAAGTTGTCATACGAAGAAGTAATCACCTTCTCGCCAGCTTCAAGGCCTTCGACGACCTCGTAATACTGCGGGTTTTGCCGCCCGATTTTGATGTCGCGTTTTGTGGCTTTGCTGCCGTCGGAAGAGAGGACATAGATCCACTTGCCGCCTGTTTTCTGGTAGAAGGCGCCACGCGGGATGAGCACCGCCTCCACGGGCTGGCCGAGTTGCAGGTTGAGGTAATAGGTCTGGCCACTGCGGATGTTCTCGGGCTGCTGTTCCATAAACTTGAAGTCGGCCTTGAACTTGCCGTCGCGCACCTCGGGATACACCTTTCGGATTTGCGCCTGATACCGCTCGCTCTGCCGCTCAAAGGTGGCCTCCAAACCAGGCGTAATGCGGTCGATGTAATGCTCATCTATTTGGGCCTCAATCTTGTAACTGTCGAGGTTGTTGATTTGCCCAATTTTGGAGCCTGCGCCCACCGACTGACCCAACACCACATCCAACAAGCCCAACTCGCCGTCGATGGGTGCCTTGATGGTAAGGTTTTCCTTGCGCTTGCGGATCATCATCATGTTGACGCGCATGTTTTCGAGGCTCTCGCGCATACGGTCGATTTCCACCGAGCGGTGAAGGCTGTCCTGCTTGGCGCGGTTCTCCACCAGCTTCAGGCGGCTGTTCGAGAGCGTGAAGTCCTCCTCGGCCTTCAGGTAGTCCTCGCGGGCGATGAGGCCGTCGTCGTAGAGCGACTTCTGTGCCTCATAGGTGCGGCGGTTTCGTTGCACCTCCATCTGCAGTTGCAGTTTCTCCTGCTCCACGCTCAACTTCTGTTGTTCCATCTGAATCATGGTGTTGCGCAGGATGTTCTCCTTTTCGGCAAGGTCGGCCTCAGAGGTGAGAATCTGCATGTCGAGGTTCTCATTGCTCAAGATAAGAATGACATCACCCGCCTTGACGCGGCTGCCTTCCTCGGTGACGATCTGCTGCACCACGCCGCCTTCCAAAGGGCTGATTTGGATGGTCGTCATGGGCGCGACCTGCCCGCTGATGCGGATGTAGTCGTTGAACTCGCCCGAGGTGACGGTGCTCACGGTGATGTTGTCCGCGTCGATGCGGAGTTTCTTCGAGTCGTCCCTGAAGATGAGCCAGAGGATGAAGACGAGGAGCAACGCTCCGCCCCAGAACGGCATAGCCTTCTTGGTGAACGCGCGGCGAATGCCTTTTTTCTGTTCGATTTTACGATCCATTGAGTGTTCCATATTGTTTAATTGTTGATTGTTTAACTGTTGAATTGTTTGTATTCTGTTGTTTAACTACGGATTTCGCGGATTTTACAGATTTGTTCCCGTAAATTTTGGGACGCAAGCGTCCGATGAGTACGGATGGCTGCCACCGGTAGGAATCCGTAACAATTTGGGCACTTGTGCCTTCCAAATTTCTTGTCGGCCATCCGTTTAATCCGTGCAATCCGTAGTTTCTGATTATTCATTGTTTTGTGGGTTTTGATTGTTTTGTGATAAACGCTATTCCTTCTTCAACACCGTAGCTGGATTAGCCCGTGCCGTCTTGATGCTTTGCCAAATGACTGACAGGAAAGCCATCAGCACGACGGCAAGCACGGCCAAAGCGAAAATCCACCACGAGAGGCTGATGCGGTGCGTGTATTCCTCAAGCCAACGGTGCATAATGAACCAAGCCACGGGAATGCCAATCAGTGCAGCCACAGCCACCATCTTCATGAAGTTCAGCACCAACTCGCGCAACACGCCGCCATAGTCGGCGCCAAAAACCTTCTTCACCGCCACGGCGCGACGCTCCTGCTGCATGTAGTAGGAACTCATTGCAAACAAGCCCAAGGCAGAAACGAGCATCGAAAGCAAGGTGAAAATTAGGACGATACGAAGGATGCGGTTCTCGTTGGCGAAACATTCCTCAATGCTTTCCTCTATGTATTTGGCACCGAACAACTTGTCGGGCATCATCTCTTTCGTCACCTGTTCCAGTCTGGCGCAAGCCTCTTGATGGTCGCCGGTGACTTTCACCAAAATCTGCCACGGCCAGTCGTCTTCCTTGTCCTCTCCCCTGTTGTAGATTAGCGCCGCCGACTGGTTAGCCTCCAACGGCCTGATTTTGAAGTCGTAATAAATGCCGCCGATGTCTAAAGTGCCGTTTCCTGCGGAATGGATCTCGGTCTCGTCCTCGTCGATTCCAATCTCCTTGAAAGCGTACTCGTTGAGCCAATAGGCCGGATTGGAAAGGTGGTTGTCCTGCTTTTTGCGCAGTCCCAAGATGTCGAAATAATGCTTGTCACCTTGAATCTGCTGGAACGAGACCCAGGTGCCGTCGGCCATTTCCACCGTCCAGTTGTTGGTGCCCTCAAGCGGAATGCCGTCGCCGTGCCCGACATCCTCCACAAACGGCTCGGCGCGATAGGCTTCGAGCAACGGCCTCACATCGCCCAATTTGCCGAAAACATTTTGAATCACCAAGATATCCTTAGTGTTATAGCCCAAATCGGCGGTTATCAGCGTCCTGACTTGCAGGAACATCGTCAGGGCTGCAACGAGCATCACAACGGTAATGGCGTTTTGCAAAACGATGATGACAGGGCCGTAAACCGTCTTGGTCTTCAGCCGCAGCGAACCGCGCACAATCTCAATGGGTTGTGCCTTCTGAATCAGCAAGGCAGGAACCACACCCGCAATGAAACCCAACACCACAATCAACGCAATGACAATCAACACATTGACAACACTGACCGACCCAAAAACCGAAATCTGATACTCCAGAATCTGCGACACGGCGGGCGCAAGGGCCTCGGCCAACAAAACCGCCAAGCCCATCGCCACGGCGCAAAGCACGATGCTTTCGCCAATCATCTTCATGAAAATGCCAAACTTGGTCGCCCCGACGAGCCGCCGCGTGGCCATCTCCTTGGCGCGAAAACCGATGAGCGCGGTGGAAAGGTTCACATAGTTAAGGATGGCGAACAGCAAGAGCATCAGGCACATGGCGAGAAGCAGATTGACAAAGGAGCGGTCGCCGAAGTTGACAGTTTCCGACCAGTCGGATTTGCCGTCTTTGAGGAAATACATGTCGCGCAGCGGGATGATGCGCACCTCGTCATATTCGTGCTTATAGACCCAGAAATTCTCCTCGCACCAAGCCAGGATGTCATCGTGGCGGGCGTTCAAATCCGCGCCTGGGTAGGTCATCACGAAAGTGACGCCTGCCCCCGCGTTGCTCATGCGCTCATCGTGCGAAGAGTTGGTCTTAGTAAGAATGTCGCCGCGAAGAAGCACCTCGGGCGTTTTGAGGATGCTGTTGCCGAAGTCCTTGAAGATGCCGCAAACGGTCAGCGGGAAGTCGTCGCCCTCGTGTTCGTAGGTGATTTGTCGCCCGATGGGATCCTTGTCACCGAAATGCGCATTGGCGAAGGCCTCGCTCACCATGCAGCGGTCGCCCGAGATTTTCCAGTCGGCCTTCGAGCCTTTCACGAGGTCGTAACTGAACATTTCGAAGAAACAAGAGTCCACTGCGATGGTGTTGCCGTAAACAGTCTCGCCGCCGATTCTGAACTCCGCCGCCGCCGACACACCGACCACGCAGGTCGATTTCTCGATTTCGGGGAACAGGTTGCGCAGGTGCTTGTCGAGCCAGTAGGCCATGTTGATGTTTTGCTCGTTCGTGACGACAAAAATCCGGTCGGCGTTCTCTTGGAAGGCATCGGTGGAGAGTTGTTTCTGCACATACACGGCCAAGAGCAGCACGAATGCCATTGAGATGGTCAAGCCCAAAAGATTGATGAGGGCGTAAAGTTTGTTCCGTTTCAAAAAATTGAAAAATGATTTCATATTGTTGAATTGTTGATTGTTTAACTGTTTGTTGAGTTTCCCTTCGGGAATGGAGTGTTCTTCTTATGTAATAAGCGGCGGCAAGAACTAGTTGCCAATCTGTAGCGCCACAGGCCGCCGCGGTTAACAACGACTCCTGACCACCATTCCCGTAGGGAATCTATATACATTGTTTCCATATCAATTGTTCTTCAAAGACTTAACAGGATTCATTCGGGCAACACGATTGCTGCTCATGACGACCACGGCGGTCACGATAAGCAAGACCGTCACTGCGCCGATGACGAAATAAAGCGGCGAGAGACCGATGCGCTCGGAAAACTGCTCCAACCACTTATTGGCCACAAAAAAGGTAGCAACGCAAGCCAAAACCGCCATCGCCAACGAAAGGCGCAGCACATCCCAAGTGAACATACGCAGTATGTCAGCCACGGTCGCGCCGTTGATTTTGCGGATAGCCACCTCCTTGCTTCTTCGGTTCGACTCGTCGCGGATGAAACCGATGAGGCCAAGCACGGCAATCAGCAGGGCGAAAATAGAGCCGATAAGTACGGTGTTGCGCATCTTGCGGCTGCCCTCGTAAGCCGATTGCATTTGGTCGGAATAGACGTTCAACTGCACCTCCCTCCCGTCAAGGGCTTCGGAGATGACAGCGGTCAGTTTCGCCATCGTGTTTGCGTTTATTTTGTTCACTTTGAACACAATATGCGGCATATAGGAATCGCCGCTATCTAAACTGCCGTAAAAACGCACACTCGGGCGGGAATCCATGTTCACGAGGTCGCCAATGCGGATGTCTCGATAAACACCCGAAATGGTGAACGGCTCCAATTCCATTCCCCAGTTGCCATGACCTGTGATTTGCACCTGCTTGCCCACTGCGCCGTCGCTCCAGTCGGCAAACTCGTTCATGCGTTCGACAAAAGACACTGAAACAACCACTTCCGTCGAATCGGCTGGGGCGCGACCGTCCACAAACTCCATCCTGAAAATGTCGTAAAAACCTTCAGTGGCTCCGTATTGGTCGGCCACATTGAACAACTCGCGGTCGTCGCCAGGAAGATAGACAATGTCGCCGCTTGAACCCGCAAAAGGCAGGCTGTTACACGCCGCAACTTGCACGACTTCAGGCACTTGGTTGAGAGCATCCACCACGCGTTGCTGGGCGGCATGGTTGCGGTCGTACATGTTCACAAACAGCACATTCTCATAACTATAGCCCGGATTGTCGTTCATCATTTTCTGGTATTGCGATGCGATAATCGTTAGCATCGAGACAATAAAAACGTTGATAAACACCTGAACGCCAAGCAGTCCGATTTTCCAGCGGCGCGAGTTTCCGATATAATTGCGAAAAGCCACCGAAACGGGTATCCGCACGAAGAGTTGTGCCGGCACGAAGACCGAAACTATCAGCACAAAGACCAACACGAGGCTAATGACAAGAACGCTTTGCGGAACGAGCAGCGTCTCAAACGGAACGCCCAACAGGTTCTGCATCACGCCTTTCATGGCAAAAATGATGGCCACCGACAAAGCCAAGGCCAGCAGCAAGTGGGCGAAAGCCTCGCCCGCCAACAAGGTATGGATGTTGAAGGCACTGGCGCCATAGCACTTGCGCACCGCGATTTCCTTGGAGCGGCGCACCATCGCCGAGATGACGATGAGGACATAGTTGAGTAAACTGACGAGAATCACTAACGCGGCCACGATGGAAAGTAGAATCACCAACGAGCGGACAGATGAGTCTTCGATGTGATTTTTGGCGAATGGCGCGAGAGAATACGTCAGCCTCACGCCGCTTTGTTCAAATTCCCCCAAAGGCTGGTGCGTTTCCTGCATCGTGCGTATGGCACCATCAAGCGATTGAGGTTCAACGCCTTTCATCAACTTCGCAAAACCTTGATAACGCTCGTTGCCCACCCAGTTTTCTGTGCTTCTTTTGGGATAACTCTCCATCGAAAGAAGCAGGTCGGAATCTATCGAGCCGTTTTTCGGGAAGTCCTTGAACACGCCCTCAATGGTCATTTTCAGGCCGGGTTGTTCTTCGTTGGAAATGGTTTTTCCAAGACACTCGTCCACGCCACCGAGTTTGTTGGCAAACGATTCCGAAACCATCAGGCACAGCGGCTTTGCCAAAACCTGCGCCGGGTCGCCAGCCAGAATCGGGCGGTCGAACACCTTGAAGAAACAGGAGTCGGCCAAGCGCAAGTTGCCCGTGATGACATGACCGTTCTCGTCCATATAACGGTTGCTACCGAAATAGAAAGTCGTCCGTGTGGCCGACTCCACGCCCGGCACTTCGGTCTTGAAGCCTGGAGCCACTGCCCCGCTCACTTTGCCGAAACTTTCCGATTCGCCTTGTCGTTCAAGGCCTGTTTGAATGATGTAAATGCGATCCACATCCTTGTAGAAACTGTCGTACGACAATTCGAAGCACACCTTGGCAATCAGCACGATGCCAATGGCGAGACCTATGCCTAACGATAGGATTTTGATGAGTTTGTCGGAGATGCTATTCATGGTTGAATTGTTGTTTGTTTAATCGTTTAATTGTTGGACACAGAACCTACTCCTTCTTCAACGCCGTCACCGGATTCACCCGCGCCACCGAGACAATCTGCCAAAGCACCGAACCGATGGCAATCACAAACGACAGCGCCACCGTGACCACAAAAATCCACGGGTGCAAGACGATACGGTAGGCGAAGTCCTCCAGATAGCGCTTGCAGAGCCACACCGCCACGGGAATGGCAATCGCGTTGGCAATCAAAATCATAATGATGTATTCCTTCAAGTTGCGGCGGATTTCGCTCTGCATTGTGCCGCCAAACACCTTACGGATGGCGATGGTCTTCTCGCGCTCGGAGGCGAAATGCGTGCTCATGGCCACGAGGCCGAGCAGCGAAAGGATGACTGAAATCGCCATGATCAACTCAATGAGACGCATCTGGCGACGTTGCTTTTCGTATTGCTTGGCAATCACGTTCTCCACAAAATCGTTGTAATCAGGTTCCAAATAGGCGCCAAACACCTTCTCGCAGTGTTTCTTATAAACAGCATCAATGGCGTGTTTTGCCTCGCGATGGTCGCCAACGACATCAATCAACAGATGGGAACCAGGGTTCCAACCGCCATTGCCATATACAAGTACATAGTCTTCATCGGTCACATGCAAGGCATCCTGCATCTTGAAGTCGGCAATCACTCCGCATACTGTATTACCTATAGTATGATTCTCCCACATCTTTATAGTGTCAAAGTTGTTATCTCCGTACGGCAAGCCCGTCATGCCTGCTACGGTGGTTTCGGTAATCCAGAAACTATGCGCGTCAGTATCTCCAAAACGTTCCTTCACCTCAAAACCAAACATACGGAAAGCCACCGTATCGCAATTAAGGATTGGAACGTAGGTTTTCGGCTCGGTTTCATGGAGTTTTTTCAAACCAAATCGCATACTCATCACGCCAGGAATGCTTTGTGCCGATGCCAATTCCTTCACGCAAGGCAATGCCCTCAATTCTTCCACAAATGCTTCCTTTTCATCGGTGTAATCAAGGTCGGAACCCAAGAAATAGAGGTTCTCCACGTTCAATCCCGTTGGACGGTCTTCCATGTGGTGCATCTGGAGCTCCATCGTCAGCACAAGGGCGATGAGCACGATGGCAATGACGTTCTGCACCACGATGAACACCTTCGAGAGCACGGTGCGGTTACGGAAACGGAAGGTGCCTCGCACCACATCGATGGGCTGGGCTTTGGCGATGATGGCCGCAGGTAAGATGCCAGCCAGCAACGACACCACTATCACAATCAGAAGATAGGCGACGAGGTAAGGCAAACTGAAAGGTATGGAAATTGCCACATCTGACTGCAACAGCTGGTTGACGGTAGGGGTAAGAGCATAGGCTATGGCCAGCCCCACGACGAAACTGAACAAAGTGAAAACAAACGCCTCGCCAAGAAACTTCCAAACGATGTCGGACTTCTGCGCCCCAACCAGTCGCCTCGAAGCCATTTCCTTGGCACGTTTCCCGACCAAGGCGACATTCAGGTTGATGTAGTTCAGCAAGGCCGAAATGAGCAGCAACAACCCAATGACTATCATCGTGCGAAGCATCGAACGGTCGCCTTTCTGCAAGCCCGTGTATGCCGAAGCAAAAAACAGTTCGTCAAAGCGGACCATCGAAAGCTCTTCCATCGTTGGACTATTGGAAAACTGCACATCACAGAGTGCTTGCAATTTCTCGCCCAACTCTTCTCGGTCCACATCGGGGCGCACCTTGATGAAAGTGCCTATGTTAGCCCAATGGTTGAAAGGATTGTCTCGATAACTCTGGATGGCATACGACTGCGCGTGTTCATAGTTCATCATCACATCGAAATCGGGGAGCAAAGAGCTGCCTTTGTCGGCGATGACACCTACGATGTGCAACGTGTCGTCTTGAATAATCAACGGTTGTTCGGCCGACGCTTCATTGAGTTTCTTGGCCAGCTTTTCGGAGATGAAGGCCGCATTGCGTTCCGAAAGCATCCCAGGAGCGCCTTCTTTAAGTGTCACGGAGAACATCTCGAAGAATTCCACATCGCAGACAAGCAACGTACCTACAAAGTTTTGTTCACCGACGTGAATCAATTGGTCTTGCACGAACTGGAAATGCGACACCGCTTCCACTTCGGGCAGTTTACCGTCAAAAACCTCTTTCATGCCGTAGCAGTTAATCATGTTCTTATTTTCGCCCACGGCATAAATCCGCTCGCGGTCGGGGTTCTCGCGCGTTACAGCGTATTGCTGCACCACATAGCAGAAACTGATGATGACGAAGGCGAGCGCAACGCTCAAGCCCACAAACTCAATGGCGGTGTAAAGTTTGTTTCGAGATAGGAATTTCAGGTAGGTTTTCATTATTGTTGAATTGTTGATTGTTTAACTGTTTAATTGTTGAGATTCCCTGCGGGGAATGGAGTGCTTGTCTTATTTATATAGCGGCGGCAAGAATATGTTGCCAATTTGTAGCGTCACAGGCCGCCGCAGTTATAAACAACCTCCAACCTCCATTCCCCGCAGGGGAATCTCACTACTCCTTCTTCAAAGCCCACACAGGATTCACCCGAGCCACGGAGACAATCTGCCACAGCACCGAGCCAATGGCAATGATGACCGACAGCGCCACCGTGACCACGAAAATCCACGGATGCAGGTCGATGCGATAGGCGAAGTCTTCCAAATAGCGCTTGCAGAGCCATACCGCCACGGGAATGGCAATTGCATTGGCAATCAATATCATAATGATGTATTCTTTCAAGTTGCGGCGGATTTCACTCTGCATCGTGCCGCCAAACACTTTGCGGATGGCGATGGCCTTCTCCCTTTCAGAGGCGAAATGCGTGCTCATGGCCACCAAACCGAGCAATGAGAGGATGACCGAAATCGCCATGATGAGTTCGATGAGGCGCATCTGGCGGCGATGCTTGTCATATTGCTTGGCGATCACGTTCTCCACAAAATCATCATAGTCAGGTTCCATGTAACTGCCAAATACCTTTTCGCAGTGTTTCTTATAAACTGCATCTATGGCGTGTTTGGCTTCGCGATGGTCGCCAACAACCTCAATCAGCAGATGGGATTGGGGCTTCCAACCGCCATTGCCAAAGACGATCACATAGTCTTCATCGGTCACATGAAGGGCATCTTGCATGGAGAAGTCGGCGAGCACTCCGCATACTGGCATACCCATACAATGTTTCTGCCACATCACAATACTGTCGAAGTTGTTCTCGCCGTAGGGCAAGCCCGTCATGCCCGCCGCGGTCTTCTCCGTAATCCAGAAATCGCGGGCATCTGCATCCAAAAAACGCTCCTTCACCTCAAAACCCAACATTCGGAACGCCGCTGTATCACAGGAGAGAATAGGCACCATAGCCGTTTTCTCCGTGTCGTGAAGTTTCTTCAACCCGAATGTCATGCTTATTACTCCTGGAATGGCATCTGCCGACGCCAATTCCTTCACACAAGGCAACGCCCTCAATTCTTCAACAAAGGCTTCCTTTTCAGTCGTGTAATCAAGGTCGGAACCCAAAAAATAGAGGTTCTGTAGGTTCAATCCCATTGAACGATCCTCCATGTGGTGCATCTGAAGTTCCATCGTTAACACAAGAGCTATGAGCAAGATGGCGATAACATTTTGCACCACAATGAACACTTTCGATAGCGCGGTGCGGTTACGGAAGCGGAAGGTACCTCGTACCACATCGATGGGCTTGACCTGCGAAACGATGAGGGCGGGCATAATGCCGGCCAACAAGGCTACCACGAACACAATCAGCAGATAAGCAGCAAAATAGCCCGCCGTAAACGGAATCCGTATCGCCACATCGGCCTTTAGCAAATCATTGACCGTAGGCACCAAAGCGTAGGCTATCAGCAAGCCGAAGGCAAAACAGCATAAAGTAAAGGCAAACGCCTCACCGAGAAATTTCAAAACTATGTCGGATTTCTGCGCCCCAACCAGCCGCCGAGAAGCCATCT
>JAEEGJ010023140.1_pt1 | contig 13081 bp, 10 predicted proteins | sample 8958761 | NCBI WGS metagenome assembly JAEEGJ01 (sample SAMN16246546, study PRJNA631951) | gut metagenome | biome: gut microbiome; feature: rumen; material: RS-attached | host: Bos | place: Iran: Karaj | collected 2018-10
TCGGCCGTTCAGGCGCATTCACCAACTGGGCGGACATGAACAAGAAGGCGGGCGAGATCTTAAGGTCGCTCGACATCCCCGCATCACCCAGGCAGCAGCTCGGTTCCTGCTCGATCGCAGTCCAGCAGATGGTCGCGATCGCGCGTGCAGTTGACATGAAGTGCCGCGTGCTTATCCTTGACGAACCTACGTCTTCATTGGATGAGCAGGAAGTTGAAAAGCTCTTCAAGCTGATGCGCGACCTCAAGAAAAAGAACGTCGGCATCATATTCGTTACACACTTCCTTGACCAGGTCTATGAGGTCTGCGACAGGATCACCGTTTTGAGAGACGGAACGCTCGTAGGCGAGTACGTCATCGAGGATCTCCCGAGAGTCAAGCTCGTTTCCAAGATGCTCGGAAAAGACTTAGACGACGTCGCCGACATCAAGAGCGAGAGCGACGTTGCGCCTGTTGACAAGACACAGACTCCGGTCCTCGAAGCTCACGATCTCGTCAGCAACGCGGGCATCAAGCCTTTCGATTTCAACATCTACAGCGGTGAAGTAAACGGCTTCACCGGTCTTTTGGGTTCAGGCCGAAGCGAGTGCGTCAGGGCGATCTTCGGAGCCGACAAGGTCTTGGGCGGAACCGTTAACATCAAAGGAAAGCACGTAAGGATCAGGAAGCCGATCGACGCGATGAAGAACGGAATCGGCTACCTTCCTGAAGACAGAAAGCTTGACGGCATCGTTGCCGATCTGTCGGTCAGGGACAACATAATACTCGCCCTTCAGGTCATGAAGGGATTCTTCAGACCGTTCTCGAAGGCAAAGGCGGAGGCAATGGCTCAGGAGTACATCGCGCTCCTCGACATCAAGACTGCATCGTCTGACACTCCGATCGGACAGCTTTCAGGCGGAAACCAGCAGAAGGTTATCCTCGCACGCTGGCTCCTCACGAATCCGGATTTCCTGATCCTTGACGAGCCTACGAGAGGTATCGACATCGGAACCAAGATCGAGATCCAGAAGCTCGCGTTAAAGCTCGCTTCGGAAGGAAAGAGCGTCACGTTCATTTCGTCCGAGATCGACGAGATGCTCCGTACCTGCTCACGCCTTATCGTCATGAGAGACCGTAAGGTCGTAGGCGAACTGACCGGAGACGATCTTACGCGTAACAAAGTAATGGCGACGATAGCCGGAGGTGAAGAAACATGACACCCGCCAATTCATTAAAGAAAAAGAACAGCATAGTGTCAGAGTTTGTAGCTCTGACGCAGAAGCAGCTGTTCATCCCTGTAGCGGCGCTTTTGGCGCTGATAATATTCAACCTGATAGCTGATCCTTCGTTCTTCGCGATCAAACTCGGTCACAACAGCGACGGCCAGCCGATCCTTTCAGGTTACCTCATTACGATCCTTGACTACGGTTCAGAGCTTGCGATCCTCGCGCTCGGAATGACGCTCGTTACCGCGGCATCAGGCGGACAGGACATCTCGGTCGGTGCGGCTATCGCAATTGCCGGATCGGTCATCCTCAAAGTCCTCTGCGGAGACAATTCAAGACCTGACCACATGCAGGCTCCCATCATCGTGGCATTCCTCGTTGCCTGTGTAGTCGCGATGCTCTTCGGTGCCTTCAACGGTGCGCTCGTAGCATTCTTTAAGATACAGCCGATGGTCGCGACCCTGATCCTTTTCACGGCAGGACGCTCGATCGCTGCATGGATCAACAACAACGAACTCCCGATCATCGCTGAGCCTGAGTTCTCATACTTCGGTACCTTCATTCCCGGAATCCCGATCCCGACGCCGGTCTTCATAGCCATCGCCTGCATGATCGTCATCTTCCTGGTCCTCAAGTTCACGAACCTCGGACTTTATTCGCAGGCTGTCGGTATCAATCCGAACTCATCAAGACTTAACGGTATCAACCCCGCAGTCGTAAAGCTCATCACATACGTAATCCTCGGATTGTGCGTTGCGGTCGTCGGCCTCATCAAGGTCAGCCGTATCTCAACGATCAACTATTCCGTTATCGCAAAGGACATCGAAATGGACGCGATCCTCGCTGTAGCGCTCGGCGGAAACTCACTGGGCGGCGGTAAGTTCAACATGCCCGCTTCGATCATGGGTGCTTACATCATCCAGTTCCTGACGACGACGCTCTACAAGTTCAACGTGCTCTCATCCGCACTGCCTGCTTACAAGGCTGTCGTAGTCATCATCCTCGTTGTCCTCTCTGCACCTGTCGTAAGAGAAAAGCTGGCTTCTTCCAAGAAGTCCCGTTCATCAAATAAGAGTGTAAAGGAGGCTGCATGACATGAAGAATCAGATATCCTCCAGAAAAGGCCTCAAAGGAATGTCAGATACCAATCTGCTCCTTCTCATCACGATCGTGGTCTTCATCATAATGTACCTTATGGCAGTAGCGTTCCTTGGTTCAGGCTTCCTTAAGCCTCAGAACTTCTTCAACATCCTTAATGAGAACGCAAGCCTTATCATCCTTTCATGCGGCATGAGCCTTGTCATGATCACCGGCGGTATCGACATCTCTGTCGGCCAGCTGACAGCCCTCGTCTGCATGAGTTCTGCGGTCCTTCTCGACAAGAACGGCGGAAACGTTGCGACTTCAATGGCTCTCGCTCTTGTTATCGGTCTGGCTTTCGGTCTCGTTCAGGGCACGCTCGTTGCTTACCTTGAGATCCAGCCGTTCATAGTCTCACTTGCCGGACTCTTCTTCGCAAAGGGACTTACCACCATCGTCAACGCAACGCAGTTCAACGTTGAGAATCAGGAATTCGTCAAGCTCAAGAACACCAGGATCGAGATCCCTTTCATGGGTTCCGTCAATAAGAAAGGAATATATATTCCTGCTTATATAGAGATCGGCGTCATCGTTGCACTTCTCGTAGTCATCCTTCTGTTCGTCCTCCTCAGATGGACAAGACTCGGAAGAAACTTCTATGCGGTCGGCGGAAACGCTCAGAGCGCAAGGCTCCTGGGTATCAACGTCAAGCGCACGAGATTCTACGCGCATCTTCTCTGCAGCGTGCTTGCGGCAATCGGCGGTTATGTGTATTTTATGCATGTAGGCTCCGGTTCTCCTTCACATGCAGATGGTGCTGAAATGAACGCCATAGCATCCTCCATCGTCGGTGGAACGATGCTCACGGGCGGCGTTGGAAACATCATCGGAACATTCTTCGGAGTGCTGAGCCTCAGCACCATAAAGAACATAGTCTCCTCACTTGGACTTGATGAAGCTTGGTGGACCAATATCACGGTCGCATTCATGCTCTGTCTGTTCCTCCTGATCCAGAGTATCGTTCTCCGCCGCAAGGCCGGTGCAAAAAAATAATAGAGGCACGGAGGATCTAAAATGAGTAACTTTCTGGGCATTGAATTCGGCTCCACACGTATCAAGGCTGTCGCGATAGACGACAACTTTACGCCGCGTTCTTCAGGCGACTACTCCTGGAAGAGCGACTTTACGGACGGCGTATGGACTTACAGCCTTGATGAAGCCTTTGAAGGACTGAGGAAGGCCCTGTCAGAGACCGATACTGCTGACATTGCTGCTGCGGGTATTTCAGCAATGATGCACGGGTATCTGGCATTTGATACGGAATGGAATCTCCTTGTGCCATTCCGTACATGGCAGAATACGATGACGGCTCAGGCTGCATCTGATCTGACAGGCCTCCTTAACTTCAACATCCCCCAGAGGTGGAGCATCGCCCATCTCTATCAGGCGATCCTTAACAATGAGGAACACATCTCCCGCATCGCGCACATCACGACTCTTGCGGGTTACGTACACTATAGACTTACAGGCGTCAACGCATTAGGTGTCGGTGACGCTTCGGGCATGTTCCCGATCGACAGTTCAAAAATGGATTACGATGAGACCATGATCGCCAAGTTTGACGAGCTCATCGCTTCAAAGAACCTCGGCTGGAAGATCAGGGACATCCTTCCCAAGGTTTTGGCAGCAGGCGAAGACGCAGGCTCACTCACCGCTGAAGGCGCTGAGCTTTTAGGCGGCGCGCTTCCTGCAGGAACGCCTTTTGCACCCGCTGAAGGCGACGCAGGCACAGGCATGACCGCCACCAATGCGGTTTCTGCCAAGACCGGCAACGTATCCGCAGGCACGAGCATTTTCGCGATGGTCGTATTGGACAAGCCTTTGAGCAAGGTCTATGAAGAGATCGACATGGTCACCACGCCGAGCGGCAAGCCCGTCGCAATGGTCCACTGCAACAACTGCACCAACGACATGAACGCCTGGGTCAGCGTTATAAAGCAGGCGATCGAGCTCTTCGGAGGCTCCGTCGATACGGGCGATCTTTACACTAAGCTTTACCAGAAATCCTTGGAAGGCGCAGCTGACTGCGGAGGCGTCTGCACCGTCAACTACATGGCGGGCGAAGGCGTTACGCATTTGGACAGCGGAAGACCTTTCGTAATCAGGACTCCCGACAGTGATTTCTCGCTTGCCAACTTCCTGAGATCACAGCTCTATTCAACAATGTCAACGCTCAAGATCGGCATGGACATCCTTGCAAAAGAAGGCGTTGAGATCGTAAGCCTCACGGGCCACGGCGGTCTTTTCAAGACTCCGGTCGTCGGCCAGCGCTACATGGCTGCTGCCTGCAAGGCACCCGTTACGGTCATGGAGACGGCAGGAGAGGGCGGACCTTACGGAATGGCGCTTCTTGCCGCTTACCGCATGAAGAAGAGCGGCGAGACCCTCGAGGCATTCCTTGCCGATAAGGTCTTCGCTAACGCCAGAAACTCGACGATCGCTCCCGATGCGGAAGATGTTGCCGGCTTTGACAAGTACATTGAGAAGTTCTCCGCGGCGCTCGACGCTGAGCGCGTTGCTGCGGTAAAATTCTGATATCAAATATCAAGGAGCCGCAAGCAATGTTAGAAGCACTTAAAGAAAAAGTTCTGCAGGCAAATCTCCTGCTTCCCAAGCACGATCTTGTCACCTTCACATGGGGCAACGTTTCCGAGATCGACAGAGAGTCAGGCCTCATCGTCATCAAGCCGAGCGGAGTTGATTACGACGGCATGAAGGCTGAGGACATGGTAGTCTTGGACCTCGACGGAAAAGTCGTTGAAGGCCACTACAAGCCCTCGAGCGACACGCCTACGCACATCGCTCTCTACAAGGCATTCCCGGGCATCGGAGGAGTTGTTCACACTCATTCGAGATGGGCTACGAGCTTTGCTCAGGCAGGCGTCGGCATCACCGCATACGGCACGACACAGGGCGACACCTTCTACGGCGAGATCCCCTGCACCCGCAAGATGACTCCCGAGGAGATCGGCGGCGAGTACGAGCTTGAGACCGGAAACGTCATCATCGAGACTTTCAATTCCAGGGGCATCGATCCCGTTCAGGTTCCCGCAGTCCTGGTCAACAGCCACGGACCTTTCACATGGGGCAAGGACGCAAACGACGCCGTCCACAATTCAGTAGTCCTCGAGGAGTGCGCATTCATGGCCTTCCACGCGAAGATGATCAATCCTTCGCTCGGTGCCATGCAGCAGGAACTCCTGGACAAGCACTACCTGAGAAAACACGGCAAGAACGCCTACTATGGTCAGGGCTGATTAAGCTTTCTTCATAACACTTCCAAAATAGATCGTCCCACCCGATGCTGTCTTTGCGGGTGGGACGATTGCTTTGTGGGTTGTGATTTGCCTGCGCTGAGGCGGAAAAACCGGTTAAAATTGGATTTTTGCGATTTTTACCGGTATCCGGAGCCTGCCTAAATCAAGTTTTGTTCAGTGAATACCTAAATAAATCAAAGTTTCTTTTTTTATATTGGTACCGCAGAAACATAAATACCTGTAAATTTCGAGTTTTCTCGGATTTTACAGGTATTATTCTTCGTTCAAAAGACTATTCTGCACTAGTCAAGCAAAAGTAGACACACAAACAAGAAAATATACACCTAAACCTTTTGGTAGAGCATTCGATATTGTTTTGGAGTCAGATAATCCAAGGCATACGCAGGTCGTTCCTCATTGTAGAACTTGATGTACTCATCGACTTCGCGCTCCACATTGTCTCCGGTAAGATGGAAATCCAGTCTCATTTCCTCCTTAATCCAGCCGTTTATCGATTCCATAGCTGCATTGTCTGTTGGAGTGCCTGCTCTGGACATTGAACGGGTGATGTTGAACAGCGGGAGCACCTCGTTGAACTCTTTGGAAGCATAGACAGAGCCCTGATCGGTGTGTAAGACCATCTCTATGTCCGGATTCATCTTCTTTAGGTCTATAAGGCTGTTTAAACCCTTGATATAGGTCATCCGGTCGCCTTTTCTGGCTGACAGAGCATAGGTCAGAATCTCGTTGTTCCAAAGATCCATATAGAGCGTGAGCTCATGGTATACGTTGTTTAGCCTGAATGCGGTCATGTCGCTTACAACACACTGTAAAGGACCGTCTATGTTCACGCCAGCCAACATCAGATTAGGGAAGACTCTGCTGGGAGTACCAGTCTTCTTATACCTGTAATGCTTTGTCTTGCTTTGTATACCGGCGAACTTACAACACCTGTGAGCCCGCTGGTCAGACATAACCAATCCTTCGTCCAGCCGGATCTTGGCATTAAGCCAGCGGTAGCCGTGAGACGGGAAACGTTCATGGTATTCCTTGAATATCTGCATATCCTGGATAAAGGATCTCATCTTGGCTGAAGGATGCTCCAATCGCTTCTTCCACTTGTAGAAGCCGCTTCTGTTCACGCCCAAAACACTACAGAGTTTCTTGACCGGGAAATCTCCGGAGAGTTCAAATACTATTTCGAATTCTCTTCGTCTGAGGTAATGAATTCCTTGTTTGCACCAACTCCTCTCACTTCGTAGCCTTTTTTTGCCCTCAATTCATTGGCTTTGGATAAAATCAATTCCCTGATCAGTTCTTCTTTGGTCATGTTCTCATAAGCAGCTCTTTCGTTGCTCAGAACATTATTAACCGGTTTCTTGGAAGGTTTTCTTTTACCGATGGATTCCTGGTATTGATTCACCCAATTTCCGATTGTCCTTTCCGGTACATTGTATTTATACGAAGCCTCGCGCTTTGTCATTTCACCATCGTGGACAAGTTTACCAATGGCTAATCTTTCTTCTTTTGTGCCGTGCATTTTTACACCTCTGTTTACTTGATACCTAATTATGTAACTGAAACTAATGAAGGTGTATATATTTTTCCGGCTGGTGTCTACTTTTACGTTACCACTTCAGTTAACAACCCGCCGGTCCGGAAATTACGGTCGGATTTGGTTTTTTAAGCGAAAAAAGCCGAAAAATCTGACTGCTGATCAACCGGCCAAACTCCATTTTTCGGCTGAAAACCGGAAATATTGGAATTATAGCCGTAATCACGGAAAAAGATTACGGACGAAATCGAATAAAATTGGTTTTTTAGCCGTAATTTATTAGATCTGATCATTCACCGGCAGATAAAATTACGGCTAAAAACAGTGAAAACGCGGTTTTAGACCGTAATCCGCAAAAAACAGCCGGCAGGACTGCGCTTTGCGGAGCCTGCCGGCTGACAGTTCGCTGACTATTCAAAGATAAGACTTACGCCTTCTTGATCTGCTGTGCCTGAACGGCGGTGACTGCGATAACGCCTACCATTTCCTCAACGCTGCAGCCTCTGGACAGATCGTTAACGGGGGCTGCGAGACCCTGGAGGAAGCTGTATGCATTGGCTTTGCCGATACGCTGGATCAGCTTGTAGCCGATGTTGCCTGCTTCAAGGTTAGGGAAGATGAGGACGTTGGCCTTTCCCGCAACGGGAGAGCCCGGAGCCTTGGAAGCGCCGACTTCAGGGACGATCGCAGCGTCGAGCTGGAGCTCGCCGTCGAGCAGTACATCAGGATACTTTTCTTTTGCAATAGCAACTGCCTGAGTGACCTTGTCTACGAAGGGGTGCTTGGCTGAGCCTTTGGTGGAGTGGCAGAGGAATGCGACTCTTGCCTCGGGAGCGACGAGCGCCTCGAATGACGCGGCTGACTCGGCACCGATCTCGGCGAGTTCTTCAGGGTTAGGATCCTGCATGAGCGCGCAGTCGGCGCAGAGGATGATGCCGTTCTCGCCGAATTCGCAGTCCGGGATCTCGAAAACGAATGCGATCGAAGCGACTTTCCTTCCGGGTGCTGTCTTGATTATCTGAAGCGCGGGGCGGAGCATGTCTGCTGATGTGTGGCATGCGCCCGATACGAGCCCGTCAGCGTCTCCGGCTTTTACCATGAGGATTCCGAAGGTCAGGCGGTCAGCTAAGAGGATCTCTTTGGCCTGATCGAATGTCATGCCCTTCTTTGCGCGGATCTCGGCAAGAAGAGTAGCGTAACGGTCGATGTCGGAAGACTTTGTGTTGTCTAAGATCTTTACGCCTTCAAGGGAGACGCCGAGGCGCTCCGCGGAGGCTTTGACAACGGACTCATCGCCCAGGATGATGGGGAGCGCGAAGCCTTCTTTTACTACTGTTTCGGCAGCCTTGAGTGTTCTGTCATCCTCTGATTCGGGGAGGACTATAGTCTTGAGGTCTGCTTTTGCCTTTGCTTTGATGGTGTCGATAAAACTCATGGTTGCCTCCTTTATCAGTCGAAGTCAAAGCCTGAGAATACAGGCTTGCCGGGATATGTCTTTGCTTCCTCTTCGCCTCTTAAGACGCGGAGGGCGCCGTCTCTCATTGCCTCGTGCTCGAGTTCTCCGGGATAGGAGGAGACGGGCGCGATCCATGAGCAGGCTTCCTTGATGCCGTCGTAAACGTCGTCAAAGCGCATCAGTCCGCCGGTGAGGATGATCGCGTCAACCTTGCCGTGGAGCACGCATGCCATGGAGCCGATGAGCTTGTTTATCTGATAGATCAGGGCATTCCAGATAAGTGTTGCCTTGGGGTCGCCCTTTTCCACGAGCTCGTGGATGGTATCTGAATTGGATGTACCGAACCAGGAAGACAGACCGCCTGTGGACTGGCAGAGCTTTCTGACCTCGTCGATCGGCTTATCGAAAAGGAATTTGATGACGTCCGTGACTGCCATCGTACCCATTCTTGTAGGTGTGAACGGGCCGTCGCCGCCACTGCCGTCGTTGGCGTCAATCATGCGGCCCTTCTGATGGGCTGTTACCGTGATGCCGCCGTCGATGTGGCAGACAATGTAGTTCATGTTCTCGTATTTGACGCCGGTCCTCTTGGCATGCTCGCGGGCAGTTGCCTTGAGGTTGAGCGCGTGTGTCGCGGAAGTTCTGTAAAGACCTTTTACACCGGTGATCCTTGCTACGTCCTGAAGCTCATCGACTACGATCGGATCGACCATGAGGAGCCTTCCGCCGAATTCGTCATGAAGCTCTTTGGCCATTTGGATGCCGAGCATGGAGGAGTGGTAGACGCCGCCTTTTGCTGAGCGCACATCGTTTAAGAGTCTTTCGTCGACTTCATATGTTCCGCTCGGAACGGGATAGCATGCGCCGCCCCTTCCGACGATGGCGTCAATGCCTGTAAGATCGATGTCGTTGTCTTTAAGCCACTTGCGGACATATTCCATGCGGTAGTATAGCTGGGCGTTAATGGTATCGAAATTGCGTAGAATAGTCGAGTCGTGGAAAATGTTGTCTTTTCGGATGCTTTTCTCATTCTCGAAATACTCGAGCTTTGTTGACGTGCTGCCGGGATTGAGCACGAATACCCTGTATGTCTTTGTGTCTGACATAACGCCCACCTTCTTTGCTTAAGACTTGCGAAAGCCTTGCGGCTTTGCATATGACAAGCAATTTTAGCACAACAGAACACGCATGTGAGATAAAAATCCGTTATATTTTTATCATATATGCTGACCATAAGACCCGTTAGGGGACGATTTTTCTTGAACGGGAGTGCGGCAGGTGGCAAAATATATAGCTGTGAAGACCTTTCACAATGGAATATGGGGGTAGATCTATATGTTGGAAGTTAAGAACGTAACCAAGCGTTACGGTAAAAACCTTGCGTGCGATGACGTCTCATTCACTCTTGAACCGGGCTCTCTGACGGTCCTCTTAGGACCCAACGGTGCGGGAAAGAGCACGATAATCAAGTCGATCATCGGTTTTCTCAAGTACCAGGGAAGCATCACGGTAAACGGCATCAATAACAAGACGACCGAGGCAAGAAAGTATCTGGGTTATATCCCGGAGCTGCCGTCTTTGTATCCTACGCTCACGGTTATCGAGCACATGGAATTTATCGCGAGAGCCTATAAGCTCACGGATTACAAGGACCGCATCGAGATGCTGCTTAAGCGTTTCGAGTTAGATGACAAGAAAAAGAAATTCGGCGACGAGCTGTCCAAAGGCATGCAGCAAAAGCTCAATCTCTGCCTCGGACTTCTGCCCGATCCCGACATTATCCTGCTCGACGAGCCGATGCTCGGTCTTGATCCGCACGCAATTAAGGAGCTCAAGAACTACATCGAGGAGATGCGAAGGGCAGGCAAGACCATGCTCATCTCAACGCACATCATCGACAGCGTTGACATGCTCTGGGACAGGACCATCATCATGCAGGGCGGAAAGATCCGCGCCAACGTCACAAGAAACGAGATCGAAGGCAGCGGAAAGAACCTGGAGGACCTGTTTTTCGAGGTCACAGAGGGCATCGAAAAGGAATCCGTCAGCGAAAAGAGCAGCGCGGGTGAGGCAGCGGGAGAAGACAAATGAGACTGTTTATCTATTACGCCGTTCACTCGTTTCTTAACACGCTTAAGAAACTCCTTAAAACATGGGTTGCCGTATTTCTCGTGATCGGACTCGGAGGCGCTCTGATCGGAGGCATTATCGGCCTTGTTGCATCTGCCGTCGTCAAAGATGATGAGCCGGAGCAGAAAATTGAAATGACGGATCCGGAAGAGAAAGCCACGGAAGACGATAAAGAAAAGACGGACGAAGATGAATTCGAGCTGCATTTCTCGTTCGGCGAGGGGCTTGCGGGTCAGATGAAAAAGTACGGCCTCAGCACCGTGGATATCGCAGATCTCGCGATCTCCGCGCTGTTCCTCATAGTCCTTGCGACCAATGTCGTGAATGCGAAATCGTCGGGAAAGATATTCCAGCCGGCCGATGTGCCGATGCTCTTCGCCGCGCCGATAAAGCCCCAGTCAGTATTGATGTTCAGGCTTACTTGCACGCTGGGATCTTCGCTTTTCTTCTCGCTGTTCATGCTCTATCAGATACCGAATCTCATGCGCAACGCCAAGTTCGGATTCTGGGGAGCCCTGTCGTGTGTCATCGTTTACATGCTGATCCTCATGTTCAGCACGCTGGTTCAGGTCACTTTCTACACGATCACGTCCAAGCTCAGTAACGGGATCGAACTGACCAACAAGATCCTCATCGCGTTCTACAGCCTTATCGGAATAGGCTTTGCGGGATATGTCACGGCAGGGAAGATGGAACTCGTCCCGGCATTGTTCGGGTATTTCGCAAGCCCTGCTACCCACTGGGTACCCTTCTGGGGGTGGCTGCGCGGCATCACTTACTATGCCGTCAAAGGCGATCTCAAGACATCGGGAATATACCTGGGACTCTTTGTTGCCGCCTGCCTTCTCATTATCGTTTTCATCTGGAAGATGAAGGCCGATTTCTACGAGGACGCGATGTTCGCGGCGGAAAAGAAGGCGGCTGATCTGGAGAATGCCCAGAGGTCGACGAACGGTGCGACCGTCGTGCGCGATAAGGAGCGCAAGGGATCTATCGACAGAGAGGGCTTCCATTACGGAAAAGGCGCGAACGTCTTCTTCTACAAGGCTGTTTATAACAGATTCAGATTCGCAAAACTCAAAGTCTTTTCGACGACCATGATCGTCTATCTCATCGCGGCAACGACGAGCTCTTATGTCGTGGGCAGATATGCGACGGGCTTTGACGACATGTTCTTCATCCCGGCCGCGATACTCGGCGTAATTGCTTTCTACCGCACTCTGGGCGACCCGATCAGGGAGGACACGTCACGCGAATTCTTCCTCCTGATCCCCGAAAAAGGCTACACGAAAATCTTATATTCGCTCCTGGGATGCCTTGCCGTGACCGCCATCGACCTGGCTGTCCCGATGATCATCGCAGGCGCGATACTCGGAACAAATCCCGTCACGGTACTCGTGTGGTTCCTGTTCATATTGTCGATAAGTTTCTTTGCAACGAACGCAGGCACGTTCATCGCGCTTTCCATACCGGGCGAGCATGCAAAGACGCTGAAATCCATCATCCAGATGATGTTTCTTTACTTCGGCTTAGGCCCGTCGGCAGTCGCCGTAATATTGGGCGTTGTCTTTAACCAGCTTGTCCTTGCACTGGCGGTCGGAGTGGTGATGAATGCCGTTGCAGGTTTCCTGTTGTCACTGCTTCTCCCGCTGTTTTTGGGCAGAAAGTAACATTGTTACACAAGATCACAAACGGGGTGTCCGGGTCATTTCCGGGCACCTTTTTATGTCGCAAACAGAAGACACTTTTGCACCCGGGAGTCAGCAAAGTTACAATTGCGTGAAATCTGCAATTTATCGGTCTTTTTACTCTCAAAATTGCTTGATAAGACTTGTTTTTCTCTTATAATAAAAAATGCTGAAAAGCAAATATACGGATTTATGAGGTATGGGGCATGTTTAGGATTGGCAAGTTCGGCAAAAAAGTTGTTTCGGCTTTCATAGCCGGTGCAGTTGTTCTCGGAACGCTGGCAGTGTATCCGTCAGAAACGAAAAGCAGGGTATTCGCTGCTACGAACGTTTTGGATTACGATTCGGCAAGTTCCGTAAACTATAACACGATCCTCGGCCGCGCGACCGACTACGGACTCCTTGTCGGTACGATGAACCAGACCGGGCATATGGAAACCACCTTTGCGACAAACAAATACATCGGCGAGACGAACAACGACGTCGATCTTGCCGGCGAAGCACCTTCCAACATAATAATCGCATCCGTCGAACCGGGCAGCCATCCTATCTTTGGTAAAACCAGATCTTCCGTATTCAACATCTACACCACCGAAGCTATCGCAAATATCATTGAATTTGACAGTCAGTTCAATAAAGGAGCCGAG
>JAEEGJ010023141.1_pt1 | contig 13081 bp, 16 predicted proteins | sample 8958761 | NCBI WGS metagenome assembly JAEEGJ01 (sample SAMN16246546, study PRJNA631951) | gut metagenome | biome: gut microbiome; feature: rumen; material: RS-attached | host: Bos | place: Iran: Karaj | collected 2018-10
TCCGCCGCTTCCAGAATCGTGGAACCCGCGGGGACTTCGATCTCCATTCCGTTGATTTTCATTTTAACTGTATCCATGGTCGCCCTCCTTATTTCTTGATGATGGCCGAGAACTTACAGCCTTCCATACAGGCGCCGCACTTGATGCACTTCGACTGATCGATGACATGCGGTTCCTTGACCTTGCCGGTGATTGCGCCTGCGGGGCACTTGCGTGCGCAGAGCGTGCAGCCGCGGCACTTGTCGGGCTGGATCTCATAATGCATGAGGTTCTTGCAGACGCCCGCCGGGCAGCGCTTTTCGACGACGTGCGCTTCGTACTCGTCACGGAAATACTTCAGCGTACTGAGGACCGGGTTCGGCGCCGTCTGACCGAGCGCGCACATTGCGTTCGCCTGGATATACTTGCAGAGCTCTTCCATCTTGTCGAGATCTTCGAGCGTGCCGTTGCCGGACGTGATCTTGTCGAGCATTTCGAGAAGACGACGCGTACCGATGCGGCACGGCGTGCACTTGCCGCAGCTCTCGTCGACGGTGAAGTCGAGGAAGAAGCGCGCGACGTCGACCATACAGGTCGTTTCGTCCATGACGATCATACCGCCGGAGCCCATCATCGCGCCGATCTTCTTGAGGTTGTCATAGTCGATCGGCATATCAAGAAACTCTGCCGGGATGCAGCCGCCGGACGGTCCGCCGGTCTGGACAGCCTTGAACTTCTTGCCGTTCGGAATGCCGCCGCCGATGTCGAAGATGATCTCACGAAGCGTCGTGCCCATCGGGATCTCGACGAGACCGGTGTTGACGATCTTGCCGCCGAGCGCAAAGACCTTCGTGCCCTTGCTGTTCTCGGTACCCATGGATGCGAACCACTTGGCGCCCTTCATAATGATCTGCGGAATGTTCGCGAGCGTTTCGACGTTATTGATGATCGTCGGCTGACCGAACAGGCCCTTGTTCGCCGGGAACGGCGGCTTGTTCTTCGGCTCGCCGCGATTGCCCTCGATGGAGGTCAGAAGCGCGGTCTCTTCACCGCAGACGAACGCGCCCGCGCCGAGACGGACTTCGATGTCGAAATCGAAACCGGTGCCGAAGATGTCCTTGCCGAGCAGGTTGTATTCACGTGCCTGTCCGATTGCGATCTCAAGACGCTTGACCGCGATCGGGTACTCTGCACGGACGTAGATGAAGCCCTTGTTTGCGCCGATCGCATAGCCCGCGATCGCCATTGCCTCGAGGACCGCGTGCGGGTCGCCTTCGAGAACGGAACGGTCCATGAACGCGCCGGGGTCGCCCTCGTCCGCATTGCAGACGACATACTTCTGCGGGACCTTATTCTTTGCCGCAAACTCCCACTTGAGACCGGTCGGGAAGCCTGCGCCGCCTCTGCCGCGAAGGCCGGAATCCTTCATGACCTGGATGACTTCTTCCGGAGTCATTTCGGTGAGCACCTTGCCGAGCGCGGCATAGCCGTCCATCGCGATGTACTCATCGATCTGTTCCGGATTGATGACGCCGCAGTTGCGAAGCGCAACGCGCATCTGCGTCTTGTAGAAGCCGGTCTCCTGCAGGGACGGAACCTCGACCTTTTCGTCGCCCTCGCTCTCACGATAGACGAGACGGTCGACCACGCGGCCCTTCAGGAAATGCTCGGACACGAGCTCGGGAACATCCTCGAGCTTCACGCGGCTATAGAACGTACCCTCCGGGTAAACGATCATAACCGGACCTAATGCGCAAAGGCCGAAGCAGCCGGTGCGCACGACCTTTACTTCCTCAGCAAGGCCGTATTTTGCGAGTTCTTCCTCGAGCGCATCTGCGATCTTGACGCTGCCGGAAGAGGTACACCCCGTACCGCCGCAAATCAGAACATGCGTACGAATCATACTGTCTTTCCTCCGTTATCCTTCCACCGCACCGATGGTATATTTTGTGACGGGTTTGCCGCCGATCAAGTGCTCCTTGATGATCTCGGGAACCATTTCAGGCTTAACCTTGACATAGGTCACGCGCTCCTTGTCGCCCTCAAACACCTCGACGATCGGCTCGAAGCGGCACATGCCGATGCAGCCGGTCTGGGTGACGGTCACGCGATCGTTGAGGTTCTGCTCCGCAACCTGTTCGACAAAGGCGTTCAGAACCGGGCGTGCGCCCGCTGCGATGCCGCAGGTTGCCATGCCGACGACCACACGGATCTCGCCGGAACCTTCGCGAAGAGCGACCTTGTTTTTCATTCTTTCACGAATTTCTGCAAGTTCTTTCAATGATTTCATGAGTTTGATCCTTTCATTAGTAGATTTTTCAGAATATCTTTAAGCCTCCGAAGCGTACTGCTCCGTCAGCATATCCCGGATCCAAGCGAGGACTTCGTATTCGTCGAGCGGTACGTCGTCCCCTAAAACCTGTCGTATCTCGCGCGTATCGAGCTCGACCGTGCGATCCGGCAGCGTGTGCCGGAAAACAAAATCTGTCTGTGCGCTTCCGCGTATCAAAAGGATGACCGTGGAGATCACGTCGCCGAGCGGCGTAAAATCCAGATGCGTTTTGTCGAACGTTGCGGACGTTTCCGTGCCGCAGTGCTCCGGATCGACCGACCGTTCCGTCGAACGGATGGTGAGCGTGCCTCCCGTCTGCTCCGCCGCAAGCTTCAGAAGCGGGATCCCCATCCCCACCTTGCGCGTGGTGCGCGTGGTGGAAAACGGGTCGACGACGGTTTTCAGAAAGTCCTCCGACATGCCGTAGCCGTTGTCCCGGATCGTGATCTTCAGCGTCGTCTCGGTCTCGTCCAGCAGGATCTCGATCAGCGACGCTTCGGCGCGGATCGAGTTCTGCGCGATGTCGAGAATGTTCAGACTGAGCTCCTTCACAGCTTTCCCTCCCGCAGTTTTGAAAACAGTTCGCGCCGTACCGCATCGGGTGCGGGATCGTCGGTTTCGAGCGTCAGCGTGCCGCCTGCCTCGCCGATCTCCCACAGCCTGTGCGCATCCGAGCAGACAACGACCGTGCGCCCTTCGGCAAGCTTGACGTTCTCCCGATCCCGAAGCTCCGCAATGCGGAACACCGGTTCCGGCGGAAATGTACCGAGCACGGCAAGCAGTCCGTTTGCGTCGCGGTCGATGTGCGCGGGCCAGCAGACGCCGCGGAACGTTCCGACCAAAGCGGCCGCCGATTCGAGATCGAGATCCGTTGCGGCGGGCAGAAAGTACGGGTCCTCCCCGATCTGCTCGTCGCGCTCGTTCAGGATCGGCTGATCGCCGAAGATCTCCCTGCGGTTTTTGATCCGCATGCGGTGCGTCTTGACCTCCGCTCCGAACGCAAGCGCGTCGTCGAGCGTTTCAAACACGCACAGCAGGTGGATATCCTCCGCCGTCGTCAGCTCCATACCCGCGATCGGCACGATTCCGTACTCCTCACAGGCCTTGAAGAATGCCGGACAGTTGTCGACCGAATTGTGATCGGTCAGCGCAACGATGCCGAGCTCGTTCAGATGCGCCATCCCCGCGATGTTGCAGGGCGTCATATCCATGTCCCCGCACGGGGACAGGCACGAATGCAGATGCAGATCGTAGCCGACCGTCCTCATCTGAGCAGTGCGCCGACCTCGACGCAGATCTCAAATGTGGACTTTTCGGACAGCAGCATGTTCAACCCTTGCAGCCTTGCTGCGTTGACCGCGGCCTCGTCCGGCCGGACGCCCTCGGAAAACACGATGCAAGCGCAGTCCGTCAGCTGACCGACCGCCGCCACGTTCACGTTGGACATGATCGTGATCCAGCAGTCGCCGCTGTCGGCGCGGCCCATTACCCAGCTCAGCAGATCGCCCGCGTATCCGCCGGTGACCTCGCGGTCGCCGTCGGACAGCAGCAGCGGTTCGTATCCGGTTTTTTCGATCAGTTCGGAAACCGTCATGGTCGTTCTCACTTTCCGTCGTCGTGTTCCAGCTCTCTGAGATGCTCCCGCATGCGGATGACGCAGTCGTCCAGCTTGGACTCGCCCTTTACGACGTCCTCCGCGTGCGCACGGCAGGTCGGCGCGCCGCAGGAACCGCAGTCCATTCCGGGCAGCAGATTGCGGATGCGTTCGATCTCCGACATCATACGGAACGAGCGCATGCGATCGGCGTCGAGGATCTCGGCCGAGCTGTACTCGCCGGGCTCAACGGTCATGAACTCGCGCGGGATCGGTTCGTCGTCGGTCAAAACGACGTGATTCTGCGCAACCGGCATGTACCGCTGCAGCGAACGGATGCGTACGCGTGCAATATACGGGTTCTCGACTGCCATCACTCCGCCGACGCAGCCGCCGGGGCAGGCGTTCATCTCGACGAATTTCAGGTCCGGGAAATGTCCCATTTCGATATCGTCGAGGACGCGGATGATGTTTTCGATGCCGTCCGCCGCCAGATAATGATCGTTCATCAGCGCGCTTGCCTCACCGCCGGACGACGACCAGCTCATGCCGATCATGCCGGATTCGGAGGTCACCTCCGGGATCTTTGCGCGGTCCATCTTGGACAGCACCCGGAAGTAGATGTCGCTCATGGAGACCACGTAGTCCACGTAGCATTCCTTGTCCGCAGGCGTATTCTTGACCCAGCTGACCTTTGCGGGACACGGAGAGATGAACACGGTCTTGATATCCTCGGGCTTCAGTTCGGGATGATCCTCCATGGCGCGCTCCTTTGCGAGCTTGCCCGCCACCTCGATCGGCGGCGAGATCGGGACCATCTTGTTGCGGAGCGTCGGGAACCGCAGCGAGATGAGACGCACTACGACCGGACAGGCCGTGCTGATGAACGGCGCATGCGCCATTCCCTTGCGCTTCATATAGGTTCGCGTATAGTCCGTGACGATCTCCGCAGCCTTCGCAACCTCGAACACGTCGTCAAAGCCCAGATTGATGAGCCCCTGCAGAAGGTAATCCGTATCGTCCAGATTGGCAAACTGCCCGAAGATCGAGGGCGCGGGAAGCGCGATCAGATACTTCGAGTGGTCGATCGAATCCCATTCGTCGAAGCTCGCTCGCTTTGCCTTGTAGGGGCAATGGCGGATGCATTCGCCGCAGTCGATGCACAGCTGCGGATTGATACAAGCCTTTCCGTCGCGAATGCGGATCGCCTGCGTGGGGCAGCGGCGCAAGCAGGTGGTACACCCCTTGCACTTTGCCGGATCAAGCGATACGGAATGCTTGTATACGATCATGCTTCCTCCTGATGCTTATCTGAACTTCATTTCGATCGTCGTTCCTACGCCGACAACCGAGTCGATCTTGAGCTCATCCGAGTACCGTTTCATGTTCGGCAGGCCCATGCCTGCGCCGAAGCCGAGCGAACGGATGTTGTCCGGAGCGGTCGAATACCCTTCCTGCATGGCAAGATTGATATCCTTGATGCCCGGGCCGACGTCCTTCAGAATCACCGTGATGCAGTCCGGCGTGACGAACACGTCCGCATCCCCGCCCTTTGCGTGGATGACCATGTTGATCTCGCCCTCGTACATTGCAACGGAGATGCGGCGGATCAGATCGGGCGGAAAGCCCATCTGCCGAAGTGTACGCTTGACCTGTACCGAGGCTTCGCCTGCAGACGTAAAGTTGTTTCCGTCCACATCATAGTGGAAATGAAGCGTATCACCCGTCGTCATCGTCCCAAACCGCCTTCATACAGTCTGCCGCTCGCCTCGTACATCGTCATCTTGGTTTCCATCAGAACGATGTCGTTCTGTTCGGCAAGATTCTTGATTTCCGCCGTCGCGGTCTTCCCGCGGACGATGATGATGCACTGCATGTCGAGCATATGCGCCGTGCGAACGATCTGCGGATTCAAAAGCCCGGTCAGAAGCACATCACGGTTCTCCGCAAATGCGAGCACGTCGCTCATCATGTCGCTGCCGAATGCGCCGGAAAGGTCCTCGTCCAGCCGATTGGGATCGGCGTATACGACTGCATCGATTCGTTCGGCGATCTCCCGGATAGTCATACCTGTTTCCTTTCGATTATGCGCGGAATTTGTCTACGATGCCCTTGACGTCGGCAGGAACGAGCCGTCCGAAAACGTCGTCGTCGATCGTCATGACCGGCGCAAGACCGCAGCAGCCGAGGCAGCGCGTCGCTTCCAGCGTGAACTTGCCGTCGGGCGTAGTGTGGCCCGCCTTGACGCCGAGCTGACGTTCGAGCTCTGCAAGAATGTCCGCAGAACCCTTGACGTAGCAGGCGGTACCGAGGCAGACGCGGATCAGGTGTTCGCCCTTGGGTTCGAGCGTGAACCACGAATAGAACGTGGAAACGCCGTACACCTGCTCAAGCGATACGCCGAGTCCCTCAGCGACCATCGTCTGTACCTCGATCGGCAGATAGCCGTAGATTTCCTGTGCCTTCTGGAGCACAGGCATCATTGCGTCGCTATGGCCCTTGTGCGCCGCAATGACCTCTTTCAGCTTAGCTTCCTGTTCGGGCGTTCCCCGGAACGGGATTTCGGTAATCTTGTTCGTCATACATCCTCCTTTGAAGAATAGATTCTTGACCATCGAATATTATAGCATACACTTTCTGCAATTTCCATATCTTTTTGAACAACTTTTCTTTATATTTTTACATAAAAGCAGGTTTTGTCCGTTCTCTTCATAAAAATTCCGCAAAAAATTAGCAAAAAATTCGTGTTGCGGGCTTTTCTTTTTGCGCGGAATCGTGTATGATATGTATACGCAAAGGAATATTCTATTAGGAAGGGGATTCTATATGGCTAAAAAACTCAAATTCAAGCCCACTCCTGCCGGCATCATGTTCTTATCTGCAATCGGCGTGCTGCTGGTCGCGATCATTATTATCACGATCGTTCTTGCGAAGAATTGCAGCAAGAAGAGTCAGAGCGGCGAAACCGAACCCAGCGTACAGCCGATCGAAAGCATCGAGCCGTCCAACGAACCGACCAAAGAAGCTTCGCTGGACACGCCCGATCCGTTTGATACGCCCGATCCGCTGACTACGCCTGATCCGAATGACACGCCGGATCCGAATGCGACTGTCGATCCGTCCAACACGTCCGGTCCGAGTGCGATCACGATCACCACGCCCGATACATCAGCGGGTGTATCCGCATCTCCCGATGCAAGCGCGTCCGCGTCGCCGAGTCCTTCCTATTATACAACGCCGACCTCGCACATGAAGAACCATTCGCAGAAGGGCTACGTCTCCAAGGACAGCGTCAATATGCGCAAGGAGCCGAACACGAACGCGAAGGTCGTCACATCCAAGATCGCGAAGAACACGGCCGTTACGCTCTATGTCGAGCAGGAGGGCTGGTGGTTCCTGAAGTGCGGCGATAAGTACGGCTACATCAGAAGCGACATGATCACGAAGGGCACTCCGCCCGAGGCCGCTTCCGACGGCAGCGCGACCGGTAAGGTGGCTGTTTCGAACGACAGCGTCATTGCGCTGCGCAAGGGCCCCGGCACGTCCTACAAGTGCACCAAGGAGTACAAGAACGGTACGGAAGTCACGATCTACCACTCCGAGAAGGATAAGAGTGGTAAGAAGTGGTACTACGTCAAGACGCCTGACGGCAACAAGGGCTATATGTTCGCCAGCTACGTCAAGGTCACCAAGGGCAAGGTTCCCGCAAAGTAAACAACAGAATCCAAAGACCCGCGAGCGATCGCGGGTCTTTATTTCGTCTATTAACAATTCTGTTGCAAGCTCTGTTTTATCCTGAAAACGGACTGACCGCCAATGTCTGTCGATCAGCCCGTACGTCGGCTTCCGATTCTATCCGGGCGCCAAACCGATAAAGGATGCGGATGTATGACAAACCGCGATCTGTCGTTACGCTGTCCTTCCCGATTGCATAAGACGCCCTTCATGAACAGCCGCTGCTGTTGCAACGACACAGATGACCGCTGCGCTGTATTGAAAATCGATACATGCAAGCGTCAGCGGGAAAACGAACAGCAGCACTCCGGTCACCTTGTTTATCACGGAATGCACCGTCAGAAACGCTTTTTGACGGATATACCCAACCGCGATATTCGCCGCCTTTATGAATGCGATAACGGCGATCCATACACAGAGCCATACCGGAACATCCAATACCGGCAGCAGTTTTATGAGGCAAGCCGCAGCGAATACGATATCCGCAGCCGTATCGAGCTTTGCACCGAATGCGCTGACCGTACCGGTTTTCCTTGCCACGGCGCCGTCGATCATATCGGTGATTCCGGCAGCGATATACAGCGCATAGAATGTCGGTGAGAATGCCGGAAAAAACAGCAAAGCGACGCTGAGAACGATTCTGACTCCGGTTATCGCATTTGCCATTTTACATCGGCGTCCCAACTTCGATCAGATTTCCGTCCGGATCGTAGAAACGGATGACCTTCTGCCCCCAGCTGTGCATCATAAGCCTGTTGACATATTTTACTCCCGGATAATACCGTTCAAGCCTTTCGACAAAACCTTCCAGGTCGGATTCCTCAAAATACAGCTCGCAAGAGTTGTTCTGCGGAATGATATCTTTTCCAAGGAACTCCTTCCAGTATTTCTCTTCCTGAAGGACCAACCCTTCCGTCAGGATCATATTTCCGTCATTGTCAAGGATCGTCTCAAGGCCGAACAGATCCCGGTAGAAATGTCGGGATCTCTCGATATCTTTCACGACAATCAGCACATTTTTCAGTTTCATCGTTTTCCCCTTTTCACACCGAATATCTCCGAGCCTGCCGAAAAGCCGGAAGATGTCAATATCGGTCTCCGTATTCCTTTCGTGCTTCTGCCGTCCATTTGGAGATGAATTCCGTCTTTGCATCGGTATAGGCGTCCCGGTTGTGTTCATATGGTTTCCAAAGCCGAAGCTTCAATGCTTCGTATTCTTTTGCCGCGTCGGGATGCTCGTTCAAATAATCGCGGAAGTACAGTTCCGCCCCTGCAGTAAACGGTCTGCTCCTTTTGCGACGGTCTGACTGTTATGCAAGGTTCTCCGGTTTGAGGCAACCGGACAGCAGCCAATACAGAGCGTTGAACGCATCCATGCCGTTTTCGGGCATCGCCTCGGAGCTGACGCGGCACTGCGTTCCGTGTGCATCAAACCTGACGACATAGAGCGCCCCGTCGAGCGATTCCGGATACTTAAGGCTGCTCCAGCCGTCCATGCCGGCGTCATAGATGATGAGCTGCGCTTCGTTCCAGATGTTCTTCGGCACGCGGTAGCGCGTCACGCGTTCGTCAGCCGTGCCGCCGTTGACATATTCCTCCAGCAGCAGCTTCTCCTCGCCGTCGTCATAGAGGACCAGCTCATAATAGCCTTCCTCCTCCCCGTCCCCGGGATCAGTAGCCACAGTCTTTGTGTAATAGTCGACCTTCAGCACCGGCTCGACCGCCGAAATGTTCCGCGAGGTGACCGTGACCGTAACGTCCTCGGTTGGCATTACGAACGAAAAGTACAGAAGATCGCTGTCCGGTCCGGACACCTGCTGCACCGGTTCGCCGTTCACAAAGACCTCGGTGATCTTGTCGAAAACCGGATGGAGCATCAGCGTCACCGTTTCACCGGGATAGGCCCATTCCTGCGGATCCTGAAACTGCAGCTTGCCGCCTTCGTACACGATCTGATACCGCATTGCCATCATATCGCTCCCTCCGAGAGAAAACTCCACCTTTACGTCGTGCGCAGGCATCGTGAACGTATAGACCAGATAGTCATAGCCGTCCACGCGCGGCGAAAGGCGTTCCCCGTCGACGGTCACCGTCGGCGACGCATCCATCACGATGTAGGTTTTCAGCTCGACGCGCTCCCCCGCCGCATACGTGTCCTTTGCATCAATGAACGCGCCTTTGTTGGCGTATTCGACCCTATACAGTTCTTTCTTTGTGCATCCGAACAGCATCGTCATCACCATAAGCGCAATCAGCGCAAGAACCGGAATTCGTTTTGTGCGCATCTTTGTCCCCCCTCAAAGCTCGGTCAGGCGATACAGCGCGTCAGGGTTCTTCTTAGGCTCCTTGAGGTGCAGGATCTCTGCGTCCCTGAAGCGCTCCGAGAGCTTTGCCGTCGCCTTCGGCGCCGCGCCGCTGCCGGAATACAGGACAAACGTCAGCTTCTTGCCGTCAAGCGCCGTTTCCTTCAGAACCGTGTTGATCGGGCAGGACAGCCGCCCGTTCCATACCGGCGAACCGATCACGATCTCATCGTATGCGGAGACGTCGGCGTCGTAATCCTTCAACGGTTCGCAGTAGCCGCGGCCCGCGTTGAAGCCGCACTTCATGATCTGGAAGAAGAACGCCTTTGGCGGTTTCTTTGCCGATTCGACCTTACGGATCTCATACCCCTTTTTCTGCAGGTATTCGGCAACCGCATCCCCGTTCCCGGAGAGGCTGTAATAGAGGAACAGCTTTTTCATCCGATCGTCTCCTTTGCCAGCAAAACGAAGTCCATCTCGACCGGGTTGTGGTCGGAATACGCAAACTGCGTGTCGATGACGTTTGCGGACTTCACCTCTACGTTGTTCGTCACAAGGAAGCCGTCGATCGTCAGCGTGTACTGTCCTTCGTGGTACGGACCGTCGGCGTTGCGGCAGCTCGGGACCGGATGACTCTCGTCGAGCGGTGCGGCAAGCTTGACGCTGTAGCCGTCGAACATGCCCTCCGGGATCGGCTGCGCCCAGGTGTATTCCTTGTCGGACTTGCCGAAGTACCTGGACGAATCGCCCAACAGGTCCTTGTTGAAGTCGCCGCCCGCGATGCAGTAGTTGCCCTTTTCATACTCGACCTGCATGTCGTCGAGCAGCAGTTTCAGCTGATCGTTTGCGATCTTGCCGTCGGAGGTATAGGCAGACAGATGCAGGTTGTACAGAACGAGCTCGTCGCCGCCCGAGAGCGGAATGCGGTTCTTGCTGTAGCAGCGGTCGAGGTCCAGGAACTTCGTGAGTCCCGTTTCGATCGGCAGCTCCACGCGCTCCGCAGACGCGATCGGCGCGGTCGAGAAGGTCAGAAGGCCCGATTCCGCCTTGCCGTGCGGCTGGAAGATCGGATAGAACAGGAACGGCGAATCGTAGTTTTGCGCGAACGTGTACGCGTTGCCGCCGAGCGCATCAATGAGATACGGACGCTCATCGAAATGATAGCTGCGCGTCGAGTCGATATCGACCTCCTGCACGAGCGTCAGATCGGCGTTCTGCTCCTTCAAAAGCTTTGCGATATTCTGCATGTTCGCATCAAGACGTTCCTTCGACCATGCCCATGCGCGGTCGCCGCCGTCCATGAAGAAGCCGAAGTCCGATTCGTACGCGCCGAATCCGATGTTGTAGGAGACGATCTTGTACACATTGCCGGTTTCCAGCGTGCCGTTCGCCGTGCCCTCGGCCGTGAGCGTCTGATTGCCGATGCGGTGGTAGCTGATAAAGACGTACGCGAGGTAGCCGCCGACGATCAGCAGGATAGCTGCAAGAACGATCGCGGTGATCTTTAGAATTCGTTTCAATACCTTTTTCATAAGCCGTTCCTTTCCGTGTCAGTTTTCTTTGAAGTTTTCGGACCAGATTCTGTATGCAAGCGCGGGCGAACCGAAATCGACAACGATCCAGCCGTTCAGCGCGCCGTCATAGGACAGCAGATTCCCGTTCAGTGTCCTGGCAAGGCTGTACGGGTGCCCGAACGCGGACGTGCCCTTTGTGGAGAGGAAGTGGATCGAAAGCGCGTCTTCCCCGGTCTGATTTGCAGCCTGTCCCGAAAGAAACGCGTTCCATTTGTCGTCCGCGCCGTATTCATAGCGGTCCTGCACGGTCAGCGTGAACGCGCCCTCCGGATGCGCCGCAGCGTTTTTCGTAACGTCGTCGTGCCCGTTCTGCGTCTGCCAGTAGCACGGCATGCCGATCGTCGGCTTCCAATTCGGATCCGTCTCATAGTGCCGCAGCAGCACGATCCTGCCGCGTGCCTCGCCGACCTTCGGGATGCGGTCGGTCAACAGCCATTTGCCCGGGTTTTGTTCGATGTACGCGGAAAGCAACGCTTCAAATTTCTCCGGCGTCTCGCTGCCGTGCTCATGCTTGACGGCAAAGACGATCGTCTCCGTCGGATGCGCTTCCAAAAACGCGTAGCAGTCCACAAGCACATCGTCGAGATACAGCGCGCCGGCCCACGGCCAGCCGGAGGTCGTGCAGTTGGTGAAGCCGTGCATCAGCTTGAGCTTATCGCCGCTCGCCCCGAGCCGGATATCCAGATACCGGAAGCCCGCTTCGAGCTGTTCTTTGATTGGCAGCGACTGGCAGCGGGTGATGAACGCAAGCTGGACGTTGCTTGTCGCCGCGTCGTGTGTGCCTGGAAGAACGACGTCGGACAGATACGATTCATCGTAAAGCGCCGCCATCCAGTCCGCGGATCCCTCGGCCGGCGTGCGATCGACGCCCTCCAGTGCGGGAACCATATACATCAGTATTGCAAAGACGAGTACGATCAAAAGCGGAACGATCCACAGCAGATGCAGCAGCCGCCGGGCCTTTCCGTGTTTCCGATGCTCCATATCCGCATACCTCCCTATTATGTATAATGATATATTTTACCATATCCGGTATCCGAATGCAACAGCTTTTCCTGCGCGCAGCCGCGCTTTCCGCACGTCAATGTGAAATGCGGCATCTTTTTTTATACGATTTGTTGCAACGGGACCTTCATTATGATATAATACATTGACTCAATATGGGGAGGAATGGGCATTGCGAATTTTGGGCATCGACCCCGGCTACGCGATCATGGGCTACGGCGTCGTCGAAAAGAACGGTCAATCGGTCGTTCCGATCGATTTCGGCGTCGTGGAAACGGACAAGAGTCTGCCCTTCCCCGAACGTCTTGAAAAGCTGTATCTCGGCACGCGGCAGCTTTGTGAGCTGTACCGGCCTGACATGGCGGCGTTCGAGGAGCTGTTCTTCTACCACAATATCACGACCGCCATCAGCGTCGGCTCCGGCCGCGGCGTGTCGATCCTCGGCGTGCAGCAGTGCGGGATCCCGATGTACGAATTTACACCGATGGAGATCAAGCAGTCCGTCTGCGGCAACGGTCACGCCGACAAAAAGCAGGTCCAGCAGATGATTCGCGTGCTG
>JAEEGJ010023142.1_pt1 | contig 13081 bp, 10 predicted proteins | sample 8958761 | NCBI WGS metagenome assembly JAEEGJ01 (sample SAMN16246546, study PRJNA631951) | gut metagenome | biome: gut microbiome; feature: rumen; material: RS-attached | host: Bos | place: Iran: Karaj | collected 2018-10
AAGCTTGTTGAGCATGCAGCTGATATTATTGCCGCTAACCGGAAAGACTATGAGCGCGGTGAAAAGAACGGCATGCATCAGGGAATGCTGGATCGTCTTAAACTTGATGAAAAACGTATTCAGGCCATGGCTGAGGGACTTAAGCAGGTAGCAGACCTGGAGGACCCCATCGGCACAGAGATAGAACATTTCGACAGACCCAACGGTCTTCACATAAAGAAGGTGAGAGTGCCCCTTGGAGTTATTGGTATCATCTATGAATCAAGACCCAATGTTACGGCAGACGCCTTCAGTCTTACTTTTAAATCCGGTAATTCAGTTATATTAAAGGGCGGAAGCGATGCCATCGACAGCAATATCGCCATCACCAAGGTCATAAGAGATGCGCTGGCTGCGGAGGGTATCGATCCCGATGCTGTTCAGCTCATTGAGGACACTGACAGAAGCGTTACAACCAGGTTCATGCAGATGAATGACTATGTTGACGTTCTGATTCCAAGAGGCAGCGCAAGGCTTATCCAGGCGGTTGTTGAGAATTCCACTATTCCTGTAATAGAGACTGGAACCGGTAACTGTCACATCTATGTGGACAAGGATGCTGATTTTGAGAAGGCTATTCCTATCATCATCAACGCCAAGACCCAGAGAATCGGTGTCTGCAACGCTGCAGAGTCCCTTGTGGTTCACGAAGCTGTGAAGGATGCTTTTTTACCTCTTTTTGCAAAGGCAATGAAGGAACATAATGTTGAGGTCAGGGCTGACAAGGATAGCAAGGCGATTCTTGCTGATGCTGTGGATGCTACAGAAGAGGACTTTGGAAAAGAGTATCTTGACTACATAATCTCAGTCAAGACAGTAAAGAACGTGGACGAAGCAATTGCCCACATCAACAAATACAACACAGGTCACTCAGAGTGCATCGTCACCGAGAACAAGGAGGCAGCTCAAAGGTTCCTTGACAGAGTTGATGCTGCCTGTGTATACGTCAATGTATCAACAAGATTTACAGATGGCTTTGAGTTCGGACTTGGTGCAGAAATCGGCATCAGCACCCAGAAGCTCCATGCAAGAGGACCTATGGGTCTTAAGGAACTTACTTCCTACAAATATGAGATAACCGGAGAGGGGCAGATCAGAGGATAACCATGAATCAGAATGAACTTTTGGATGCTAAAAAGCACATAATAAGAATATCCAGAGATCTCCATGAAATCGGACTCCTCGTAAGGACCTGGGGCAATATCAGCAGCAGAGTGGATGATGACCACATGCTCATCACACCCAGTGGGATCAAATACGAGGACCTTACTCCGGAGATGATCGTACAGGTCAATATAAATGATTTTTCTTACGAGGGAGATTACAAGCCCTCCAGTGAACTTAAGGTTCACGCTGCAGCTTACAGGATCCGCAAGGACTGCGGCTTTATCGTTCACACACACCAGGTATTTGCTACCTGCGCAGGAACTCTTGGAATCAAGAAGGTGTTCTCATATTTTGATGATGAGGACGTGACAATTCCTGTAGCACCTTATGCAATGCCCGGCACAGACAAGCTTGCAGAGAACGTATCAAGAACACTTAAGAAGTATTCGGATGCAAACGGAATCATCATGGCTAACCACGGAACACTCTGCCTTGGCTCAAACTCCAACGAGGCTGTCTTCCAGGCAGAAATGATGGAGTCCGCCTGCAACGATTTCCTTATTGATGTCTGCAAGATGGATATGACTCACGGCGTTGAGTACGGTTATAACTCCCATAGAGAGGGTGATACAATAGTCTACGATCAACCCGATACACCTGAGAGAGTAAAACGTATCCACGAGCAGATCTACGGAAAGCGCCCTGATGTTAAATTCATAAAGCACAACAAGTCAGAGGCAGCGCTCATGGTTTCAAGACGAGCCAATCATATGAAGCCTCTTCTTGATGATTTTGCCCAGCTCATTGGCGTCGGAGTTAAGATTCCAAGCAATGAGGGCGAGATCTACCACAACATCAAAAAGAACGTTAACGTAGTATTTGCCCCCAATGACGGTGCATATTGCGTGGGTTCAACCGAGGATGACGCTGAGGCAGTAGCAATGGTCCTTGATAAAGGATGCATCGCATATATCGCCGTAATGCGCAACGGAGAGGGACACTACCTGTCGCTCTTTGAGTGCATCAAGATGAACAGGCATTATCGCAAGTCTTATTCAAAACTTGCAGATATCGAGAAATAAGGAGAAGCAGGTATGATAAAAAGACCTGGGTACATAAAGCCGGGGGATACTATAGGCATTACTGCGCCTTCCTTTGGGCCATCAATTGAACCCTACAGTCTCATGTATCCTCTGTCAAAAGAGAATATTGAAAAACGCGGCTACAAAGTCATAGCCGGGGAGACTGTCTTTAAGAATGACGGCCTTGGTATCAGCACAGATCCTAAGGTTACGGGAAAAGAGCTTATGGACTTCTACAAGAGAGAAGACATAAATGCCATTATTTCCGCAGGTGGCGGAGAGCTCATGTGCGAGACAATCAGCAATATGGACTTTGATGAGCTTAAGGCCTATAAGCCTAAGTGGTTCATCGGTTATTCCGATAACACAAACTTTATTTTTCCTCTGGTAACTATAACCGGAGTCCAGGGAATCTACGGGCCTTGCATAAATGGCTATGCCAAGAAATGGGAAGAGACAGAATTTGATTCCTTCGCACTTCTTGAGGGAACCAAGAGTTCTTTTGACGGATATAAGCGTTTTGTAAATCCGGAGCTTCAAAGCCCTGGACCGGAAGTATATACAGATGAGTATCTGCGCGCACCATACGCACTTAACGACGACAGAGAGCTTATCATCTACAAGAATAAAAATGGTGAACTGATACGCTCTAAAGAGAATGTTGAAATGGAGGGAATACTCCTCGGTGGATGCCTTGATATTCTTGTTAACCTATGCGGAACAAAGTTTGACCGCATGAAGGATTTTATAAAAGAGAACGATAATATCATCTGGGTTCTTGAAGCTTGTGACCTTACACCAATGTCTATCAGAAGAAGTCTTTGGAATCTCAGAGAAGCCGGATGGTTTGACTCTGCAGCAGGATTTGTATTTGGCAGACCGGAAACATCATGGAAGCAGAACATGATGGGTGTTGATCAGTACAATGCAGTAACGGATATACTTGGGCCTCTTGGAAAAGACATTGTAATGGATGCAGAGATCGGACATATAGATCCCATGCTCCCTGTTGTTATGGGTGCAAGTGCGAGAATTAGCGCAAATTCTGATAATATCCATATCGAATATCTTGATATGTAATGTCATGTGCATGTTGTTTAGAAATATTTTATGTGCAATATCGATAATGCGTATTTATAATGAAGGTGAATTTAGCAGAGAAAATTATGCAAAAGCATAAACGGAGGTGGCTTATTATGAATAGAATTATGAAGTGTCTGACAGGAGTAATACTGGGAGTTTTGCTTATCGCAATGCTTCCTGCAACCAAGGCCTATGCTTCAAGTGAGCAGTTTTGGATGGATTTCGGTGAAACCACAATTTCAATCCCTGCAGGATCTGAGCATACAATGTGGCTTAGAAGCGATTATAATTACACCTACTATGTTGAAGGTGCAACAAGCAGCGCAACTTATTGCGAGTGTTCATTTACTTCGGGATCTCAGAACGTAACCTTTCATATCGGAGCAGACGAGCAGGGCAGGAATATCTTTTTCCACTTCTATGGCGATGATGAGAGACTTCAGTCAGAAGATGCTCATGACTGCGTAGAGGTTTATGTTCAGAACATTAAGCCTGCAAGCACCACACTTCCTGTAACAATAGCAAAGGGCAAAACAGGAAACCTTGTTCAGAACGGTAAGATTTCAATGCTGTATAACGAAAAGGGTGTTGCTATGGCATCATTCTCACTTACAAAAGGAAATGGCGTTATGGCAAGCTATACGCAGACAGGCGTTGTAAATAACACGGCTCTTTACTTTGGCGTAGCAACCGGTGATAAGAACGCTACACCTGTTATTTCCGAGTCAGACAAGGCAGTTATGCTTGCAAACGGATATGCAGGAGTTTGCATCAACGGAAAATATGTAAACTGGCCTTGAGAAAACACGATAAAACAGGGTCGCTCTTTACCGGGCGACCTTTTTTATTTGCAAATGTTGTGATAGAATGTGATAAATAAAGCTTTTTTTAAATCATGCTTTTTAGGAGGCAGCTGTGGCAGCAAAAGATAAGTATGTAGCCTATGTGTCAAGCTATACATCAGGCCTTGGCACTAAATACGGAATCAGAATTTATGATGTAGATCTTGAAAAGGGAAGATTGTACGAGAAGCAGAAGGTTGAGATCACCAACTCTTCTTATATCGGAATATCTCACTCCGGCAATACACTTTATTCAATAACAGATGACGGAGTTGAGGCATACCATATACTTGATGACGGAAGTCTTGAGTTCATCAATGAAGCCTCCATCAACGGAATGCGTGGATGCTATCTCAATGAGGATCAGAAAGACAACTTCCTTGTTACAGCCGGCTATCACGACGGTAAGGTAACAATCCTGAGACTTAATAAGGACGGAAGTATCGGTGAGATCACCGATGAGAGATATCACAAGGGCCTTGGTACAGCAGCAGGACGTAACCACGTTCCTCATGTTCAGTGCATCAAGGTTTCCAAGGACAACAAGTATGTACTTGCAGCTGATCTTGGAATGGACAGAGTCAACATCTATTCCCTTAACTATGAGACCGGCAAGATCAAAGAGGTCGATGTCATCCACTGCGATCAGGAGTCATCACCAAGACATATGCAGTTCTCCAAGGACGGTAAGTTCCTTTACGTGTGCCTTGAGCAGAAGTGTGCAATAGATGTATATGAGTATCATGAAGAGAACGGAATGCCTGAATTCAACAAGATTCAGGAGGTGTCAAACTCCGATGAGTCAGATTCTATCGGTGTAGCCTGCAGCGCACTTTCATTCTCTGAGGATTACAACTACCTTGTTAGCTCCACAGCCGGAGAGAACAATGCTATCGTATTCAAGGTAGACAAGGAGACAGGACTTCTCACCAAGAAGATACAGCTTCCTGTTGCAGGAGAGTATCCTAAGGATGCAGCTCTTTTCCCTGACAACAAGCACCTGGTATCACTTAACCACGAGTCAGATTCACTTACATTCTTTACAGTGGATATGGACAAGGGAACTATGGTCATGAACGGACCTGAGCTTCCTGTATCAAGACCTAACTGTATTGTATTCCATAAGCTTAACAAGAAATAAAAACATGAGGGTAGTCGATTTTGACTACCCTCATTTTGTATTCGCATCTTATTTGTTTTTGTAAAAGCTGATGATTGGATCAACTGTTGAAGTTATGTTGGAGATCATAAGATCAAGAATTGTCAGGGCGCACATGCTCTCAACAACTACGACAGCCCTCGGGACAACCACGGGATCGTGGCGACCTTTGATGTTTATGGTGATATTCTCGCCGCTGTTGTTGATCGTCTCCTGAGTGGAAGCGATGCTGGGAGTCGGTTTAAAGTAAGCTCTTATAACGATCTCACTTCCATCTGACATTCCGCCGAGGATTCCGCCACTGTGATTGGTCTTTTTGGTAATATGGGAACCGTTGTTTTCAAAAGCATCATTGTTCTCAGAGCCTTTTATCTTGGAAGCGTTTATACCGTCGCCGATTTCTACGGCCTTTACAGCGCCGATGCTCATGATGGCCTGAGACAGGAGAGCATCAAGTTTATCAAATACCGGTTCTCCTACGCCTGCCGGAACGCCTGTGATCCTGCACTCAACAACTCCGCCCAGGGAATCCTTTTCCTCGCGGGCCTTCTCAATAAGAGCCATGGCCTTTTTATCAGCGTCAGCATCAGGCATGGCTGTGGGAGTGATAAGCCTTGTGCTTTCATCAAACTTATCGTAATCAATCTCTACATCGCCGATGGATTTGGTATAAGCGCAGACCTTAACACCCATTATATTAAGGAGTTTACTGCATATTGCACCGGCTGCGACTCTTCCTATGGTCTCTCTTCCGGAAGATCGTCCGCCTCCGCGGTAGTCCCTGAAGCCATACTTTTGATCATAGCCGTAATCAGCATGCCCCGGGCGGTAGTAGGAAGCAATCTCGCTGTAATCCGCTGAGCGCTGAGAAGTGTTTTTTACCAAAAGAGATATCGGTGTTCCTGTGGTCTTGCCTTCGAATATACCGGATAAGATCTCCACAAGGTCATCCTCCTTGCGGGAAGTGGTTGCGGTGGAAGTTCCGGGTTTGCGCCTGTCGAGGAACTTCTGAATATCCTCCTCGGTGATATCAAGTCCTGCAGGGAAACCGTCAATAACGCAGCCCAGGGCCTTTCCATGGGACTCGCCCCAGGTTGAAACTCTGATGTTCTTGCCTGTAATTGATCCTGACATAAAGCTCTCCTTAGTAGTAATTTTGTTTCGTTAAAATGAGTATAAAGGAATTTTTAGGCCAAAATTAGTGAATTTTGTGTGAATTAGTTATATAATTGTATGGTAGTTTTCTGTAATTTGCAATAAATATCCGGAATAGTGGGGTTTCCGATATGAATGCCAGTAACTTACAAATGAAGCTTACCTATAGAAATAAGGTAATCTCCAGGGTTGAGAAATTTAATAGAAAGCATAAGGCTTTTTCCTTTTTGGGACTTGCCTATGCCATGATCGCCATAACGCTTTACAACTTTTTGTTCTATTTCTACAGAAATGCCAAGAGGTTTACATGCCTTGCGTGTATCATTCTTTTCTTTGTTTCAAGCAGTAGCTTTTCTTATCCGGCTATGTCTTTAAACATCAGCTTTGCTGCCAATACGGAAATAGATGAGAATATAGAACAGGCTCCGGAAGTTCTTTCACAGGAGGAAGTTGCAGAGTCAGATGCTGAGCTTGTAACAGCACAGGATGTGGATCTGGAAGTGCTTCAGGAGGCCAGCGAAGTGGTTAACCCTGATGCAGCTGAGATTGATAACATGGTTTCTGTATCTGAGATCCTCGATGCAGATATTCCCGTTGAAACAGATGCAGAGGAGTCAAGAACTCTTTTGTCCCAGGGTGCGGAAGAAGTTACATTTAGCAGCGATGACTGGAAGCTCATTCTTGTTAACAAGCAGCATCCGATCCCTGACGACTATGAGTTCAACCTTGGAACCATCAGTGGAAGCATGCAGTGCGATGAGAGAGTGATCTCACCTCTTTTTGATATGCTCAAGGCTGCAAGGGCTGACGGCGTCAATCTTATCGTATGCTCACCCTACAGAGACTTAGGCAGACAGACCATGCTCTTTGGCAACAAGGTCGACAGATATATGGGCGGCGGAATGAGCTACATGGATGCTTATAACCTTGCATCCCAGGCAGTAACCGTTCCCGGGTCATCTGAGCACCAGATCGGTCTTGCAATTGACATCATCACTGACGGCTATTCATCACTGGATGAGGGCTTCGGAGAGACGGCTGCCGGCAAGTGGCTTGCGGATAACAGTGCAAAATACGGATTTATCTTAAGATACCCTTCGGGAAAAGAGGAGATCACAAGTATAGAATATGAGCCATGGCACTTCAGATACGTAGGTGTCGATGCAGCCGGTGTGATCACAGATAACGGCCTCTGCCTTGAAGAGTTCTGGAATTTATATGTTGAATAAGTAAGAGGAATTTATGTACAAGATTTTAAAGAAAGAAGGAAGTGCCAAGAGAGCTGAGTTTACGACTGTTCACGGTGTGATCCAGACTCCCGTATTTATGAATGTTGCCACAGTTGCAGCAATAAAGGGCGGCGTTTCCACAGAGGACCTTGAGGGAATCGGAACTCAGGTTGTCCTCTCCAATACTTACCATTTGCATTTAAGACCGGGGGACGACCTCGTCTATCGAATGGGTGGATTGCACAAGTTTATGAGCTGCAACAAGCCTATTCTGACAGATTCGGGCGGATTTCAGGTCTTTTCTCTTGCAAAGACAAGAAGAATAAAGGAAGAAGGCGTCTATTTCCACTCACACATTGACGGCCACAAGCTGTTCATGGGGCCTGAGGAGAGCATGAGGATCCAGTCACATCTTGGCTCTACCATTGCCATGGCCTTTGATGAGTGTCCATCTGCCAAGGCAGAGCATGAGTATGTGCAGATGTCGGTGGACAGGACAACCAGATGGCTTAAGAGATGCAAGGCGGAGATGGACAGACTCAACAGCCTTCCATACACAGTCAATCCCCATCAGATGCTCTTTGGTATCAATCAGGGAGCAATCTTTGATGATATCAGGATAGAGCATGCCAAGGTCATTAGAGATCTTGATCTGGACGGTTATGCTGTAGGAGGCCTTGCTGTAGGTGAGAGCCACGAGGAGATGTACCATGTGCTTGAAACTGTGGTTCCTTTCCTTCCTGATGATAAGCCTACTTACCTGATGGGCGTTGGAACACCGGCCAACATTTTAGAGGCGGTAGAGAGAGGCGTAGATTTCTTTGACTGCGTATATCCAAGCAGAAATGGCCGTCACGGACACCTTTATACAAACAGAGGTCACATCAATATCATGAATGCAAGGTATGAGATGGATGATTCTCCGATCGAGGAAGGCTGCCAGTGTCCTGCCTGCAGAAGGTATTCCAAGGCCTACATCAGACACCTTCTTAAGGCTGGTGAGATGCTCGGCATGAGACTCTGCGTACTGCATAATCTCTACTTCTACAATCATATGATGGAAGAGATAAGAGATGCCCTGGATGCCGGTAAGTTCGCTGAATACAAGAGAAGCAAACTTGAAGGAATGCAGGAGTTTGACGGCAATTCGGTAAAAGATGCTTACAATATTGCTAAAAACTGGAGAAAGGGTTAAAAAGCTTGAACTTGGCTACTCTTTTTAGTATTATTGATGGGTGTATATTATTTTTTTAAGGTATGGAGGAAGTTATGGGTTTACTTTTAACAAGTGAAGCAACAGCTAATACACAGAGTATCATTTCAATGGTTCTGGTTTATGCCGCAGTAATCGCAGTTTTCTATTTCCTGTTCATGCGTCCGCAGAACAAGGAAAAGAAGCAGAGAGCACAGATCCTTTCATCTCTGGCTATTGGGGACAGCGTTAGAACAACAGGCGGATTCATCGGAACAGTCATCGACATCAATGATGACATGGTAATCGTTGAGTTCGGTAACAACAAGAACTGTCGTATCCCTATGGTCAAGGAAGCGATTGTTGAGGTTGAAAAGCCTGAAGACGCGGTTGTTTCAGCAAATGATACTTCTGATTCGAAAAAGAAGTAATATTTTTCATGTCTTTTAAAGCCTGGTTGGGAGTGTCCCAATCGGGCTTAATTTCTAATTGGAGGAGGAGAGTATGAAGCTTAACATCACATGCATTCCGGGTGACGGAATCGGTCCTGAGATCGTTGCTCAGGCAAAAAAGGTACTTGATAAGGTGGCAGAAGTTTACGGCCACGAGATGGAGTATAAAGATGTTTTGATGGGGGGATGTTCTATTGACGCTTACGGCGTTCCTCTTACCCAGGAGACCATCGATGCTGCAAAGAGTGCAGATGCGGTTCTTATGGGATCTATCGGAGGTAATACCTCAACATCACCATGGTATAAACTTGAACCCTCAAAGAGACCTGAGGCAGGGCTTCTTAGTATCAGAAAGGCACTTAATCTCTTTGCCAATCTTCGTCCTGCGTACCTCTATCCTCAGCTCTCAGAAGCTTGCCCTCTCAAGGAGGAAGCAGCTGCAAAGGGCTTTGATATGCTCATCATGAGAGAGCTTACCGGCGGTCTTTACTTCGGTGAGAGATTCACCAAGGAAGTTGACGGAGAGATGGTAGCTACAGATACCCTTGTTTACAAGGAGAGCGAGATAAGACGTATCGCCATAAAGGCTTTCGAAGTTGCCCGCAAGAGAAGAAAGAGTGTTATCAGCGTAGATAAGGCCAACGTTCTTGATTCCTCAAGACTTTGGAGAAAGGTCGTAGAGGAGGTTGCAAAGGACTATCCTGATGTAACCTTAGAGCACATGCTGGTTGATAACTGTGCAATGCAGCTGGTAAGAGAGCCTTCTCAGTTCGACGTTGTTCTTACAGAGAACATGTTCGGCGATATCCTCTCAGATGAAGCCAGCATGATCACAGGCTCCATCGGAATGCTTCCAAGTGCTTCCCTTAACGACACAAGCTTTGGACTCTATGAGCCAAGCCACGGAAGTGCACCCGATATCGCGGGAAAAGACATTGCAAACCCCATCGCAACTATTCTTTCAGCTGCGATGATGCTCAGATATTCATTTAATCTTGATAAAGAAGCAGATTCTATTGAAAACGCAGTAAGAAAAGTACTTGAGGACGGCTTCAGAACCGTTGATCTTATGCAGACATCAAAAGGTGAAGGCTTTACTCAGGTCGGCTGCAAAGCGATGGGAGACGCCATAGTTGAACGAATCGTTAACCTATAAAACCGAAAAAAGAATATATAATCTGCTGCCTCATGAGCCTGAGGCCATGGCGACAACTCTTTTCATAATAGCAATGTCGTCATATTATCTGTGGCGAATGTTCGCAATAACGCCTCAGTACGACGAGCTTTATACCTACTATACGTTTATAAGCAGAGGAGTCATCTACTCGGCGATCCACTGGCCACTTCCCAACAACCACGTTGGGTACTCTGTTTTGTCGGCATTTTTATACTATCTTGGGAATCCGTTTATTGCACTTCGCGGAGTGTCTTTTATCTGTGCTATATCTAACCTGATATTGGTCTACAGAATTTGTAAAAGATATTATTCCCATGGCCTTGCATTCGGAGCACTCCTTTTGTACTCAGCCATGCAGGTAGTTGTTGAGTACAGCGTTCAGGGAAGAGGATATACCCTTGCAACAACATGCTTTTTGCTCTCGGTTTATATAGCTGGATTTATCTGCAGTCTCGAGGACACCAAGCCAAGTTACTACGTATGCATTGCTTTTGCATTTGTCATGGGACTCTACACGGTGCCCAGCAGTGTTTACTGGGTTATTCCGGTGAGTGTTGCAATTTCGGTATATCTTTTGGTAAATGCCTACAAGAGCAGACAGCTTCATGACAGCCTTAATGATAATGTCTATTACAGAAAGTTCATGAAGTTCTTTGTATACGGCCTGATAGCAGCATTTATCACCATTGCTTTATATGCACTGATATGGCTTGCAATTGGCTCAAACCTTCTGGTTAAGACACAAGGCTCAGAGTATTTCGGACTTAGCCACGCAACAGTCCTTGTAAGAGCACCTGTAAGTTCGCTCCTTAAGGGTATGGAATATATGCTGGCTCAGCCCTATATCCAGAGCCTTTCAGCAGAAGATTTCAGAGCAGAGTGCGTAGGCTGGGTACTTCGCTTATACAACTACATGATACCCGGATTTATGTACATCATTCCTGTTATTGTACTTGCCAGTATCATAGTTGCGGGATATGAGTGCATCAGACACTTTGCATACAGCAGAACCATCATAAACCTCATGATAATATCCAATATTATCGTGACCATGCTGATGCTGATCCTTCAGAAGAAGCTCCCTTATCTAAGGGTCTTTAGCTACGGAGCATTTATTCTGACCATATGCTTTTGTGCATGCTTTGAGCGACTTATCAACGTATTCATCAGAATTTACAACAATAAACTTAGAAAAAAGGCCGGCGCAGCAACAGAGAACATTGCTCACAAGGAGAGTGAGACTACTCTTAAGGGCGAAAACTGGTACAACGGTAAGGGCATATATCTGCCTCTTATGTTCTGCATAGTTCTCTTTGTGTTTAGAGTAACGAGCTATGATTACAGCTGCCAGCTGGGAACAAGAGAAAATAGCGTCTTCAATACGCTCTACATTGCAGATGTCACAAGACGCCACAATATAGCAGTTTTGGACTGCGATCAGCAGTACCTTCTTAAGTTCGGCTGGGGCATTGATTGTCAAAAGACTGATGTAGATGGCGCAGATTGTGTTATTATAGATAAAAATCTTTTAGAGCCCGGTTACAGCGGACCTGATTTCTGGAAATTCTATCAGACCTATGAGACTATCGACTGGGACTACATAGATACAATGCGTAATATTTACGAGAATGAGAACTTTATTCTATATATCAAGTAGGAGGAGAAAGGATTATGGCAATGAATAGCGACAGAGTTATGAAAGGACTTCAGCAGGCACCACACAGAAGTCTGTTCAATGCACTTGGTTTTACAGAGGAGGAGAGAAACAAACCCCTTATCGGTATTGTGAGCTCCTACAATGAGATTGTTCCCGGACATATGAATCTGGATAAGATCACAGAGGCTGTTAAGCTTGCTGTTGCAGAGGCAGGCGGAATGCCTGTAGTAGTTCCTGCTATTGCAGTTTGTGACGGTATCGCCATGGGACACATCGGAATGAAGTACTCACTGGTTACAAGAGACCTCATTGCAGACAGCACAGAGTGTCTTGCCAAGGCACATGCTTTTGACGGAATGGTTTGCATCCCTAACTGTGACAAGAACGTTCCCGGACTTCTTATGGCAGCTGCCAGAGTTAATATTCCTACAGTATTTGTATCAGGCGGACCTATGATGGCCGGAAGATTTGAAGGACACAAGACTTCACTTTCATCAATGTTTGAGGCTGTTGGTTCTGTATCAGCCGGCAAGATGACAGATGAGCAGCTCTGCGAGCTCGAAGAGAAGGCTTGTCCTACATGTGGATCATGCTCAGGTATGTACACAGCCAACTCCATGAACTGCCTGACAGAGGCAATCGGAATGGGACTTCCCGGAAACGGAACCATCCCTGCTGTATATTCAGCTCGTATCAGACTTGCCAAGAAGGCAGGATACGCAGTAATGAATCTTGTTGAGAAGAATATCCGTCCAAGAGATATCATGACAAAAGAGGCTTTCATGAATGCCATGGCTATGGATATGGCACTTGGATGCTCAACCAATACAATGCTCCATCTTCCTGCAATTGCACATGAGGCAGGCGTTGAGCTCAACATGGAAATCGCAAACGAAGGAGCTGCTAA